>JAABUJ010000332.1_pt1 | contig 99745 bp, 86 predicted proteins | sample 5559131 | NCBI WGS metagenome assembly JAABUJ01 (sample SAMN10711875, study PRJNA513366) | rock metagenome | isolation source: Antarctica rocks | place: Antarctica: Victoria Land, Mt New Zealand nord | collected 2016-01-07
GGAAGTATAGGGAGGGCGCATGCACGCACGCACGCTCTCTGCCATGACGGGGGGAGATCTGTAACGCGGCGGGTCAGGCAGGAAAGGTAGTCGTCCATCTACCGATCGATCAGTCGTGGAGGGAGGTGGGGGTCACGGGCGGGCTGGCTGGAGGCGTTGGTGTGGTGGAGGAACTCTGGAAGATGTCACCAGTTCGAGGGTTTGTGGTGGATTCCTTGCCTTGGGGAAGCTAGAGGGTGGAGGAATCGCTGGCGGAGGGTACGTAGGGGTTGGGTGGATGGGTGGGTGGGTGGGTGGAAGGTTAATGGGCATGGGGCGAGTGGATTCCGAGACGAACGATTAGGGTCCTGGCCTTCCTGTTGGGCGGACCCGATCCTGTTCACTTGGGTTTTGTACATGGACAGCAGTTGTCGCCAAGCCTCATAATCAGCATAAGATAATTTCCGCCTTTATAGCAACGATGTCTAACACGAGGTATTATACGCATAGCATCATGACTCCCCACATCTATACAGCAGTGCCACGCCGATCAACCCTATATAGACGCAAGACGCCAACATGACGCGATCACCTCTTCTCCACCAACAACAAATGCATCGCGGCATAGGCACCAACAATCAGGACGCCAGAGTAGATGGCCAGGCCGGCCACATCCTGCCACAGCGCGATGACGTCGAATCCGAAAGCACTCAGGATGGAAGCACCCGGCACCTCGATATCCAGCCCATATTGCCGATCGATCAAGGTCAGGTACCTGACTTCATTGACACTCAGGGCCTCGAAGCCGTAGTGGAAGATGGAGAGCTATTTGTGATCCGTTAGCGATATACCAAGAACACACATGCGTTGACACAGAACGGAACTTACAGTCTGCAGCCATAATGCCACGCCGGGGATTGTCTCGTGATTGAGAAGAAAGCCAGCGAACAGCAAGCTGAAAAGCATGACCAAGCTCCCTACCAGATTTGCGACTCCCCCATCCTTGAAGAGGATCCCTATCAACAGACAGACGGCTGCGGCAGCCAGGTTGAAGAGCACCAGGATCAGGATGAACTTGAGGAACTCAGGCCAAGCCGGAACGAGGCCTACCATAGGATAAACGATGGTTCCCAGAATAATCGGAGGGATCAGCCGCAGCGGAACGATGTCGAACACGACCTTTGCGGCAAAGTAGGTGATGGGTGAGTAGTAGCCTTTCGCCCGCTCCCTGACGAACAGCAGGCGTTCTGACGAGAAGACCGTCAAGCTGGTCAGGGTGCTGAAGCCGAAGAGCGCGAGGACGAAGAAGAAGAGACCCAGACGGTTCTGGAAACCTTTGATGTCGTCGGTGAGACCGTAGAAGAGGAAGCCCGACAGGACGGCGAGGAGGATGGCGATGGCGTAATGGGTGAGCATGAGCATTGGGTTTCGGTAGAGGTTGCGCCAGGTCCGCTGGGATAAGATAACGAACTGACGGGGCCAGCCGATGCGAGCGTAGGCTTTCATGGTTCCTGAAGCGATTGCACCTTCGGGCTGGCCATTGGCTGTTCCGTTCGCCGTGTTGGCACCATCAAGTGCGATTTTGATGTCGTTGTGGATGGAGTCGGCAATGTCTGAGGTTGCATAACTCGACACTAGGATATCCAGATCGGTCCCGATACCTGAAGCAGGCGGAGGGAGGTGGTCTGGATCGTCCAGTATCTGTGGTGGTACTGAGCCTTGCTGCCGAGAAAGTCGCAGCCACTGCTGCGTGCTTTCGAGGACATCCAGGCCACTATCATCTGTGCGTGGTGTTGGAGGTGAGTCTTTGCCGCTGCTCTTACGGCGCGTGTACAATTGCCTGTCTTGCTGCTGTTTCAGAGACTGCCGGCGCTTGTTCGTCGGCCGCCGTATGGAGTCCCCATAGCTACTGTGACCTATACTGGCATTTGACACGCTCGGTATGGACTTCACTCCTTTCATGCTGCTTGAGCCAGTACGCAATCCATCCATGCCACTGTCTAGCCCCATAAGGCCTTCCTCTCCGACTGGTATATGTGCTGTACTCGCGTGCATCGTCAGATCGACCAGATAATCAGCGATATTGAAGCCAGATGGACATGAGTAGCCAATCTTGTCGAAATAAGTTTGGCAGTTTGAAAAAGTACCAGAATAGACCGTCCGTCCCTTCGCTAATAGTACGAGTTGGTCGAACAAAGCAACAATGTTCGATCGCGGTTGATGAATGGTGAAGATGATGGTTCGATTGTAATCCTTTGCCAGAGTAACAAGACACTCTACGACGTTGAATGCGTTGAAGCTGTCAAGGCCGCTTGTCGGCTCATCTAAGAAGAGAATACTTGGGCTCGTCACTAATTCGCAAGCAATTCCCACCCTCCTCTTCTCTCCGCCTGAAATGCCTCGCCCATTACCCTCTTCCGAGCCGATCAGCTGATCTTTGATGTGAAGGATACCAAGCTGCTTCTCCACTTCGTAGACTCGCTGCTCCTTGGCTAAGATGCCCATATCTCTTGGTAGCCGGAGAAGTGCACTGGTCATGATGGTCTCATGCACAGTGAGCGTCGGCAACATGGTGTCGTCCTGATCAACGAAGCCGACGACACTTCGGTATTCGCTGTCAACGACCTTCTCGCCATTGACGTAGAAGTTGCCCCCGACGACTCCACGCTTGTTTTTCCGAGCCAAAATGTCGAGGAAAGTTGTCTTTCCAGCTCCAGATGCACCCATTATGGCCATAAGTTGACCCGGCTGAGCCACACCCTGAATGTCTTGCAAGATCTGCTTGCCATTCAAATGATAAGAGACATTTTCGAATTGAAGCACAGCTGGTTTGTGATCAGCCATGAGTTTGGCAGTCTCGTCGTCCGAGTCGTCCGAGAGTTGGATCGCCCCGTACTTCCGACTCGCCGACCTTCTCGAGAGGTACCAGACAAGTAGAATTACCCCTACCACAAAGAGAGCAGATCCTGCAATGACACCGGCTATCAGAGGTGTGTTGATTTTCTTGACTGGCCTTTCATAGCCTGGAATGTCCGTCTTGTACAAACATTCTCCGGCATTGCAGTTGAGTGTGATACTTTCATCCCCGAAAACGCTCTTGATTAGTTTGTTCATCTCGGGTTCCTCGAACTTGCTTCCGTCAAGACTGCTTCCACCTTCTGTGCTCAAGGATGTGAATGAGGCCGGTCCCTTAATTTTTTTGTCCAAGAATTCACCAATGTCGAGAGATCCCTCCTGGCCGCAAAGCATACGCTCTGGGATACACTGGCATTTGATGTGTTCACACTTATAAGACGTAGTATTCCTGTTGTACTCGTTCTCGGCGCTCCACGAACATGTATCCAGAGCGCAATAGAAGGACTCTATTTGGTCGACCCAGACTGCTTACTGTTAGCTTCCTCGCAGCGATGGATCAGGGTAGTCTTACACTGAAAGTTGCATTCCGCATGTTCCGCATTGCAGGAGAAGGTTACTTGCGGTTTCTGCTCCTTCAACTGGTCCAGTATCTTCCTGTTGGTGACATCGCACATTTGATAGTTCTCGTTCACCACGACGGACTGCTTGTAGCAAACACCCCCCAACCCTTCCGGCATTAGAGCGTCGCATGCCCTATCAGTCTTGCACACGTTGCAGTTGATGCCTTCCCATCCATCCTCACAATCACAGGACGGACCCTCTCTTGGTAACCGCTTGTTTCCATCTGCCAACGATCCACATACCGGAACTGAACAGTCGTCACCTCCGAATCCGGGTGGACATGAGCATTTGCCGTTGTACTCGTCACATGTCGCATATTGCGCGCATCCGAAGGCAGGTAGCAGGCAGTTGAAGCACGGCGGACAGTTGGGAGGTCTCTCATCCTGTATTGAGAAGGTTCGCCTAAGCACATCAGCTCGGGAAGAGTTCTGATACGCATCGATGGGCCCTGGCGAAAGCAGCAATATCAACACCGGGTGTGGGAGAAGTGGGAGGCGCATCTGCAGGATAAGATGCCGAGGACCCCGTTGCTGCGCTGTGTTGTTGGGTAGAGGAAGGCAGGTGAAGAGTATCAATGAAGCTCAACTTTGCGATACGAGAGAAGAGTGGATGACTTTCATGATAGCGTAGCGGGGAGGTTGTATGTAAGTTGCCTGGCCTGAAGTCCAAGTTGGTCGATGCTGTCATGCATCGCGTCGCCTAAGGTACCGTAAGGTAACTTCGCCTCAGGTTTAATACCGGAAAATTCCACTCAAATACCCCCGAAACAGTCCGCACTATCAGGGCCTAAGCCATAGGTCTATATGCTTAAACTCCGGCTAGAGTCACCCCTGAAGCCATGCCTAAAGCCGCGGCTAACTCATGCCTAAATTCACATCCCGTCTTGGTGTTCATTTGTCGTTCAATTACTCTACTTATCAGGGGACATACATCCCTAGTCATAAGCCTCTTCATAGCAAATGGAGATCCTGTGATACAACTGTTTTGACCTTCGACATCCTGCTTAGTTGGCATTGCGTATACGGATTGTCTGAAGAAAAGATGGTCAAGATAGAGCCTTTTGCTTTGGAGCAAGTAAGTCCCCCGAGCAGAATGTTCCAGGGCTTTATGATATACTGACATGAAAGCAGTGGATGGACAAGTATGAAACAACCGCCAAATACAATATTGCAGAAACTTGTGCTGCCTCGATATCGGTAGAAGAACTATGTTCTTTTGACGAGGAAAAGCGCTCCCCGCTGTCGCTGTCAACGAAGCTCACTTATGGAGCCATCCGGGGCTCAGAGAAGCTCCGTTCGAACCTGGCCAGATTATACTCCTCCAAGGCTCCCAGTCCGCTTCCACCGGATAATGTTTTAATCACCAATGGCGCGATTGCTGCAAATTTCTTGGTACTATACACACTTCTCGGCCCTGGGGATCATGTAATCTCCCACTATCCCACGTACCAACAGTTGTATGAGGTGCCCAAGAGTCTTGGGGCGGATGTCAGTTTATGGCACGCTCGGGAAGAGAGAGGATGGCAATTAGACGTTGATGAGCTGAAGAGTCTGATTAAGCCCAACACAAAACTCCTGATCATCAAGTATGGTTCACAGTCCTCCCGGATGCATCACATCTTAACATTGTGTGTAGTAATCCGAACAATCCTACCGGCGCCATAATCCCACGACCAGTCATGGAAAAGATTATTGATGTGGCAAAGGAGCATGACTTATATATACTGAGTGACGAGGTTTATCGACCCCTCTTTCATTCTATCAGCCCCATGGACAAGGACTTCCCGCCATCGATACTGTCCCTAGCCTATCCGAAGACCATTGCCACAGGGTCTCTGTCCAAAGCATACGCTCTTGCTGGCATCCGAACAGGCTGGATTGCTTCTCGATCCAAGGAGGTTATTGAATCATGTGCCACCGCAAGAGCTTATACAACCATCTCTGTAAGCCAGATTGATGATCAGATAGCCACCTTCGCACTGGATCCAAGCTGCGTGCACAGTCTCTTAGGGCGGAATATCAAGCTAGCCAAGACCAACCTGGACATACTGACTAGATTCATCGAAGAGCATCGGCATATATGCAACTGGATCAAGCCAGTTGCAGGGACTACAGCCTTCATCAAGTTCAGCCGGGAGGGGAAGATGGTGGATGAAGTGGAGTTCTGTAAGATATTACAGGAATCGACGGGAGTGATGTTCTGTCCAGGGAGCAGGTGTTTCGGAGAAGAGTTCAAGGGATATGTCCGGATGGGATACGTATGTGAGACCAAAGTTCTCAGCGAAGGATTGGCGGAGTTGAAAGGTTTCCTAAGGGACAGGTATCAAATGTTACCATTAGCAGCATAGTGCGCTATAGATATATGATAGTATCAAGCCACTCAAGAAAGGAGACAGAGAGAATCACTAGTAGTTGATAAGTTGTTGTTGTTCTTGGTCGCATGTGAAAGTAGCCCGACCAGGCGAAAGCTCCTCGCTTCGTCATCGAGCATTCCCACCAAAAGCAAAAGCCTGTGTTGCTTTCACAACAGTGACCGCACACAACTTACCGCACGGTACATCAAGGGCGCACACGAGACTCGTACCCAAAAGACTTCTTATCAGTGCCCTGACGCTTTAGCAGTGGTATTTGGGCAAATTTCAGGGTCAACGTCGCCAGTGCACAGAGCGAGACTGCGCCGCTTGGGCAGCAGCATTACCGGGATTTTATTTCCCTAGGATAACCAATACTTGGGACCCTTCTCAACATTACGAGGTCCTCCACCATCACTGCGGACTTGTTCGCCTACAAATCTTGAGCAACTTAATAGCTGCTGCCAACGGCCCTCCACTTAGACCCAGCCTTCGATATACAATGATGTCCGGCGAAGCATGGCTGTACCTCTTGGCGGTACTGCTGAATGCCGTCAATCTGTTTCTACAGGTCTTCTTTACAATCATGTACAGCGATCTAGAGTGGTATGCTCGATTCTCTGCCTAAGCTGTACTCGTGGCGACCATCGCTGACAAGGACTTTTGCGAACAGCGATTACATCAATCCTATCGACCTCTGCAATAGACTCAACACCTATATCGTACCCGAAGCTGCTGTACATGGCTTCTTGACCCTGCTCTTCCTTATCAATGGATACTGGATAGCGTTGATATTGAACCTACCACTAGCGGCGTATAATGCAAAGAAGTAAGATGACCTCGGTCACCTTCCTGGGAAAGGCGACTTCTGTCACGGAGGATCGGGGATGGTGTTGAGCTTGGCTGACGTCGTGTAACAGAATCTTCGACAATCAGCATCTACTAGATGCAACGGAGATATTCAGGAAATTGAATGTGCATAAGAAGGTATGTTTTAAGACCCTCCAATGTCACATAGCGCGCTTGCAAGTTTTGTTATGTTCTCCACAGCTTTTCTGAGCCTGAGCTAATTTCGCAACGCAATCTAGGAATCCTTCATAAAGTTGGGCTTTCACCTCATCATGTTCTTCTTCTACCTTTACAGCATGATCGTTGCTCTCATCCGAGACGAGGCGCATTGACTACGGGAACGGGCGAGTAAGAGCATGCGCCAGGGGAACTATTCCTAGGTGCAGGAGGGATTTAGTACCATACGGAGGTGGCCTCGAAGTGTGGTTCAGGCTGCTGGGTGAGCGGCCATATGAATCCAAAGCCGGGCGGATGCTGAAATAGACCTAGTTATGAGGAGCGATAGCTGATGGGAGTACTGACTTTGACGAAGCGTACCATATGCCTGCGTCTTTGCGGATGGGGATCCGTCGTCGAGGCGTTGGTGTATATGCCTTATTGTATAACCTTTAATATAACGGATAGTCCGATGATTTCCCTCAAGACGACTTGATCTCTCAATTCCGTGCGTATTTTAGGCAGAGAAGCAGTGTATTGGGAGTTTGACAGAAAACTATACCACGTGATCGTCGACGTCTGGGCTTTGCCGGAACTAAAGCAGAGCCGCACCACCAAGGGTTCACTTCCTCCAGCGGTACATTTGCCCAGGCCCACCAACGAGCGACTCCCTATCCCACTATGGCTTCATTGCTGGGCGCAGACTACGCCTCTAGCGATGATGATGTTACTTCACACAAATTGACAACTGAACAAATTACTGCCGCAACCTCAATAATCGCGGCTCCAGATGTGTCGTTAGATGTTTGGTCCCACCAAAGCCGTGATCCCTAAGCTCTGACTAACAGTTCGCAGGATCCTATGCGCGTCCAATTGATGCTAGCCAAGCCCACAGACACATCACTCGCCTACAATATCCCTTTCGCGGCCCTCTCGAAACCAGCCCAAGGACCAGCAAATCCGTACAAAATCACTGATGGCAATGCGCTGAAGAGGAAGAACGTTCTGACCGGGTATGCGGAGGAGGCTGTCCTCAGCGATGCGACCTTCAACACGCAACATCGCACATTTCAAAGTCTGGGGTACACAAGGGATCCCAGCGCAAGTGGCGCGTATGTCGGGGATCTGGCCAAAGCACTAGAATTCGGAGGGAGGGATGTCGTGCAGATGCGGCCGTCGAAAGAGGACAGCGAAGTGATCCGAAGGAAAAGGCAGAAAAAAGGAGATCCGAGCATCGTAGACGGACCGGATGCGTACAAAGGACCGTGGGCGCGGTATCGGGATGAGGACCAAGCGTACGAGGACGAAGCGGCCATGGCCGGCGAAGAGCTGGCGAGCGACGAGGAGTACATCGACGAAGCCATCGTCCCGGCCAACATCCCAGCCATGAGCAAAGCCGGCACCGACTACCAAGACGACGTCGCAGACACCGAAACTACCGAGTTCAACGGCAGCCAGCAATTCGACTACCAAGGGCGAACGTACATGCACATACCCCAAGATCTCGACATCGACCTCCGGCAAGAAGCCGGCACGCAGAAGAACTACGTCCCGAAGAAACACATCCACACCTGGAAATCGCACACCAAAGCCATCACCGCCCTGCGCTTCTTCCCCCACTCCGGCCACCTCCTCCTCTCCGCCTCGGCCGACAGCAAAGTCAAGCTCTGGGACGTCTACCACCAGCGCGACCTGCTGCGCACCTACGCGGGCCACAGCAAATCCGTCAGCGACGCCACCTTCAACGCCTCCGGCAGCCACTTCCTCACCGCCTCCTACGACCGGCAGATGAAGCTGTGGGACACCGAATACGGCAAATGCACCGCCCGCTTCAGCACGGGCAAGATCCCGCACGTCATTCGCTTCAACCCATCCCCCGCGCACGCGCACGAGTTCCTCGCGGGCATGTCGGACAAGAAGATCGTCCAGTTCGACACCCGCTCCGGCGCGCTCACGCAGGAGTACGACCACCACCTCGGCCCCGTCAACACCATCACCTTCGTCGACGCCGACCGCCGCTTCATCACCACCTCGGACGACAAGTCCCTGCGCGCGTGGGAGTACAACATCCCCGTCCCCATCAAGTTCATCGCCGAGCCGTACATGTACAGCATGGTGCGCGCCGACCCCCACCCTTCGGGGAAGTACGTCGCTTTTCAGTCCGGCGATAATCAGATCGTCGTCTACGCCAGCACGGATCGCTTTCGCCAGAATCGCAAGAAGAGCTTTCGCGGTCACAATAATGCTGGCTATGCTATTGATGTTAGTGTGAGTCCGGACGGTCAGTTCGTCATGAGTGGGGATAGCGGTGGGTATGTTTGTTTCTGGGACTGGAAGAGCTGCAAGATGTGGCATAAGATGGTCGCGAGCGACGGGCCGGTCGTCTGTGCGCAGTGGCATCCGCTGGAGACGAGCAAGGTGGCGACGGCGGGGTTGGATGGGCTGATTAAGTATTGGGATTGATTCTTTGCACTGGTAAACCGGCGGAGTCTCGTCGATCAGGTAGCGTCGAGCTTAATCTGATTCGTACAAGGTAAGGTATCAGAAAAGGACGCCGGGAGCGTAATACCTCCCTGACTCAAATCAATATTGTAAAACGGTAGCGAGTCCTTTTGGATACCTATAAACAGTGCCTTCTAACCCATAACCCCCCACGCTCCGCTTCACATCAATTATCACTACACAGAGATCTACAGGACCTAAAAACTAGCCATCTCAATCCACGCCCCAACAAAGCCCAACTTCTTCCCCCGCTCCCCCTTCATGATCTCCTCGAACTCGTCGAAACTCAGCCGTCCCCTGCCGCCCCTCTCCTTGTCTTCGCGCTCGACTTCGTCCAGGAGGGCAAGGTGCTGGAGGCGAGAGCGGGGCGGGGGTGAGATGGCGGGTGGAGTTGCTGCGGGGACTGTTTTCAGTTGTGGGAAGGTTGGCGGGAGGGTAGATGGCGGTGGGAGGCGGGGGGGGTAAGGTAAGGATCGGATTCGCGTCGTGTCCCTGGTGGCGAGGAACGAATATGGCGGGGAAGGGGTACTGATGGTCGTTGTTGTTGTTGTTGTTGTTGTTGTGGGGCGGTTCTGAGGGAGGGTTGGATCGGGGCGTTCGTCTGCGTTGTTGGTACTGTTGCTGTTGTGGCTGTCTTCTGGTAATGGTGAGGGTTGAGGAGGTGGTGCGTTCTTTCCCCGCATCATCTCCAAGCAATCCGCAGCGATGTTGAGGTCGATGAGGCGGGTGATTTGGGACTTGATTTCGCGCAGTTCTTCCTTTGCCTCCGCCGAGTTTACAGAGGTCACGGTCGAAGAAAGTCTTGTTGGCGTTGCAGCGGTATCGGCAGCGGGAGATGGTGAGTCAGCATCGTTAGGGCTGGTGGGTCCATTTTGCGCCGGACTGGCAAAGAGTGGACGGAGTTGCTTGTAGCGGTTGTGTAGGCGTTCTGAGAGCGTAATCCGTTGCAGTGGCTCAAGACCCACTAAATGTTCTACGCTGTAGAGAACTGTTTGACCGGTCACAGGAAGTGGGGTGTTAGTGGTCTGATCTTGATGAGGGCTCGCTCCATTTACCCCTCCTGATGTGGGAGTGTCTGCTGTCCTCTGGTCGACGGGTTTGCGAGAAAGTGTTTCGGTTGGTGTATAGTTCGCGAGAGATGAGGTTGGTCCTGGAAATGGTTCGAGAATAGCAGAGGTGAGTGCCGGGAACTCCTCTTCGGGGGAACGTGTGATCATAGAGTAGCCTGAGTCTTCGAATAGCTCGTCCAGCGGCTTCGCCAGAATGGTTGGTTCCATTGCCTCGTCGTTTTCTTCGAACGCATTGATTGCTTTATGAAGCTCCTCGACCACCTCGAGAGTGTGCGCAGGAGGGGTAGAAGGTGGAAATGTCGAGTTTGTCGCGAACGGAAGACAAAGAGATTCATAGAGACTTTTCTCATCCTTTGGTAAGTACAATGTTATAGCACTACGCATTGTATTGGTATGAAGGCGAACTGATGTTGGGGGATACTCCCCGCCAGGTTCTACTCGGTAGCCTGGCGGTAAATAGACATTGAAACCATCAATCAGCTCTGGGTAGTCAGCTAAAAGAATCGAAATTCGTTCCATCACATCCAGAGTGCCAAGGCTGATGTTATCGTGTTAGCTACGTTTTTCCAAAGAGGATGACTGAGAGACACTTACATCTGAATTTGGAAAGCTGTCAAGGTCTCCAGGAAATGCATGTAAACAGCAGGTTGGAATCTGAACTGATGCTGGACTCGTTTGAGATACTGCCTAGCGCCATCCCTATTGGAAGTATTGGGTCCTATTAATTCGGTGTCGCCGCGTGCTCCCACGGCTTCTTGCAAACCAGCGGGGTTTTCACGTAGCGGTGACGCAAGATCGGCTTCGTCTTGACTTATTGGTAGCGTCGTCTTTTGCGTGCCAGTCTTCTTGTGCTCATCCCTGGTGCGATCCATGAATTGCGAGAGCTCCTTTCGCCACTTGTTCCTCTCGGCTCTGGTAACTAGAGCTTCCATTGCGAGGTCTTCCTTTGCCTTGAACAGTGGGTCCAGCATTTCATTCAAGCCTTGCTGAGTGACCTGATAGAGCACTTCCTTACCGACATCCTTCTCAGCCTCAGGTATCTCATAGCCCCCCCAACGTTCTCCGATAGGTATATTTCGAGAAGACGCCGAAGCGTTCGATCTTGTATCGTTGTCGACATCAGTGACGTCGTCTTGAAAGCGAACTTTCGATGATGATCTTGAACGGAAAGCCGGCGAATGAGGCTGACTGGCACTGGAGCGTCCATCACTTCCGACTTGTAAATTATCTTCCTCCGCACCGCCCACATCGTTGAACCCTTCTGGGGTCACTACGCCATCTTCCTCGTCGAGGTAGAACTCACGCCGACGCCACCGGTCTTGCACAGCTTTTGCCCGTATTTCATCCCGGTTCTTGCGATCCTCCTGCTCTCTTTCCATCCGCTGACGTGCCGCGGTCCGAATCTTTTCGCGCTCCTGCTCAGTCAAGTCACTGCGTACGTTGTGGCTGCCAAGCACATCGTTGACATCGATAAAGCGAACGTAGCTGGGTGGCCATTCATCGTCGTCTGCTGCCCAGTGATGATCACTTGATCCTGCAGTTGGCTCTTCCTCTTCACCATTAGCGCCTGTGGATTCCCAGTCATCTGATCTAGTCCTGTGCCGATCGCGTAAGGAAGTATGGGCGATGTCGTTCTCGACCTGATCGACAACCTCACCGTCGGTAGACAGCAGGTCCCACGGTGGACGTTTTAAATCAGAGCTGACGTTGCTAAAAAAGGCTATCTCTGCTGCGTCTGCGACAACTTCGCTCAAACTTCCTGTGTCGTCGCCGCTCTCCCGAAGAGGCGGTTGGGTATCGATAACCTCGTAATCCCCATTGATGTCCCTGCGCTTACCATCACCTATTCTCGAACGCTCCCCGGGTGGGATGGAACCAGTGAATGCAGAGCTGATGGGCTGGCTGGAGAGCACAATCTCCTTGGCAGCATTACCCTCCATCACGTCTTCCTCCATGCCTGCAACCATGTCTCTTGTAAGTTCCTTACTTAAAGCATAGAATGCCCTGAACATCCTCAAGAAGTCTTTACGGTCAACATATCCGTCACCGTCGATATCGTAGCCCTGAAACACCCTCCTCAGTCTTTCGTCCTTACTCTTATTGTTCAGGCTAGCCAATCCCTTCAGAAACTCCTCAAACCCAATCAAGCCGTCGCCATTGGTATCATAGAACGCAAACATCCGGTCATAGATAAGGTTAGGTGGGGGTGGCCGGATAGAGGTATTGGGGACAAAGCATCTGTCAAACGTACGGCGATCGATAGCCATGTTGAGCTTGTTCGGATCTTCAACCCATTCAGTCGCAGCGAGACATCTGAACTGATCCCAGAGCGCTTCAATCTCCGAGTTCTCGAAACCGGTGTCCTTGACCAGCTTTTTCGCAAAATCTCGTGACAGATTTTGGGGTAAGTTGCTGGGCTTGCCTGGGTACCAAACCGGCTGTGCTTGCCGAGGATTCCCAAGGAACGGTGCCGGTATACGTACCTTGTAGAAGAGGTGCGTCTTGGGGTGCACTTGCATCGCTTCACACGTTTCGCAAAGATCGTAATCGACACAGTTCGCGCATCTGTACCGGATGCCTCTTATCGGCATGCTGCCGCATGAGTTACAGGTGACTCCGCGATGTACATAACCTTCCCTCCTCGCTTGATCTTCTGCAATATGGTACAACAAGTTCAGCAAACTCTGCCCTTCTTTCGGAGGCTCATTATCTTCCTCGCCATGCCATGAGAACTCGCTGTTGACGTCCACGACCGTCTCTCTTTCATCCAGACCATTCACAGTTCTCTCCCTCCCACCTTCATCGCTGATTTCCTGGTGTCCGTCTCCTTGCTCTCTTTCTTCCGAATCCAACCTGTCGGGGAGACGACCAGAAAATCGGGCGTTAAATCTGATTATCGCTGCTGTGAGGCTTGCTGGAAGAAATCCCACTCCCAATAGCTCGTCCCAAGCTTGGCCGCTCCCGTTAAGGATCTCAACGTCGGGGGGAAAGTCATCATCGTTGAAGTAGGTATCCAAGAAAGCTTCTTCGAGATCATAACGAGCCTGTGACGCCTCGGCTTCGGAAAGTCCATGAGCGCGGCGAAACTCGTCGGTATCCTGAAGCACAGCCGGTGTCAGGAAGGTAGAAAAGCGTCCGCTGCGCGAGGTTTCGACCATGCAACTCCCGCAGGCTTCCAGGTAACGCCTTGAGTTTTGAACACGGGCCGAGGAGCTGGCGCTACGAAGAACGTCTTGTGCAAGTCGCTCATGCTCTCCGCCCCGTCTGCGGCCATTAAGCCGATGTATGGCATTTCGCCGGCGTAGAGGATGCTGTGCAGGTTGTTCTTCAAGAGAAAAGAAGCTGCCATGTATATAGTAGATACTTGCTGCAGCTCCAAGCAAGGTGAGAGCAAGTATGGCCGGACGGTAGCGTGAGAGCGTCGACGCTGTATTTGACGAGGTTGAGGCCATGGTTAGAAAGATCCTATATGCTGCTGTTACCAGAACTCAGTTTAGCAAGGCTACGATGGTAAGCCATAGCTTCCGAGCAGGTCATGACAATGACAATCTCGAGAGTCGACGTCCAAAAGTCAACATTGTCGTAAGCACTTGCCAAAAATTACCTTGAGGTAGGTACAATACTTATGTACTCGTACCTTCCTTACCTTAAGGTACTTATTTAACAGCACGAAATAAGGTACGGCCCAAGGGCTGCTAGCTTGGCGCTATGAAGGCAAGCCTTCAGCCTTACGAAGCTAATGTACCCCGGACTGTCTGCTGATAAGGGAACGAGCCTCCAACGCTACGTACGTTATTTCGCACATATCGCATCTAAATTAACTTACCGACTGCGATTCACCCCCGACGGCTCACATTCCAAACACCCTCATCCGGCCGAACGCCTTCCGAAAGCGGAATGCGAACAATGCCGCCCTATTCACAATTGAAACCAGCCCAACCGACCCTATCAGCCATGGACCGCTCATCTCCACCTCAACCCGCATCAAGCATCATTAACGACCCCATCAACAACCCCACTTCGAACAGCATCTCCACTCCTCCACCCACAGCTACTACAATCCCCAACCCAGTGGCAACTCCAGATCCAGATCCAGATCCAGATCCAGCACCAACGATGGCCCTCGCAGCCACCCTCCCCACCTACTTCAACTACAACCTCAACATCCTCTGCGGTCCCTACCCGAACCCCTTCTTCGTGCACATCTTCCTTGGCGAGATCCCACACCTCATCAACTACCAGGACCCTTACTCCGTCCCCTCCTGGGTCGGCCAAGGCGTCATCTACCCCAACCCCGTCCCACCACCACCACCACCACCACCCGCAGCCGCCCCTCATCCGCCTCCAACCCACCCCACCCCATCCCCTTACACCCACCAACTATCCGACGCATCCGGCCCCGCACCCATTTTCGAACACCGCCCCAACCCCAACCCCCCCTCCACCGCGCACCCCCTCCCACCAACCTACTACACCGGCGCAGTCCGCTCCTCACAACCCCTAACGAGCGCCCTCGTCGCACGCCTTCACGCACACAGCGCCGCCGCGCTCTCCACGGCGACGGTGACGAGATACATGCAGGAGAACCTGCAGTGGCGGCTGGTGGGGGTGGGGATCCCGGACCGGAAGCTGCTCGATGTGGAGCGGGTGCCGATCCGGATGTGGGTGGTGCGGCAGAACGTGACGCCGCCGGTGGACGATACGCATTTTCCGGTTTATGGGCCGAGCGTGGTTGTGTGGGAGGCGAGTCGCGGGAAAGTGGGGGGGTTGGTGAGGGGGGAGTTGCCGGGGGTGGGGTAGGGGGGGGTTGGTGGTGGGGAGATGGGGGGTTTTGAGGGGGAGTTGGGTACGGGCTTGGCTTTTGGCAGGGCGGAGACTTGACGGTGTGAGTGGTCTCCGCTAATGGTGTTTGGATATTGGGGGTTGCGGAGTTGGGTGCTTTATGAGCCAAGCCAAGCTTGTAGGGCACGGTGAAGTGTTCGAATGACTCAACATTATGAAGATCACTCCGTGCAGCTGTCCAGATGTGCATCGTGATGAATTGGTCCACAATTATCGTTGACCACGCTGCTCAGTGATCTTCCGGAATCGAGTGCCCTGATGCAATCTCTGGAGTCTCAAGTGTAGAGCTCCGGACAGTCTCTGATAAAAATCCACCTCACGAACATTTTAGTCGCAAAGGGCTTCAGAAAAGTCTACCTCAAATGCGGGATACTTGAGAGACATCCCTGTACATGTTCTGCTCCTTGCTCCTGTTCATCATGTTCCAGAAAACTCCAGCGCAGCCGCGTCGTAAGCAGAACGACCGAGATTAGCCGACTTGTTGTCTGTGAACCGATAAATCTTCTAGATGCTGGAAACGTCTATGGGATCCGGTCTGAATCGATCCATGAGTCCGCTCTATAACTCCAGAATATCAAATCTAGATGCAAGGAGATAGACTTCAAGGTGCTCCTGCACGTAGGTATAAGCTTCCTCCGGATTTGGCAGGAGGAAGTTTGTGTATGGCGACTAGTGTTGAAGGGACAGCACTCCTATGAGGGCTACACATAGCGTGTAAATTGTTGTAGTAGTACTCTTGCCCTTCAAATGCGAATGGGTTGTATATATGTCCACCAAAAGCTTTCCTCTATTGCAGTAGTAGATCTACTGTGCTCGTATCTAACATCCCTATCGGCTTAACTTCTTCTCTCTAATAAACCCTACAGTACAGCACGTTAGCATAGCCTCTTAAACCAGTCATAAAGCTACTTACAGCTGCTCAGCATAGCACACGCGACTATACAAAGCATCAATCCAAACCCCGCACGAGTTGCGCTCTCATAACACTGCCTCACAGTCTCTCTCACTTCGGGTTCAAGCAATTTGATATAGTCCAAGCTCTCCCGTACCCTTCTGACAATCAGATCGGCATCTTTCCCGCTCTTGAGACGGTTCCGCAGCTGTGTTCGCAGCGACTGTTGAACCACCGTGGCAGATATGGAAAGACCGACCACGGAACCAAGTGATCTAAACAAGTACGAACAAGCCGTCGCTACCGCCTGGTCTTGTGGCGAAGCGTTTGCGATGAGAGCAATCAAGGATGTGGTCACGCCGATGCCATTCGAAAAGCCACACATGACCAAGCCCACCAATATACCATAAGTGCTGTTCGCAACGAGTCCCGTGAAAAGTAGTATCGGTATCATACCCAACGTCAAGGTCGTATATGCGCACACTGTAAGCCAGTAGTACTTGCCGCTTTTCTGCATGAGTATCCCACCAAACAATGATCCCGAAACACCTGCAGCAATGCCTGGTAACAGTCGTACCCCGGCTTGCGTAGCATTGAGTCCATCGACGGCTTGGAAAAAGAGCGGTATATAGAACAAAGCAGACAGCCAGCCACCGAAGCTGAAGAAATTGCAAAGATAGCAGGCAAAGAGGCTACGCTCGAAGATGATGTGACCAGGCGCGAACGGCTCCACTGCGATCTTCATTTCGACGAAAACAAAGAGCATGAAGGCTGGGAGGAAGATGCTGAGAGACGCTATGGTGATGGGCGCACGCCAGGAGACGTTGCTACCGCGATCCAGACCGAGCAGTAAGGTGAAAACGGCGCAGACAAGGACAAAGGCACCAAGGAAATCGATGCGGCGGAGCTTCGATTTCCAGTCGGAGCTTTCCCGCTTAGGCAGCTTGAGCACGAAGCTGACCGTTATGAAAGCAATCAGACACATGGGGACTTGGCCGAGGAAAGCCCATCTCCATCCGATGTAGTCAGCAAGTACACCGCCTTTATAACTTGTTAGCTAGCCCTACCTACCACGTGAGAGGGGGGGAATATACCCAAAGGCGCACCACAGCCGGCGCCAGAAGCGTATATGATGTTAATGATGCCTTGCCACGTTCCTCTTTGACGTAAGGGGACGATATCGCTCATCATAATAGATACAACAGTCGTCATGCCCCCACCGCCAATCCCGGCGAATGCCTGCCAGTACACGTGAGTCCAGGTTCTGTAAGATGTAGCAGCCTTGCAAACGCACTCTTGCAGCGATGAGTTCGTTCATGTTTCTTGCAAGACCACAAAAGAGACACCCAAGCCCAAAGACCGCATAACCGAACAATAGTGCAGGTTTGCGACCAAAGATGTCGCTGAGCCTGCCATAGAGTGGTTGAAAGGAGGTCAGCGTAAGGAAGTAGCTGCCCCAAGTCAGCACATGCTTATCAAGGGACGAAGCTATCCATGAAGTGCTTACGCCGTAGCGATCCATGATGTGTTGTTCAGCGCTTTCAGGTCACTGCCAATCTTGCCATAGCTCGAGACTATGATCGTCTGATCCATAGCGGAAAGAAATACCTGGTTCACAGTCAGCGTCCTAGTGGTACAGGAGATGCTGAGTCGAGTAAAACACCCCAATCGCTACTGCCGGTACAATGAACTTCAGCCTCTTCTTCACCTCTGGCATGCCTTCATATTGCGGTGACCTGTCCTCATCGCCTTCTTGCCTCTCCTCGTCATCATCAGGCTTAGCTGGTGCACTGGCGGTACCATTGGAGAATGTGCCATTAGGTGGTACGCCATCCGGTGCATCTCCAGGTTCCAACAAGGTGCCAGCGCGGCTTCCGAGTAATGGTGATGTCTCGCTCGGATTGGCAGCACCAGGGGTCATTGTCAATCAATGGAACAGTGTACTGCCAACAAGTCGCATGCTTGAAAGCCCTTGCGAGCACACGGCTGTCAGAATGCTCTGATCTACAAATATTTTGAGCAATTATCATCAAGGAACACCGAGATGACCGAAGGGATCCCATCTGATGTAAGCAGCTAAGGGAGCCGGCATCAAAAGCTTATCTCCACCACAATCCTTATCGTTGCAATCGCATAAGGCTGACCACGCTTTCTCGGCCATTTCTATACCAGGTAGATACCTGGAGCCCTTGGTTGTGCATAATTCAAACAACAAGATATCATGTATTCAATAATGTTATTATGCCAGCTCGTACAATTACAGAGACATGGTGTTTGGACTTCATTCTCCAACTCTCCAATACGGAACCGTCCTGGGACTCTTTGGATTACCCACGGGTCCGCTAATGACACTTTCCAAAGCATCCAGTCTTGGTCGGGGCTGTATACGAGAACACATATGCATGAGCGGCGATTTGTGATGCTGAGACCGATAAGTATCAACATAGGTTGGTAAACATTGGTAACCTGACGTAGCTAGCTTAGTATAACATACTCCTGCGTAACCCACAGCGCTCCAGCTGCAATATGAGATCCGCCTTTGTGTTATGGTTTAATTCAGTTGACTTCTGACACTTCGTGAACTCCATTCATAGAGCTTTCCTCTTTAGCTTCAGAAGGCATGGGTACAGGACCCCCAGGCGAGTTGGCTGTCCTCGCTGTGAGCACCTCGACCCCGTCCTCTGTGACAAGGAGTGTATGTTCAAACTGAGCTGTCCTCGACCCGTCTTGCGTGGTGCTGGTCCAGTCATCTGGCCATGTCTTGTCTCTATACGAGCCTAGACTGATCATTGGTTCGATGGTAAAGCACATCCCCGGTTTCGCCGTGCCCACCGCCTTGTTCTTTGCGTAATGCGGCACATTCGGCGCGCAATGAAATAGTTGATTGATGCCGTGTCCACAGTATGTCTTGATCACGCTGCAACCGCGGGCTTTGGCATGCTTCTCAATCACCGTTCCTGGATCGCGGAAGAGCATACCCGGCTTGACAAGCCGGATGGCTTGGTCCAGACACTCGCGGGCGGTCTCGACAACACGGACAGACGAAGGATCGGCGAGTGCTTTGGCGCCGACATAGTATGTTTCGTTCAAGTCGCCATGAAATCCCCCGTGATAAACAGATATATCGAGGTTGAGAATGTCTCCATCAACTAAGACCCGTTGGTCAGGAATACCGTGACAGATAACTTCATTCGGAGAAGTGCAGAGTGATTTCGGGAAATGAACATAATTCAACGGCGAGGGATATGACTAGAGAAGATTAGCTGATGAAGCACCCGGAGGGTGGAACACATACATCTCTTTCTAGACATGCTTTGTGGACCACCTCGTCGATATGGTCCGTCGTCACCCCTGGTCGTACTTCCCGTGCCGCAATGTCTAGAACTTCTCTTCCCAACCGACAAACTTTTCTCATCCCATCTTGCTCTTTTTTGCTGAGAATTGCTATGTTATTGCGACCAAGGAACTTCTGTTCCGATCTCGGTATGCCATCCTTTGCATAGTCGGGGTGAGTGATTGACGCTGGTACACTTCGCTTGGGGGAAAGAGGATAGACTGGTCTTAAGGGGCCTGTGAAGGCGAATGTCGGGAAAGGGTTATATTGACCGGTTGCTGAATTTGGTTCAGAGACAGCCTTTGGAGGGAAGAAGTTACGGAATGGGTTACTCTGTGTTTTGTGAAGGGCTTTGTGTTCGCTCTAGACAATGCATCAGCTTCTGAGCGTTCACGCATAATGTGCAGTAGCACCTTGTGAAAGCAAAGCCTACCCAACTTCGCTTGAAGCAGTCTTGCGAGCAGAAAACACTTTCCTTGCCAATCTTTAGACAAGTAGGGCATTGCAGACTCCCAGCATCGTTTTGACAGTCTAGACCGCTGCAACGACGCTTAGCGGTTTCGTCGGCCATTGCGGCTGTTACTCGCCTGAGGTTGTGGTGCGTAGGAAACAGGAACCAAGCGCCAAGAAGTTCAAGAGAACAGACTGTGCGGAGGAAGCACTGATGACGTTGAAGGCAATATTTCGAGCAACCCCTTCACGGTTGTCCCGAGAGAGCAGGCTTGTATTGATCTCGGGACGATTACGAAGGGTAAGTGATTTAGCTGCCTAATCTGACACGCCATGTGCTTCGCTTATCTTCAGCCGCCGGCAACTAAACACAATTTGGCTTAGCTTAATATCAAAACACAGGATGTCATCATTTGTTATAGTATGGAAGCCTTAAAAGAGTCCTCACTGCTCTTGGATTTGGACTAATACACAATGTCAGAGTACACCAAACAGAAGGTCGTTGTGGTCGGGGCTGGCCCCGTCGGGGCCCTTGCTGCCTTATATGCAGCTGGTCGAGGAGATGATGTTGAAGTGTACGAGTTGAGGAACGGTAGGGTTCTCATCTCTTCATGACTATTCGCATGGCTCGTCTGCGCGCCTCGGATTACTTGCTATGCCTGTTCTCTTGACATATTTTCGTTATGATTTCAAATCCGCTGTCAACACAAGTCTGCGCCACGGATAAATGTGACCATGACCACAAGCATCTTTCTTCTGGTAAACAGCTATAGACCTGGGAGCACAACAACCCGCGCAAACCCAATCGCTTTTACATCACAGTTCTATGGAGTTCTTCTCACCATGATATCACGGGATGTCAAACGCTGAGACTAAACTTCTGATAGATCTGCGGGATCCTTCCACTACGCCTTTGAATTTCACCAAGTCAATAAATCTCGCGTTGTCAGAGCGAGGGATCAACTCAATGAGACATACACAATGTGAAGGACTGATAGACTCTGTTCTTGCGGAAACGATCCCGATGCATGGCCGCATGATCCATGGGCGGAGGAAAGGAGGGGACCAGTATCAGGAATCTCAGGAGTACGATGTCCATCACAGAGTAGGGCGCAAAGTCCACCCAATGATCAACTAAACCTGACACAGTTCGCAGTTCATTCGTGCGGTAGATCGTGCAGGTTTAAATAAGCGTCTTCTGGACTCGCTGCAAAATATGCCTAACGTGACACTCCACTTCAACCACAAGCTCACAGGCGCCGATTTCGACAGGAGGATAGCATGGTTCGAGCAACGTGGCCACTCTCCGAGGACGGATCAACCTCGGAATCCTGAACAATCCACACCCAGCAAACCATATGACCGACGTGCCCCGGAGATAGAAGTTCCTTTCGACCTCCTCTTAGGCGCGGACGGTGCACATTCCGCATCCCGATATCACCTGATGAAGTTTGCCCGCCTCAACTACCAGCAAGAGTACATCGACACCTTGTGGTGCGAATTCCTAATCCCACCATCGCCCAGTGGCGACTTCAAGATATCCCCAAACCACCTCCACATCTGGCCAGGCGGAGAATTCATGTTCATCGCCATCCCATCCCTCGATAAATCCTTCACATGCACCCTCTTCGCCCCGTCCACTCATTTCGCCGACCTCTCCCAATCCCCAGAAACCGACCTCTTCCATTTCTTCAACAAGAACTTCCCCGGCGTCTCCCCCGACCTCATCGATCCAAAAGACCTACAAGACCAATTCACCAACAACCCCCACCTCCCCCTCATCAGCATCAAATGCACCCCCTACCACTACTCCTCCTCCGTCGTCATCCTCGGCGACGCCGCCCACGCCATGGTCCCCTTCTACGGCCAAGGCATGAACGCCGGCCTCGAAGACGTGCGGGTACTCTTCGACTTCCTCGACCAGCACGGCGTCTACGACCCGCCCACCGCGACCGACCCCACCGCACGCGCCCGCGCCCGCGCCCGCGCCAGCGCGCTGGAAGAATACACCATGCAGCGCACCCCGGACGCCTCGGCCATCAACGACCTCGCGCTGCGAAACTACACCGAGATGCGCGCGAGCGTCAAGTCGCCGGCGTACCGGCTGCGCAAGTGGGTCGAGGAGTCCGTGGACAAATACCTGCCCAGTCTGGGCTGGTCGACGCAGTACAGTCGCGTGAGCTTCGAGAACGAGCGGTATTCGGAGGTGGAGAGAGCGGTGGCGAGGCAGGGCAGGGTCTTGACGGCGGTGCTGGGCTTGGCGCTCGCGGGATTGGTCGGCGTGGGTGGGAGCTGGTGGTGGAGGTGGAATCATGCGCGGCCGACGGGGAGGGTGCTGACGAGGTGGTTGCTGTGGGCGGCGAAGCGGACGGAGGAGTTTGCTAGGTAGGTGATGGGGTTGGATTGCTTGTATGTTATGGTACTAGTGTGCATGTATAGACGCTCGTCTCGGGACAAATTATAACTGGAGGGCTTCCGAGTCTAGTCAATGGTGTTGACATGTCATCGATCATCGTTTTGGTACCTTTGTCGACGACGGTAGACGTAAAAGCATGCCTTGATACAAGCACCCTCCGCTCCTCGGTACTTGAAGATTTTTGCTCACAATCACGTCCGACTCGATGCATAGATCCCGAGCTTGTGTAGGACCAAGATCGCGAGCGGCAACGAATGACACTACCAAGGCTGTGTTTGGCACGAGTGCTGCTGGAGAGCCTCAGGGACCCAACCTTGAAACCAGTCTCTCTTGATGCTCGCCACTTCAAAATCCGAAAAGTCGAGCATTGGGTTGAGACTATTCCTCTCGCCACATAGGGAACTCTGCGCTCGCGCCCGCTTGTCGAGCAAGCTACACAGCAACAGTCGTCGAGTCTCCTGCCGTGTTTTGTTGGCATGGAGATCTTTGAGTAACCTCGGGCGGGTTCCCTGCCGCATCCTCACCTCATCTTGGGCCCCCTCCAGCTGCACGCGCACACAGCGACGACTATAGACCTCGCCTTCGAAATCGTCCATTTTCTTCCACTGACTCGGCGACGCTGGAGTGATGAGAAACCCGTCGACTTGATCGGATGCACTACCAGGGATGAGAGCCAGATAGTCGCTATGCTTGACGGGAACGCGACGGTAATGCTTCAGCACGGCAGGCTGGCGGAGGGCGAGGATGTCTTTGTGGTTTGCGGAGGAGTCGGTTAGCAGCCATGACACGAGCTCCTCCGCCATCAGCGTTCCGTACACGAAGATTACTCGGGGCTCCGCATCTGCTCCGTCTTGCGATGGTCCCTGCTCTTGAGTGTCTGGTTCATCGGCTAGGTGTGGATCCTCCTGCCCACTTGCGTCTTTCTCGCTGCCCATTCTTCCAGCTGCAACCGGGCAACTGTTGTCTTGTTCGGGCTCTGCGACAACGCTGCGAGGATCTCACAGTGGCAGCAGATATGGGTACGTTCAAAGAAAGCCTCGACGTCTTGACTACTGCATTGGGGTCAGGATTGCCACTTAGAGAGTTTTACAATCGGTCTGCAAAATTCGAATTCGAGGATTGTTTGAATTTTGTCTCGGCCACAGTAACCACTCGCTTGCCATCAGGATGCATGGTCCAGGAGTCATGTGGAACAAGATAAGGTAAGGAAACACCGCTCAGGAGCTCCTGATCGAACTGTCAAAACAACACAGTCACGTGATTGAGTCTCAAAATCAGAACATCCGAATGGATGGTAAACCACTGTCAAGGCTATGGAACACTAGTGCAGAACAATTCTTGAATCTTGATTGATATTTCGGGGACAGCATAAGGTCTTTTCTCCTATGCACTAGAGTCAAACGAACCGCTGATTCATCAAGCTGGATCAGGTGATACCAATAATCTCAATCATTGGTGTCAGAAGTGGAACTATAAGGATTGTGAGAGAGGTACTTGAGCTCGACTTCTCTGATCCACCGTGTGACAAGTCAGACTTTCTCGCTTTATCAGCACCCCAAATGTCCCTATCCAGGTCGTAAGACTGCTGTGAAATACCTACCTGACAGTACACCTCACTCAATCCAACTCTTCAGCGCCGCACCGCCACCTTCAACGCTCAACCAGGAACGCAATATAGCTAGTACAGATACAGCTATGCTGCACCGCCACGCGTCCGTCTCAGGGCCCAAGGGGAGTGTGCTTCGAGTCAATCCCGTTTCCTGGTACTCCCGGTCCGAAACACATCTTTCAAGTGCTCTATGGTTGAGGCGGCCGTAATTTGTGGAACTTCATATCCGTCCCACCTAGCCATGACTTTGAGAGCCACTTCGTACGTAGGAGCCCAGTCATGAGGCCACCAAGATTGCCACACAGATGGATACCAAGAAGGCTCTCGAAACTGAGCTTGCTTCATAGCTAGCTACTACTGCCGTATGCTTTGTGTATCACTATTCTTCCGGAAGCCTACTACAGCAGTACGCCGTAGAATATCAGACTCAATTAGCCTTGACCAACCCTGACATCATCTTGGAGGGCTTCCGAATAGGCACAACCGCACTTGGAGGTGCATATATGGCTTGGACCCCATCGACTTCATTTGCTCCCATGTGCTCTTCGGTATCCTCCATGATGTCATCCGCGGCTCGTGGTAGACGTAGGGCAAGGTGCACCTCTCTTGCTCGTGGCATTCTGTCCATGATACCATCCATATGCTTTCTAACCTCCTCGAGAGGGGCAACAACTCTGGCCAACGGCTCCAGTAGTCTCGCATGTGGAGTGGATAAGTTGATAGTAACCGGTTGATAGTAATCGAGCTTCGGGTCATAGGCTCCAGCATCACTAAGACTTCCTTTCCGCACTACGAGAAACGATGCGATAACTCGTGTGCCTCCCGGAAGATACTCCAAAACACTATGCTTGGGAAAGAGAAATCGATCACCAGAGCCGGCTGAGAATTCCAGAACTACAGCAGTAATGTCTGGTTTCATTGGTGGTTGTACCTTAGGCCTCACGGCCGGTAGAGACTCCGTGTAGTAGTTTGGCACTGGTTCTGCTTTGACTGGGGCAGTCGGAGGTGGAAGTGTAAATCCGTTTCCGTTGACGTCCCTGGGAATGTGCTGGCCAACAGGCGCGGAATAGGGATCGGTAGATGGAGTCCGCTGCAGATTCGAAGCGGAGGAGGTTAACGGACTTGGTGCAAGGGGTCGGTTGGCCTGACTCTTAGCTTGTAAGATCGTGTTCAGCTCGTCGATATGACCTTGAAATATCCTCAGCTCTGCTGGAGAGGCTTTCCCTGAAGCTACAACCCTCATCAACGCTTTCAGATTGTGGTCAGTCGCCGCTTTAGTCGCTAACATCTGAATTACCGGGTCGGGACTGGGCGGAGTTGTTTTCGAGGCTTGGGGTGGAGCTTGAGCTGTCATGCTGTTCATGGGACCTATCGTACCTTGTCCCGGAATGGGTGTGGCATTCGTTGAAGTCGGAGTAGTCCGTGGATTTATAGCTGGTCTTTGTTGCACCGAATTCTCCTTAGAGAGACTGGACGACGGATGATTCGCGAAAGCTGGTGATGAAGTCTGCGTTGCAGGCTGCGTCGGTGGTTTGAGATTACTATACAAAGAGGGATGCTGGGCAGCAGGAGCACCGTATTGTGGAAGTAGAGATCGGGGTGGAGTCAACCCCATGGGAGGTAGGAAGGTAACCTGGGGCTCCCTGACCGTATAAAGAGTAGCTTCAAAAGAATGTGGCTCGATGGTAATTGTGCATGTGCCAAGCTTCAACATGGTGTCTTTCGGTGGGTTGTGTATGTCGGCCTGATTCTTCTTCTTCGAAGGCTTCGTCCAGTACTTCTCGAAGATGCCTTCATTAAGCCATTTCTGCCGTGAACGCTCGAGCGATACCGTCAGCACCCCACTAGCAACGAACAGAAATCAGCCCCTCTGCCTCTATTTGACCTCGACCGTGCTAACTACCTCTGTGCTATACTCTGATATTCTCTGATCGACAAGGCAATCGGCTGAGGCGCGTTGATAGTCGGTAGTGGCTTGCCTTCCTGGAGTTTCGTTGGGAGTCCTTCATCTTGTATTACTGGCGATATAGGTTCAGGTGGGAGGGTGGATGATTGTTTCCTGTGAGTTTCCGTTCGAGATCTTGTAGAGAGCTTCCGTTTCTCTCCCATTGTAGTTTATGACGATGCGTGGATCGAGGATTAAGGTAGTATGGAGGTGATAGCTTCGGTCCTGCGCCCTTCCGGTTCTATGATTGAACGTGTGAAGTGAATGAAATGGTAGCACTCACCACAGCACCTACCTTACCTACCTTAGCTCACACAGTCAACATGAAAGTTCAGCACCGCAGTTTAGAGCTTTCTGAATGAGTTTATTTACATATATGACTATGATTTTAATTCCTTTAAGATTCGCTACATCAAATGATCTTGCTCTTGCAAATATTTACTATAGAATCACGTAACATATTTGTATCGAATTTAGTGATTCCAGTTTGAATCATCCTTGTCGCAGTTATTTGGCCTACCCAGCACTCACTTACTTGCAGTAACACTGATGATTGAAAGACAACACAGTCGAAACACTCCGTTGATTTCCGGATCTATGTATGACAGCTATGGTTCAATAGCCCCAAAGGCTCTGCAGCTTTTGAGTAGCTAGGGCAGCAAGGTATCTCAACTCGCTGAAGGCAAAAGCCAGATAGCCGACCTGGTACCAGCTTCCGCAAGTGATACTCCGCAGACGAATCAGGTGGGCGTAGCCCATAACATGTCTCTCCCATTGCTCCAAAGTGATTTCTCCAGAGAGCATTTTCTCAAGAAGCAAAGCGTTCCATGCTGCTTGATTCGTACTGCAAGCCACATGAGGCCTGAACGGCACTAACGCATCCCCCACGAGGAGCAGCCTGCCATCTTGGAACGAAGCCCGTGGGGAAGCAATGTCGGTCACCAAGGTGATGAACGGCTGTGTTGTCTTGTTGATAAGCTCGGCGAATGGAGCAGGCAACGTCTCCGTAGCAAATGCCTTTTGCTTGTCCCAGACCTTGGGATTCATCTTTCCAATGGGCAGAGTATTGCGATGCTTCTTGCCTGTAACGTCGGTCGTGGCAGCAGCCAGTTCTTCCGAGTCCTCGTCGTAGTTCTGATACCAGACGTAGTTGAGCAGTCGGTTTCCTGGCTCAAGAGTACCGTTCTCGCCCAGGATGGTATATCTACCCAATCGTGAGCTAGGCCAGTGACCTGCTAAGCTGCTGAGGGTATATTCACAGGGCAATGTAGCCACCATGCACAGTCATCAGGGTTGTCTTCGTCTGGAAAATGTTCCAAGTCACTTCCGACACATCACTCTCGAGAACCGTGCCTCTCCAGATTGCGTAACCGGCATATTTGCGCTGCAAGTCTGGACACAGTAAGGAGCGAATATGAGACGTCGATCCATCGGCAGCTATGACAAGGTCTGGCTTCAGTACTCCTCCAACAAACTTGTCAGAGTATTCCAGGGTGAGAACTTTGTCGACATAAGTCACATTCGTTACGCGCTTGCCATGCTCGTAGAGTGCAGTGCCATCCCGATCTGTCGGCCCTGGGGGTTCTGGGCAGTAGGTGCTGCTCAAGCTGTCGAAGTTGGCCCTCAGACGGTAGTAGAGAACGTTCCAGCTCGTCATAGTCAAGGGACGGGAGACTTGGTGTTTCACCTTAGCATTGATATCGAGGATCTGGACACCTGGACACTTGACGGCGTAAGGCTTGTCCCTGAACAGGTCATATTTCTCTAAGAACGCTGTTCCGTATTCCATTGCACTAATGCCTGCTGCTCGTCCTTCTCGTGTAGACGACTCGTACTGCTCCAGTATCCGAACATTGTGACCAAGACGTTTGGCCACAATTCCATGCATCAAGCCAGTAAGAGATCCACCAATCTAGATAACAGGTACGTCAATAAATGCTGTCCGGAAGAAATGACCCATATAGCAACTCTTACAATGACAATGCTCAATGGCGTACCGGCAGCCAAAGATGGACCACCGATGTGTCGTTCAGACATCTTAATTATTTTGTTCAGTGCTGTGAATGATCGAAGAGCGATCAGGAAGAGCTAGAGATACAGATTGCCACCAAGACAAAGCTTCAATCAGTACATAAGCTCCCGGTGGACGGGTCGCTCATTCGAAATCTTTGGGAGATCTGAACGAAACCAAGATTCTGGGAATGAAGACAACACCAATGCAGACCATGAAAATGTGAGTAGGAGGCGCCTGCGCAGCAGGCAAACCAGTGGCCCATGCCTACGCTTTCTCCAGAATGCACACGCTGTAAAGGTACCTTAAGGCTTCAGGGAATGCTCAACTGATAAGCACTAGTCGCGACGGGTCGGGCGGCGTGGCAGCGGCTGCATGACATTAGTGACCGCACAAAGGCGCAGCTCTCTCGGAGGTCACATCAGCCTCAATCTTTCATCTCTATATCATCTCTGCATCGGGTCGTCCAGCTTGGACTCTAGTCATGTGCAAAGCCAACTCGAGGCTTTCTAAGTAGTAGCAACGAAGATTTTTGCCGTTCACACACATGTTGAAATTGCAAGCCAAATGTGCCTGGCCCTGCAGGAAAATCTACTTGATGTCTTGCTGCTTTGCTCCTACGTCCAGGTTTGTTCTTTTTATCTCAAATTGTATAGATCTCTCTGTACGGTGTATGCTTTTGAACTTTCACTTGGTTGTCCATGTTCTTCCTCAGAGGGCTTGAAATCGCTACGCAGCATCATCATCTGCAGTATCCATTTCTAAGATTCTTGCTGAGATGCTGTTGTCTGCCAAGCTCTTTGCGGCTGAAGTCACCGGTGTTAAGCATTTTTCACTTTTGTTTTTTTTCTTCATGAAGAGCATCAATGTATCATCTACATGCTCAGAAGATGTTTCGATTATATCTCAGTTGTATCGAGATATTACTCTTGCTCCAGGTGGACGCTGGCTTTTCTTCAATCAAGATTCCATGGCCTTCCTATGGCGGCTGTGTATAGTTTGGGACCTCCCTTGAGCATGGCTATCTACCGCGTATCTCTCCATCGCTCACTATGGCAATACGGTCTGCTGTATGCTGTACCACCATGCAGTAAGCTCAGCCTTGTGGACTCTAGCCTGACCACCCAATGTAAACCTGTGTCCGAGCAATGGTGGGGGCCCTGGGGTCCGATACATGCATGAACGGCACCGGCTTACTGTCGATCATTGACATACACGCCGCATAGAAGCCATGCAGGTAGCCTCAGCCCTTGAAGTACTTTCCTCTGATTGCAATCCTGGTCGTCGTGCACTTTCCCTATAGGAACCTCTGATCTTGCTCGTACTGCTGCGCTCAAAATCGTCCTCATATCGAGCCTTGCTTTGCTATGTTGCTTCCTAGAAGCTTGATACCCGCTACGGGTGCTTCCTTGGGTATAGCCGTCGTCGTCCTCGATGCTGTCTTTCTCTTCTTGGCGGCTGTTGCGCTTGCCATGAGAGTATGGCCAAGAAGGATCAGTGAACAGCCGCTATGCTTGAATGACTATTTGGTTATATGTGCTTGGGTATTGTTCTTTCTGGGAGTACAGTGGTGCCAGCCTTGAACTGACTGCTGCCAGCCTTTTAACGCTGGGTTGGTTGTCACATCTGCTATGGGTGAGTCCAGCATTTATGGTGATGTCACTCTATTAATTAGACTGACATTCACGCCTACAGCGGTTGTCAGAGGTGTAGGCCAGCATATGCAGACCATCCATCCGCTAGACCTGTCGGCAATCCTCAAGGCATATTCCAATGGCCGCTCGCGCTGTATATAGATCTGCTGACCAAACCAAGGGTTATGTGGCCGCTGAATTGCTGTGGAATACAGCAAACTCTCTAATAAAGTTCTCGATCCTGCACCTCTACGTCCAAGTCTTCACCACGCGCAGCTTCCGTAAGGTAGCATTCGTCATGATGGTCGTGGTCGCCAGCTTCATGCTGAGCTTGATCATGACCCAGTTCCTCATCTGCCGACCCTTTGCCAAAAGCTGGGAGCCCCTCCTCGCCGGCACCTGCGGCGACTCGTTCAAAATGGTCATCGGCATCAACGTCGTCAACGTCTGTGTCGACCTCACCATCATAGTTCTGCCAATGCCCATCCTCTGGCGCCTGCAGATGGCCACGAAGCGTAAGGTCGCCCTCAGCGGCATTTTCGGCCTCGGCACCATGTACGTTGAGTCTTCCCGTCTCCCCGTCTCTCCACAAGCCATTTGTCCAATGTTATCACCTTGGTTTCTGACACACAGATCCCTCGACGAAACAGTATCTGCATCATCACCATCCATCGCGTCGTCGCGGCCGTCCAGTTCAACATGCTGGACATCACTTACGATCTCGCCAAGCTGGCCATCTGGACCGACCTTGAGCCCACGCTCGGCATGATCAACGCCTGCCTGCCCGTCATGCAGCCCGCCCTTCGCCGCGTCTTCGGCACAGACAACAAGACCGTCTCGCGCACCGCCACGTCGAGCAGTGCGGCGCGGCTCCGCACCGAGAGCACGAGGAAGTCGAAGTTTCGCAAGCTCGACAACTCGTATGCGCTCACTAACACTGGGGTAACCGAGACGTATGTGGGCACGTCGGGACAGGCAAGCTCTGTGGGAGACCTGGAGGGTTATTCTAGCGAGGCGACATCGAAGGGGAAGGATGGGATTAGGGTTCAGAGGAATTGGCATGTTACCTCTGGATGCTGAATGCAGTGCTAGAGGCAATCTTCTTCGATGCTCGATCGTCAGGTATCGTTCTGTCCGCGACTGCTTGTTGGTTTGGATATCTGCAGGATTCTCTTGCCTCTAAAGACTGCAGACATTTAGCTTCAGTGTATGCTACTCTGTGTTTTGTATACTCTACGTTTCGAACGATTGCTCACTGAGTTGATATCATTTCACTTTACATTTGTATAGACACACAAACACTTAACTGCATCATATCAAAAGAATGCATTCACACGTATGCAGATTAAATCAAGGAATATGTTATTACATTTCTACATCGACTAACAGCAAATTGACATCAGATCTACATCTATGAAGTGTGTTTATACATTTTGGCCCACAGATGGTTCTCGCTGCCTGTTGTCTGCCGTAGCGAGTTTTGTCTTCTTAGAAGCCAAGACAATGACGCTCTAACCTTCTAATTACCCTGCATTGATATATTTTTGGCTCGTAGCTTGATTTCTGTTTGCTCCTCTTTCCACAGCTATGAATTCGATTCTAAAAAAAGCCTACTGGACATTGGCGGGTGCAGGAGGCTTGTATTTCATCGCTCTTGGACTCCTGTCAAGTATCTGGCTTCAACGACAGTAAGCATCTGTCAGCAACGGTCGTCCGTTAGGGTGTTGACCCTTCAAGCGCGCTCTATGCGAATAAGATCAACACTGCGTGGCTACATAATCCGAATAAACCAGAGCAATTTGGGTTTTCAAGTTTGTCATTCTTCCTTTTCCATGTCCTGTCCGGCAGCTGATGACATCCAGAGAACCAGATACAGCCTTTCAACATAACAACACCCGATAATGAGGTTCTGTATGCATGGCTTATCTTGCCGCTAGGATTGTATGCACGCCATGAAGCCGCCTTGATCGAGCAACCACTGGGGCTTGCCGAGGACGTCACCACGACTAAGGCCTTCAAGCTTATGGCCGACGACCCTGAAAGTCGTCTTGTCATCAGCTGTACGTTCAAAGGAGTAGGTATTATCTTGTGTTCTTTACTAATCCAATCAAGTTCATGGCAACGCTGGGACAGTGGCCCAAGGGTGGCGGACAGATACTTATAGGGCTCTGTCATCCGGGTCTACTGGCAAGGTCCATGTCGTAACGGTTGACTACCGAGGCTTTGGATACTCTACTGGTACACCTACGGAAGAAGGCCTCATCATTGACGGTGTGGCATTGGTGGATTGGGCGCTTCACATTGCAAAAATCCCACCTGAGCGGATAATCTTGCTGGGCCAAAGCCTTGGTACTGCAGTAACAACTGCAGTTGCCGAACATTTCGTATCACGCTCTCCACCGGTCGAGTTTGCAGGCGTTGTCCTTGCCGCTGCCTTTTCTGACATCCCAACGTTGATGCTCACCTATTCGGCTGGCGGGATCGTTCCGATTCTCTCGCCTCTTCGGCCATATCCAAGACTACAGAAGTGGTTCATCGGTCGGATCAGAGATACGTGGAATACCAAGACACGGCTTGCGAACTTCGTGAACCAAAGCCGGAAGGTTCGCTTGGAACTCGTCCACGCGCGAAATGACTTCGATATCCCTTGGAAGCATTCGGATACACTATTCTACGCCGCTGCCAATGCTACGACGGAGGTAGGCATGTCGGAGAAAGAGGTGAATAGTGTCAAGTCTACAATAGATCTTGGCGAGGCCGGCTGGGTGAACACGTGGAATGCAGGGGGAAATAAAAAGATTAGACAGGAGATAGTGCTCCATGGAGGTAGGTTTAAACTGGAGCCTGATGTACACCCCTTATACTGACTCCGTGCAGGCCATAACAGGATCATGACTTACTCTTCGATTTCGTTGGCCATATATAGAATCTTCTTTCCCTGATATATATCAAGTATAATTGCAACAGACAGTATAGGCGTATAAAATATGTATCACAATGGCTTCACTCAAGTGACCGCGTCTGTACATCAAACTGTGATAGTATGCTTTCACTGTACGATACACAGATTTCCCGATGTAGCAACACCCATGAGTCCCGTTTCTAAGCGAACGTGCTCCTACACCGCGACAAATGTCACAGTCCCACCATTACTCCGTAAGCTGTTATACAAGTCAAAATCAGTATGCCTGAAGAATCAAAAGAGAGTGATCCAAAGGTCGACGAGGAAGTAGTGGACGAGATGTCAAAAGAAAAGGCAACAGATATACCGGTTGATGACGAATCCGGTGAAGATGAGCATCCGGGGAGTACCAATTCAGACGCGGTAGCTGCAAGCTCATCGGCAAAGAAGAAAAAGTCGAAGAGGGCTGCTTTGAAGAAAAAGCTCTTCGGAGTTGGAGGAACTGACCGCGTTAATGGCGAGCCTTCAGAGAGCTCAACGAAATCCGGCAGTAAGCTCACGAACGAAATGGTAGACCAGCTATTGGAGATGAACCCGTCACTCAAAAGCGAAGTTGCAGGTATGGACAGAGACAAGGCTGTTGAAGCAGTGAATAAGCTAGACGTATCAGATCTTTTGACAGGCATGGTATGAGATTCCATAGTACTTTGTTTACCGTGTCAGATGCTAAGCCATGCGCCAAGTCTGTGAGTGGGAAGAACCAGAAAAATATGGCTTCATACAAGTTTTGGCAAACTCAACCAGTGCCAAGGTTTGGTGTGTTCCCAGAAGAAGAAACCGACTTTATAGTTGCTAAACGTCAAGGTAGACGAAACAACGGAGAGCGAGGAAGGACCGATCAAATTGATCGACCCTGAGCAAGTCCCCAAAGAACCATACCCGCTGATAGAAGGTTTTGAGTGGGTGACAATGGACTTGACGAAAGACTTACAGGTAGGCCACAGAGCTTCAGGGCTGGGGTAGCTAAATACTAATGCTCCGATAGCTAAAGGAGGTGTATGAGCTCTTAACCGGTCACTACGTTGAAGATGATCAAGCCATGTTCAGGTTCAACTACTCGCTTTCTTTTCTCAATTGGTATTGACGCTCCCTCTACCTCTGGCAGATATGCGACAACGCATCAAGGTTGACGATCTCAGGGCTCTCAAATCCCCAGGTTGGCGACCACAATGGCACGTCGGCGTCCGTGCATCGAAATCTCAGAAACTTGTGGCTTTCATATCAGGCGTCCCAATTGAACTCCGCGTTCGTTCCAAGATACTTCGCAGCTCAGAGATCAACTTCCTGTGCATTCATAAGAAGCTTAGAGACAAGCGCCTGGCACCCGTCCTGATTAAAGAAATCACCCGACGATGCTACGTGCTCAAGGTGTTCCAAGCCATCTATACTGGTGGAATACTACTACCAAAACCCGTCAGCACGTGCCGCTACTTCCATCGAAGCCTTGACTGGTTGAAACTATACGAAGTGGGCTTCTCTCCTCTGTCGCCAAAATCTACCAAAGCGCGGCAAATCACCAAATTTCACCTTCCAAGCAACACCTCCACCCCAGGTTTGAGGCCAATGCAGAGTAAAGATGTCAATTCGGTGCAAAATCTACTGCAGAGGTATCTCAAGAGATTCGACATGGCACCGGAGTTCACCACGGAGGAAATAGACCATTGGCTACTGCACAAAGATAAATCGGCAGAGCAAGTGATATGGACCTACGTCGTTGAAGAACCGGAAACTCATAAAATCTCTGACTTCATCTCCTTTTACTGCTTGGAGTCGTCTGTCATCGGCAACCGGAAGCACGACACAGTCCGAGCGGCATACCTATTCTACTATGCAACTGAGAAGGCGTTCATGAAAGAAGAGAGTGGTCTGAAAGGGAGACTAAATGAGCTCGTGAACGATGCCCTGATCTTGGCAAAGAGAGTATGACCAAGTCCCTTCGCTTCTCTGCTCTCGATGCCGTAACATGCAGGCTGATAAAATGGGTAGTACAATTTCGACGTCTTCAATGCTCTGACGCTTCTTGATAACCCCCTTTTCCTCGAACCACAGAAGTTTGGACCGGGAGATGGTCAGCTGCATTTCTATCTGTACAATTACCGTACACCTACAATCGCTGGCGGTGTCGACGGGAAGAACAACGTCGACGAAAAGAAGCGAGGCGGTGTTGGGGTTGTCATGCTTTAGGGATAATATTGTCGAGGGGCATAGTCTTTACATGATGTGGATCGCATCTTCGACTCTGTCTCTACCCAACAATACCTACACAGTAGTACATCTCGAATGTTAAAGCGTTGCGAAATCATCAAACACGTGTGAATCGGTCCGTAGAAAGTTGTCCCTATTTGTTTACGCTATGTAGAGTATATATAGGAAATGATGACTAAGACATAAATAGGGGCACTTAGTAAGAGATGAGTAAGCAATGATATCACATTCTTTTCTACTGCACAGTCACAACAGTTTGCTGATGTGAATGCAGAGATTTGCTTAATGTTCTGTAAAATTTCTGTCTGCAGTTCACATTCACATTGTTTTATTTCACTTTACATCACTATTATCATTCAAAAGCAGCTAGAAGTGCAGATCATTGTTGTTATAATAATGAGATAAATTATTTACTATTTACATCATTTATTTATATCATCAGTCACAACTTCTCAAAAAAAATTCTTTTTTTCTTTCTTTAATTTTTGATTACACTTCAACTTTTAATTATTATTTTATCAACTTATTAATTTTTTATTTGCTCTATCATCATGTAAGCTTTTATAATATATTTATAATATATCATTAATGTTTTATAAATCATTTTTTAAGATTTATATTTCACATTGTGTTGCTGTTGCTTCATCATTAAATGCAGATAATAATAACTCAAACTGAAAAAAATTTACTTTTAATTATATTTACAAAATTACTAACTGTTTCTATTTTAAAAAAAGCTTACAAAACTCTTCTCTCAGTATGTTATTATCTTGATTTTAATTTAAAAATTAACAATATATAAAATTAATTAAGCATTCTACTTTTAATGCTGCTTTCTTTTCTTTCTTTAATAAATTAATTATTAATTAACTTAGCTTCTCATTACTTAATGTTCTGACTAATCTGCTGTTAAAGAGTTGACTTAAGACTGAGCTTAAGATATTATTAATAATTTGACAGTTAATTCTATACATTAATATGAATTTAGATTGTTTTTGTGCTCATTAAATATATTGTGAAGTTGTTGTTACTTACATTCATAAAAAATGTGAACTGACTGTCTGCAACAACTATATACATAAAGATGAGTTATTTACAATGTATATTCAGACTGAGTTTAATAACTGTTATTTTCTTTATAGTTTGTGTATAAACTGTCATTAAGATGTACAGAGTATTTAATGCAGCTTTTGTAAGTATAAATTTATATTAATATGATGATTACTTATTATTCTAAATTATACAAAGTTCAAATTCTCTTCATTTATCAATTTAACAACTTCTTATTGTCATTATGTTACTGCTTCATTTATTATTCTTATTATCATCATTAATGATATTACACTTTCTGTTAACTACAATTACTTGTCAGCAGAGAATGTTTTGAGCATTATAAATGAATTAAAGACAGCTACTGAGATTCTTTGTTATTAAGTTAAAAGACTTAACATTAATGCATTTATTGCTTTATTTACACTGTCACTTTATCTGCATCAATTATGTTCTTACTCATTATTATATCATTGCAGTAAACAGTAATTTTGCTTTAAATATAATCTGTACTTAGCTCATAGCTTTTTTTTTTTTTCAATAAATAAATAATTAATGAAATTGCTTTGCTTCTGATACTATTATCTTTTAATTTATGAGAGTCTTTTTCTTAAGCCTCTTATATAGATTATATAAGCTTATATTTCTTTCACAGATCATCATCAAATCACTATTAATCATTATTGAAGTTAAGACTTTTTAATCTTTCTTTTTAGCTTTATTTCTTGTTCACTTCAACTTCAACTCATCATGTTGTTATTATAAATCTTTATTAAATCATTTTTAATCATTTAATTTTTTTTAATACTATATAATGTTAAAACTTTCACTTTCTTTTAGTTATATCTCTCTTCTATTATGAATGTTAAAGTCAAGTCATTAACATTTCTTTAGCTTTCAATAATTTTCTATAATGTATTTATTACATTATTTACTTCAGTCAAGATCAGTTCAGAAGAAACAACACTTCAGTATACTTTTAAAATGTTTTGTAATGAGAATACAGATAAATTTACTCATTTATAGCATTTTTATATCTTATAAATTGTCTTCTAAAAAAGATCTTCTTTCTTCTTTATTAAAAGCTTATATAACTCTTTCTTTTATCTACAATCTCATTCAACTCAAGATATGATCAAGAATTCTTTATAAAAAGATAATGATAACTTTTTTTATTTAAAAATCTTATCAACTTCAGAACTTAATTACTGCACAAATAATTTAGCTCATTTCAGACTGCTTTGCAGCTCTGAATTAACTTAAAATTCATCAGCATTAAAGATATATACTTTTACAAATTAATTATTATGAATTAAATTTTATAGAACACACTCTGTGAGCATTTTTAATGCATAAGTTTCTAATAAATGAGTTTTCAATATTTTATAAAACTTAAATCATTTAGCTTTAAACTTCTAAGACTCTTTATTTTATATAAGCATTCAGTCTTCTTTCTTTGTAGTGCTTAATCACATTATTTCATTACAAATTATTTTTAATTTAATAATCTTTTATAAAAGAATTTCATTAATGATTACTTAAACTATCTGTATCTACTTAACTCATTTTAACTAATCTTCAAAGTCAATTTCTCTCAGCAGTCAGAGATTGTTTAAGTTGTCTAATAATTATAAATTTATCTTATACAGTAAATAGAATGAGCTCTATTTAGTTATACTATAAGCTTAGATTCAGGCTGCAAAAAGTGCTTATGATAAGTATTTATCTTATAATTAAGTTAATTTACTCATAAAATATTTTGTAAACATAAAGCTCAATATTTTATTTAGATTTTCTATCTTTTCATTTATGTAGAAATAATAAAAAGTCATTGTTCTATGTTAAGTCTTAAGCTTTTTCAAATAATAGATCATGACACAGCTAAGAAAGTTTATACTGTTATTGAATAATAATTCTTTTAATGAATTATAATTTGTAAAAATTTTATTATACAGAAAATCTGCAACTGTTATTTCTGTTACATTCAGAACAGCTTTAGTCACAGATCAGTCTGTAATATAGTTAATTGTTATTATAATTCAGCAGTTTTCTTAAAATGTTTAAGATAATATGTTTATTATATTAATCTCTTATCTTTTAAACAGTAATAGATTCTTACAAGCTAAATATAAATGTTCTTTGACTTCTTAATATTTTCAGAGTCATTGAGCAACTTAACAGTTAAAATAATATTTTGTAAACAATTTAATATTCTGTAATAATTCATGTCATTAAACTTTAAATTAAATGACTTTTAGCAGTCTTGACACTTCTAAATGCTCATATTCAGTGTATATATGTTTTAAAAAGTTTACACAGTACTAAAATTGTAGAAATGATGCTTTGCTGTTATTTTACTTTTAAATCAAATATAAGTTGTCTAATTCTAAATCATAATGCAGTCAAAATTGATCTGTCACATCATTTTTATATACATACTTACAAAGCAGTAACTTTTCAGATTCTGTATTATCTTTTAGATACAGTATCATCACTTTCTTTTATTTTACATTATTTAGCTTTCACAGAACATCTAAAAACACTTTATTTGCTGAGTTTTTCTTTATGAAATTAAGTCAATAATTAATTAAATCTAATACAATAGTTTGAGCTTCAGATCAATATTGAATGTCAAGATTATATTGCTGAAATTTATTAATTTCTTAAGCTAGCTGTTTAAATAGATGTGATGTATTCTTTAAATATTGTAGATCTTCATGATTCATAATGATAATTGTAGTATAATCATTTTTAATATAGTACTGTCAAGTTCAAAGTGCATGCTTAATGATCAATAACTTCTTTTTATGAACAGAATAATTAAGCTTTGCATCTTATAACTTTTAGTTATTATAAATAATTAAATGAAGTTTCTTATTCATTTCATTCTGCATTAAAGCACAGTCAATTGCTCATTTGAAAGTATTCATTTCAATAATAAATGATTTATATATAATTACTTAAATAAGCATTGATTTAAATGTAAGTGCATTCTTAAGCTGTTGAAAGACACTGTTACATAATACATTTCAGATAATGAGTCAATTCTTCTTTATACACAATTTAATGTCATTCTTTTTAAGCAAATTCAATAGCAGTACTGTGATTTATACAAATTCTTGTACAAATCATCAATAATATAAAGTCAGTTTAAGAAACTGCTATACATAATGTGCTATCTTTGAGACAGATCAATTCTTAATGACTGATATCTTAATAGAGACTGATTATAGCATGTTTTATCTCATAATATATTTATAAAACTTAAGAATTTCTATCTTAACAGTGCACTTACTAGACTTAGCATATAGCTTATGTTTCTTTAAAATATTAAAAATGATCTGTAAGTGTTTCTAATGATCTGAAATTGAGTCAGAAAAGATTAGTATGTTATTAAGATATATTAAATAGAATTTATTGAGTAAGTTTTATAATATAGAGTTTATCATTAACTAAAATGTCATTAAGACATTGCATAGCTTAAAGAGCATAGCTATGAACTTATATTTGCTGTAATGAGTGTTGAAGACAGTCTTTTTTATATCATTTTTAATTATATAAACTTGATAATAGTCTGAAGTGAGATTAAGCTTAAATTTAAAGAAGTAAATATTTATTCTTAACAGTAATGTTGTTTAATGCTTTGTAATTAATACATATTCATCATGTACTCTTTTTCTTTTTAACAAACAGAATCAGAAAGCTTTATAAACTTATGAATTTACAAATTAGATTTTTATTCAATAGCTCTGTTATCTATTTAGTCTGTTTGTGTTAACAGACTTAATGTTGCTGATGTTAATGCTATATTTAAATATTTATTTAGATGATAGTTTGTCTAATAAAATCAATTTAAATATAAATTGAAACTCTTCAATAATAATTCATAATTATTTATTCATAATAGTTAACAATTTAACTTCTGACTTCTCTGAGTTCTGTTGAATTACTAATAAGTACTTAACAGTTCTATGATTTTAAAGTGTCTTCATAGCTGTGCATTCTTTAATTACATTTAATATTAACTCATTTACAGCTCATTGTCACTTTTTCAGAAACAGATAATGATGTTTTTATTGTTAATTCTAAATTATCATACAGTTTATAGCTTAATTAATCTGAGAATTAGTGACTTTCAGTTAAATTAATTTTAGAATGAGATTATATTCTTAAAGATTCACAATTTATGCTTTTAATTGTTGTTGAAAGCTATTTATCTTAAGATAAAAGATCAGCTTTACAGTTAATTAAATAATCTGTTTATTTAGCAAGAATATCTTAAGCAGTTTGATTTCATATTAATTATTAATTAATATTTAATTAATAACTGTCAAGAAGATATATATTTAATTTATATCTAAATTAATTAGTACTTTCACATTTATCTTATTCAGTCTATCTTAAATGCAGTCTGCAAGAATATATGCATTTAAATTGACAATGTTGATTTAACTAAAGATTATACTTAATAATAAGAGTTTCAGGCCATTCAGTGTGAATGTTTTACTTAAATCATTATTGAATTGAATAAAAGCTTCTGTTAACTTGTTTATAAACACTTTTATATTTATAAATAACTTTAGTTTTTCAAATTGTTCAAATCAACTTCAATAATCTTCAGCTTTCTCTTATCTTTATCTTTATTCTTATCTTTATTCTTATCTTTATTCTTATCTTTATTCTTATCTTTATTCTTATTGTCTCAGCAGTCTTTAACTATATGCAAGAACTTTTCATAATAAAAGTATATTTTTTTTTTTTTACATTAGATTCAATAAGCTTCTGTATTTAACTTGTTTAATTTAAACATAATTAATTTCTCATAGCTTTGAGATTGATCTTAAGAATTATTTAATAAGTTATTATAATTTAAATTTAAGCTATTAAAGACATTAAAATAATTTTCATTATGTATTTCTTAAAGACTTTGTTCAATTCAATTAACTCATTAAATTAATTCATTAAAAGTAGTTATTTCAGTTTCTAAATACTTTTAAAGTTTAAATTAAATCTTTTACTTTAAATTCTGAGTGAACTGTCATTTCTGTTCATATTTAATTGATATAAATTAAAGAAGTTGTACAATCTTTGTAAACTTTACTTTATATTATTAAATTGATTTTGTTTGTTTCAGAATCTCATAACAATGATATTGATGTTTTATTTCATTAATATTTTCAAAAATCAGTAGAAATACTAAAAAAAAGTTATTTATATTTTGAAATTTAATATTTAATGAATCTTTTTTAACTTAAAGTCATTCTTCTTTTCAGAATCATCATACTTTAACAATATCTTTTAAATAACTGACTGTAACAGTAATCTTTGCTTCATTATTTAAAAGTTAATTTATTAACATTTTATAAAATTGAAAATAAGCTTTCATTTTAAGAATTTACATCTCTGCAGCATTTGCTTTTTAACTATTTTTATAAATAAATGATATCTTTATCTTCAAAGAATTCTTAAACATTGTTGCAGAGAAAGACACTATTATATTAAATATTTCTTAAGTTTTTGAAGTTACATTAAATAGAAATGTGATCTCAGACATAGAGCTAAAGATTAATTAATTAATATGAATATTTCTTAATTAAATTTGAAGAAATGCAATTTAACTTATCATTATTTTGTAATTAACTTAAGAAGCTATTTCTGACACTGCTGACTAATCAACAATAGTGAATTTATTCATCATTATAGAAATAGAATTAAGCTTTATATTGAAAAATTATAAATAATTAAAGATATTAATTAACAAATCAATTTTAATTTAGTTTGAATTGCTGTTAAATATATTACAATATAAGAAAGATAAAACTTTTCTTTATACAATATAATATAAGAATTCATTTCTTTATTCTGTAGTCTCAACACTGAAGTAGTGATGAGCACTGAAAAGAAAGTGAATATATAGTTTATGCATTACTGCATTGAAATTTTTATAATTAAAATATAAATTAAATTAACTTAAATCAAAGTCTGAGTTTTAAAGCTGCTTAAAAGTATGCTTTAAATCTTTGATGCTATTAGATGTGAATCAATCTGTAGAAAGTTGTCTCTATTTGTTTACACTATGTAGAGTATATATAGAAAATGATGACTAAGACATAAATAGGGGTGCTTAGTAAGAGATGAGTAAGCAATGATATCACACACGTAGAACACGCTATCATGTGACAAACGCAAAAGAGTAATAGGCGTAGCTCGATTAGGAAGCTATACCGGGAAGAAAAGATTTTAGTGTCCCCATTTTGATAGGTAAATAATTAATGACCGACCGATTGCTTCAGCATCTGCATACCTTCATCAACGGCAATGACGAGGGTTTGTGGTCTTATTAGAGTCCCGGGACGTATATCTCGATCCTCCTCTCTCTCTCCAAATGTTCCTCGACTCCTGCGCTTCAATCCTTCCAGATGTGCTTCGAGTGCTTCCTTGCTCCCTTCTTCTACCCAACACTGGCCGTTGGACCGACGGTGGCAGCCTCGACGACATCTAGCTTCAGCAGCCGCAGCTGTGTAAGTTGTCCAATTTCATGTTACAGGTGTACTTGCTAACCCTGCGGAAGTTCAGAGCAAGCCAGCGAACCGGAATATCTTGCGCAGGAGACAATCGATAATTTACATCCTCAGGAAGCAGCACGTTTATCCCGAGTCCGAAACATTGGTATAGCTGTAAGTTTCCAGGTATCATTGTACGATTGCGCAAACTTACGGAGACGGTATAGGCACACATTGACAGTGGCAAAACCACGGCTACCGAACGTATCCTCTATTACACGGGCCGTATAAAGTCCATACACGAAGTCCGAGGTAAAGATGCTGTCGGTGCCAAGATGGACTCCATGGAGTTGGAAAGAGAGAAGGGGATCACCATTCAGTCTGCGGCAACATTCTGCGACTGGGTCAAAGCAGAGAATGGCAAGGATGAAAAGTACCATGTCAATTTGATTGATACACCTGGCCACATAGATTTTACGATCGAGGTGGAGCGAGCGCTGCGAGTACTTGATGGAGCGGTCATGATACTCTGTGCGGTGTCGGGGGTACAATCACAGACGATAACGGTAGACAGACAGATGAGGAGGTACAACATTCCCAGACTGTCCTTCATCAATAAAATGGACCGCATGGGTGCCAATCCGTTCAAGGCGATTGACCAGATCAACCATAAGTTGAAAATACCCGCGGCGGCACTGCAGGTACCAATTGGGACCGAGAACGACTTCAAGGGTGTTGTGGATCTTATCAGGATGAAAGCCATATACAACGAGGGAGCGAAGGGGGAGGTCATCGTTGAGAAGGATGAGATACCAGAAAGTGTTAGAGGGCTAGTAGAAGAACGCAGGAAGAAGATGATAGAGACCCTCGCAGACGTTGATGACGAAATCGCTGAAATCTTCCTGGACGAACGGACACCAAGCGCGGAGCAACTCAAAGCTGCTGTAAGACGAGCCACCGTATCCCTTAAGTTTACGCCTGTGTTCATGGGCTCTGCCTTAGCGGACAAGTCGGTACAACCAATGCTAGACGGCGTTTGTGATTATTTACCAAACCCTTCTGAAGTCGAGAACCTTGCTCTAGATCGTCGACGACAGGAAGCACCAGTCAAGTTGATTTCTTACAACTCGCTTCCGTTTGTGGGGCTGGCTTTCAAATTGGAAGAAAGCAATTACGGTCAGTTGACCTACATCCGGGTCTACCAGGGCTCTCTGAAAAAGAGTATGACCGTATTCAATGCGAGAAACAACAAGAAAGTGAAAATCCCTAGGATTGTACGTATGCATTCGAACGAAATGGAGGACGTGCAGGAGATCGGAGCGGGCGAAATCTGCGCGGTGTTTGGGGTGGACTGTGCTTCTGGGGACACGTTTACCGATGGTACACTTGGATACTCGATGACCTCAATGTTCGTTCCGGAACCGGTCATTTCCCTATCTATCAAACCGAAGCAGACGAAAGATACGGCGAACTTTTCAAAAGCTATGAATCGCTTCCAACGTGAGGATCCTACTTTCCGATTGCACGTGGACCCGGAGACCCAGGAGACGATCATCTCTGGTATGGGAGAACTGCACCTTGACATATATGTCGAGCGTATGCGCCGCGAGTACAAGGTCGACTGCGAGACTGGGCAGCCGCAAGTATCATACCGGGAAACTGTCACCCAGCATGTACCATTTGACCATCTACTCAAGAAACAGACCGGAGGAGCCGGAGATTACGCTCGAGTCGTCGGATTCATGGAACCGACCGGCGCGCTCGAGGGGAACCATTTCGAGCAGCAAATCTCCGGTGGTGCGATTTCCGAGAAGTTTCTCTTCGCGTGTGAGAAGGGATTCTACGCATCTTGCGAGAAAGGACCGTTAGTCGGTCACCGTGTCCTAGGGACAAGTATGATCATCAACGATGGAGCAACCCACATGACAGATTCGTCGGAGATGGCGTTCAAGAATGCAACACAACAAGCCTTTCGTAAAGCATTCATACAAGGAAAGCCCCAGATACTCGAACCGTTGATGAAGACCACCATCACCGCACCCAACGAGTTTCAGGGAAACATTGTCGGCTTGTTGAATAAACGAAACTCAGTCATCAACGACACCGAGATCGGACCGGAAGACTTTACGCTGTATGCCGATTGCAGTCTGAACAGCATGTTTGGCTTCTCCAGTCAACTGAGAGCCGCAACGCAAGGGAAAGGAGAATTTTCGATGGAGTTCAGTCACTACCACCCCACCCCGCCACATTTGCAGTAAGTCTCCGATGAAGTTGAGGATCTGGTTCAATGCTAAGTCTGCTATAGGAAGGAACTTGTTGCCAAGTACGAGAAGCAACTGGCGGAAAAACGCAAGAAATGATCTACAATCTCGAGCATTGCTTACGACTTCAGCCTGTACGAATAGCATCAATGGACTTCTCGGCACTCCTGGGTATTCTCTGGGCCTGGAGTTTGGGAATGGAGCTCACTCTGCATAAAAACGACGCCCATACAATAGGATCAACATCAAAACTTCCTCCACTCCAGTCTCAGTGTTTGGCGGCGTCTGAGACCTTGTACATACCGGTAGCGGCAAGGCAAGCTTATATCTCTCTGGTCTCGAATTGATAGTAGTTTATACGGGGTAATGGTAGAATGAGTCAACTTTTTCTTCTTCGGCGGAGAAAGTGACCCAGGATCTTGATCTTGATACCCAATGATTGATAATTTGACTACCTATAGGTATCAACTGGGAACCGTTCCTCTTTACCAAACGCTCTGGGGCTTGACAAGAAGCGATACACCTTGTGTTACTGTGGTCTCTCTTATTTCAGCGGGAAACGCCTGACAGGCCCAATCTTGGGGGGTCAATTGTCTTGTAGTGCCAGTGTGATGTGAGAAATCACCCTGGAGTTTCGTTGATAGCCTTTGTGCCTGGAAATGTCACATTAGACAAAGATTTCATTCCTAGACATGCTAAATCGCCGCTTCAAAGCCTAAAGTTCAGCTTTACAATATGCAAGTCATCGGTGCCTTTGCGTGGACTGATGTAGGAGTATTGATGAGTTGCGGTGCCACTACGGCAGCCTATAGTTGTCGCGTACACCACTTCCGCCATGTCATGGCGGGGCACTCAGCCCTATAAGATTACGCTTCCTACCAGCTACACCCTTATACCTAACAACAGGAATGCGTCATCGCTAATGAATGATTGAATCCACATCATGGGCCAAGGCCACTCCGGGCAAAGCCCACACAGAGTGTCAATAGGTGCGAACCCCATTCCCATGAGACAATCAACGCTGACAAAGCTCCTTCACAGAGCAACTGAGCCATGAGCTTGCCCTTCGCTTCGCAAAAAAGTGCTTCACACCACTGGAGATAACCCACTTCAAAGACATCTTTCGCTCTCTCGCCGACGAGCAAGATGGCATACATTACTGGAAAGAGGAAACCCTCTGTCGGTTCCTCGTTATCCCCGACGCGCTCGGACCTGGACCGGTGGTATACCAGATGGCCACGTACTTGGGCGCGTTCCCTTTTCCTAGCCTGTCGCCCAGCATCCTGACGATGGAGGCGTTGTTGAAAGTTGTGGTGGTCATGACGGAGAGGTATGGGAGGGTCCTCAAGGGAGGCAAGACGGACAGGAATAAACTCCTGTTCCGCAGCCTTGCGGTGTTTGATCGGCGTATGAGCTCGGCGGCACTTGAGAAGCCTGCGAAAGAAGACGTCGTGGAAGGAGACATGGAAGTTCTATCACACGAAGACATGGTCGAAGAGACGAGAAGTCATGTCGCTGGGTTTTCAATCGACGAGTCGAAACATGACGACGGGGAGGAAGAGGAAGATGACGATGAGCTCGCGCTGGCTGCACTTGAGTCCCTTGACGCCATAGAAGTCTTCAAGCATGATCAACGTGCCGATACTAAGATCCATCATGCGCAGATACCAGTCGATAACTTCCGGCGATTGATCATGCTCCTACTTGTGATTGCTCCCATCGGTCCGCAGGAAACTCTTGCGAAACATGCTCGGACACTCACTGAGAGTCGGATCGAAGGCCTAAGAAGAGTGGCTGATAGCATACTGTGGAGTTTTGGGATCGAAGACAACGCTGGCATTTACTACCATAACTTCAACAACATCATACCCATATCACTTCCATACCTTTTTGATGGGCTCAACCCACTATTCGAGCATTTTCTGTTCAGCAAACACATTGACCTCGCAAGGAAAAGGGGCAGTGTGCCATCCCCTCCGCAGCTACATTCGGCGCAGCAATCTTCTGATCTACCGGTTGGGCCTCTCCTACCTCGCGAAGGCGAGATCCTCGACCTGAACATCCTGAGCCAACTGTCATTCTTTATCAAAGGAAATTTGATCTTTCACCGCCTTCGCCCACTTTATTCTGGTGGCGACGCCGGCTTCAGCATCGGCTCATTCGAACAGAAAGTGCTGAACTGGCGTGCTCCAAGTCTTCTACTGGTCGCAGGTACCCGGCTGCCACACACGCCTGCTAGTGGCAGCCAAAGAACTTTCGCGGAGAGTCTACCGCCGAAACGCTTCCCTGACGGGGCCAATGGTAACGGCAAGAGTGGCCGAGTGGTATTCGGCGTCTACCTCAACGTCCCATGGAGACACACAAACAAGCAGGCAATCGGCGATGCGGAAACATTGCTATTCCAGCTCGAGCCAATCCACGAAGTGTTCCGAGCAAGTTCTCTCAACACCGATTACGCCACCTTCACCAAATCCGGCATCAGCTTCGGCAGTCCGCCCCCGAAGCCAAAGCCCGTCTCCGGCCTATCAACGCACGTCGCTCTCGGCCCCGTGAGTCTGATGCTCGACGAATCGCTGGCATTCGGCGTCTTCACGCACGACTGTGCCGGCGGTGGGTCCTTCCACGCCAGTCAGAGCCGGCGGTCGAGCTGGCAGGATCGGTTTGAGGTCGAGAGTTTGGAGGTTTGGGGGTGCGGCGGCGATGAGGAGGCGGAGAAGCAAAGGGCTGCCTGGGCGTTTGAGGAGAGGGAGGCTATGATGAGGAGGAATCTGAATTTGGGCAAGGATGTGGAGGCTGATCGGGCTTTGTTGGAGATGGCTGGGCTGGTCGGACAGCATAATGCGTCGGGGGGGAGTATGTGATGAATCTGAGGGATAGGTCTCACATTTATGAGGGCTGAAATTTTGAATCTGGAAAAAGCGGACATTGCTTTGAAGTGCTTCGTGCCGGATGCGTTGCGAGGGTCCTCGTTCTAGCCGCACGATGAGTCGGCGACATCTCCAAGAGGTTCGCACCACTGGACAGGTCGCAAAACTTGGAACAAGATTAGCTGGCCCGCATGAGGACAAGGCGATGGATGGAAGACTCTGCTCCGTGCGTCGGATTCTCACCATGAACTTGGAGTACCGACGCTATCCTGCGAGAAGAAACAGACCCTGGTCAGCGCGGCAACTTCTGGTTGAGACTGCCACTGATGCCGATCAGTCGCGCTCTCGTACAGCAGGTAACCATCAGGGCACATCGATTCCTCCGTGTTGACTAGGCGAAGGACGAGGTAGATTGCTATTGAAGGTCACGAGCGACTCCCGCAACTTCTCTCTTGACAACCGGATATCCACACTCCTGCAATCAATCTCTCGTTTGTTGCTTAATATAGCTGGTTATATACATTACCTTGGCAACAATTAGAATCAACGGGAGGTTTTCTCACAGCGCTCATCATACAGCCTTTTCATATGAAAGTATATGTAGAAGGTCTGTCAGGTTCATTTCACATCTTGATGAGCGCAAGGCTGTGTGTTTATGGTTCCCATGGCACCATGGAAGTGAAATATAATTCTACAAGGTAAGACTTGGTAAATAATGATTCCAACAAACATTCAATATTTTAGCCCTGCCAAGCCCCCGCCCTGCCAAGCCTGCGAGCGCGGTTCACCGAAGCGTAAAATGACCGCTTGGCGTATTTTTGGTCGGTCAATCAATTCAAGCAAGAGAGCACTGTACTGGAATCGCACCAGGATCCAACGAAGTCCATTGCTTTGCAGACCTCTTCGCCGCACCTGGATTCCTGTCTTGAGCTTGTCCTTTCCAGCCCAGCCGCTCACGCCGAACTACTGCCATCATCATCATCATCACCATGCTTCGACACAAGTGCTTCACTCAAGCCCTTCTCACGACGCGACACTCCCTCCGACGAACCTCACTACCTTCATTCTCTGTCATCAATGGCGCCTCCATACAAAGCCGAGTTTTATCGACATCGATATCCACATCCATATGGCGAAGGATAAGCCGGATGACGGGCATATTGAGCAACCGGCCAGCATGGAACGCTTCGACGATGGACGTGTCACGGCAATGGAGAGGCATGAAGGTCAGGAGTAGTGTCAAGAAGCTGTGCGATGGATGCAAGGTTCGTCGACATTCTCGGCGCTACGTCTTGATAAGATGGAGATGATCGTGGCGATGGCTCACAGCGGCCTTTCGCTTGGTGCCACAATCTCCAACGAGTCTTGGCTTTGGAGATACGGAGAGCTTTTGCTGACTGCTGGGGTTTGTACCGATGTAGAGCGTCCGAAGGAAAGGCTACGTCTATATCATCTGCTCGAAGAACCCGAAACACAAGCAGCGGCAGGGATGATACGGTGTCGGGTCCTGACATGTGCCTGGCGTTCCGTTCCGAGCTGAACGACGATGAGGTGGGGATCAGGTGAGAATAGGACGTGTCCATAAGCCGGAGGAGACGCCTCAGGCACGGAGTAGTGGTTGGTCTTCTGGACCGACCTGAGCTTAGTTCGGTGGCCTTGCATGTTTATGGCGACGATGGCGTGGGTGTGCTACAGATCTATTGTTACATTGTGCTTTTGGGAATGCTTCCTTTGTTCTACCTCACCGAAAGGGTCCACTCCATCTTTCTCCGAGTACCTGAATGAATGCTCTATCAATCGGTTGTTCCCGTTGTCACATGCAACTTAGATAAGCAATTGTTTGTCCGCTTCCGCTTCCGCTTCCGCTTTTGCTTTTGCTTTGTTTACACTGCATACGGTACGAAGGTGTGAGGGATTTATTCACAACAGTTCCCACCACTCTGGATGCTGGCAACATGCACGGGCAAGAACCGTGCTTTTCTTTGTACATTGTTCTACCTACGCCAATCCATACCTTAAGCCATAACTCATGCATGTGCTTATCGGTGAGGAGGAAGATAAAGCGGACTCACCGATTCGTGCGACTCGACTGTAGCTTACCTTACTTATAACCCCTCCTACCAGACACAATATATCTGCTCCTCTACATCTACATCTGCATTGACGCAAGGAACTCGACCTGCCTAACCTTTGACACATAACGCACGGCTCTCCAGGGCATGTCTCAAGTAGGCCGACGTCAATTTACACCAGACGATATCATTCATCCTGTGCGGTCTCACCCCAGCGGCCTTCATGGAGTCCGCGATGCAACGAAACCCTCGAGCCTCTCGGAGAAGCGTATCTCTACAGTAGCGGACGTAGAGGAAGGTTTGGATGATAAAACTTCTGGACCTCAAGACAGGGACATCAGAAAGCGCCAGGTAGATATTCACCATCACGGAGAGTTCTGCATTGTTGACACGCTAAACCTGTCACAGGAGTTTGGAGGATGGGTCCTGTTCTGGTATGATCGTCGACGGAGAATTTGCGATCGACCTTGGCGGCAACTGACATATGCAGGCTTGCGTACCAGTCTGTCGGGGTCATCTACGGTGACATCGGTACCAGCCCGCTCTATGTGTACTCCTCGACCTTTTCCGATAATCCGTCTTACGATGATTTACTCGGAGCACTGTCCTTGATCATCTGGACGATCACTTTGATGGTGAGCGTAAAGTATGTATTCATCGTGCTAAATGCCGATGATGAAGGCGAGGGAGGGACTTTTGCTCTTTACTCGCTACTGTCGAGATATGTCAGTTCTACCGGTGAGAACTTTGGCAGAGGGCAGCGCTGACTCGGATGCGACAAGGCCAATATCGTCCAGCGTGATCCGAAAGAGGCGTCCATGATCCGAATGGAACGGTACATATCATCCGACCTCAAACGGCCGGGTCGATCGTTTCGCGCGTTGATCGAGCGGAGCAGCACGGTGAAAACGCTATTGAAAGTCGTGGGTGTCTTGGGTGTATCGCTCGTCATGTCTGACGGGGTCCTCACGCCGGCACAATCGGTCCTGGGTGCAATCCAGGGTCTGCAGGTGATCAAGCCAGATATCACAAGCAGCACAATCATCGGGATATCCTGTGCGATCATCGTTCTTCTGTTTCTGGTACAACCCCTCGGTACATCGAAGATCGCCACCGCCTTTGCGCCTATCGTTGTCGTCTGGCTCCTCTTCAACTTCTCTTTCGGAGTCTACAACTTGGCTCTGCATGACCACTCCGTACTCAAGGCTTTCTCACCCTACTTTGCCGGGAATTATCTGGTTCGAAACAAGACGGACGGGTGGAAGTCTCTCGGCGGTATCTTGCTTGCTTTTACCGGTGTAGAGGCTATGTTTGCGGATCTAGGAGCGTTCAGCAAGCGGGCGGTCCAGCTCAGTTGGATGTGCTTCACATATCCGTGCCTTCTGTTGGCATACATCGGCCAGGCTGCGTACATCAGCGATGATCCAAGCGCCTATTCGAATCCTTTCTTCAATACCGTTCCGCCGAGGATGTTTTACCCAAGTCTTGTCATCTCGATATTGGCCGCAGTCGTTGCGAGCCAAGCGATGATCACCTCTACATTTCAGGTAAGCTACTATGCATTTACGAAGGGAGCAGTGGGTACTAATGGCAGTTTAGCTACTATCTCAAGTGATGAAGCTTTCTTATTTTCCGCAAATCAAGCTTGTTCATACGTCCAAGATCTTTCATGGTCAGATCTACATTCCCTTTGCGAATTGGCTCTTGATGGCGGGGACGATTATCGTTACTGCTGTCTATAGCAATGTAAGTCCCAAACGCGGCAAGTCACATCAGATAGTCCTTGTTGACTTCCTTCCAGACTACCCGACTGGGCAATGCATATGGCGTCTGCGTTATCCTCGTGACGTTCATCACCACGTGCATGGTCTCCATCGTTGCTTTGATCACTTGGAAGATCCACCCAGTCATCGTCGTAACTGGCTTTATGATATTCAGTTGTCTGGATGGCCTGTACCTTTCCTCCGCACTCACAAAGGTTCCCGACGGCGCATGGTTCACACTCGTCCTCGCCATCGTCCTCTCAAGCATCTTCATCCTCTGGCGCTTCGGAAAGGAACAGCAATGGAAAGCCGAACGAGAAGATCGTTTCCAACCATCCCGACTCGTCACCCAAGGCGAAAACGGCGAACTACGCCTAACCCCAGCCTTTGGCGGTGGCGAGCTCATCAACATGAAGGGTACCTTATTCCATCCTGACCCCATTCATTCCTCCCTTCACGTCCATCGGCACCTCACTAACCATACCAGGCTTCGGCATCTTCTTCGACAAAATCGGCGACATGACGCCCACCGTCTTCATCCAATTCCTCCAAAAACTCGTCGCCACCCCCTCCGTCACCGTCTTCTTCCACCTGCGCCCGCTCGCCACCCCCTCCGTCCCGGCGGCAGACCGCTACACGACCGAGCGCACCTCGATCCCCAACTGTTTCCGCCTCACCATCCGGCACGGCTACATGGACGAAATCGTGACCGAAGACCTGGCCCTGACCATCTACGACCAGCTCTGCGACTTCATCACCCGCGAGAGCGCCGCCGCCGGTGCCAGTGCTGATATGCCCCACACCCACAACTCCCCTCCTCTTCCTCCACCTACCATCCTCCTCCCCGACCACACCAGTCCCGCCCACGACCTGACCCCCTCGCCTCCTTCCAAACCCATCCCCACCGCTACCACCACCACCACCACCACATCGTCATCCTCCCTCTCCTCCTCCGCGGAAACAAACCTCGCCACCTTGCACAAGGCCTACGCCACCCAGGTCGTCTACATCGTCGGCAAAGAGCAGATGCGCATCCGCGCCAAGACGCGCATCTGGAGGCGTGTGGCGCTCAGTGCGTTTTTGTGGTTGAGGGATAATACGCGGAGTAAGATGGCGAATCTGAAGATTCCGGTTGAGAGGTTGGTTGAGGTGGGGTTTGTTAAGGAGGTTTAGGGTGGTGTAGGGAGGGTGGGGGTGGGGGGGTGATAGGGGAGGGAGGGGGGGAGGCAGGGGAAGATGGGATGGATGGGAATGGATGGGGATGGAATGGCGTTATTTCTGCGATATCAAAGTTTCCTACTTTTCGGGATAAATAGAGATGGACTGGCGTTAGAACAGATATTACCTGCGATATCAAAGTTTCTACTTTTCGAGAACATCGCTCAAGCTTCCTAGCTTAGCTGTAGCGCGGACAGGGTCTTGCGCCATGTAGACGGTTGATCATCGAGTACTTCGAACACAGCTTTCCTCTCTGGAACCGCCTTGTCGCGAGACCTCATGGCGGCGCGGGAAGAGAAGCCGTTTCTGACGCACATATACGACAGCAGACTTGGAGTGGGGGAGAGGGAAGGAGGAAAGGAGGGAGAATCCGCTCCGCATTAATACGCTACTGATTTGCTACGTACACATATCCATACTCTTGACCGTAGATCCGCGCCCGGAGAACAGGAATCAGTAGTCGGACAGGTAGGCTCGCTCGGTGATCTGAAGCGGAGCCGACGGACATCCGTATCGTATCGTACAATGACACACAGACATACAGACAGAGGTGGGAAGTAAACGCGGTCTAGTAGGGTTAGGAGCGCCTACGCGTACGCACACGCACGAAGCTCGGTGGCAGGTAAAAAGAAAGAAAAGGGAGGCTATCTATTCACGGACTAATCCCTCAAAAAAGTCCTATAAGTCAACGAATCCGTGCACTCGTCAAACGGATACCCCAAATCACGCAAGAAGCCCTCGAGCTCATTCTTCTGCGCCTCAGGACACTGAATCCCCGCCAAAACATTCGCCACATCCCCGCCATGATTCCGATAGTGAAAGAGCGAGATATTCTGGCCGGGCCTCAGGGTAGTAAGGAACTTTATCAGCGCACCAGGCCGTTCAGGAAATCGAAACATGTAAAGCCGCTCATCCTCAGCGCTGCTGCGGCCGCCGACGAGGAACTGGACGTGGGACTTGGCCAGCTCGTCGGCGCTGAGGTCGGTAGCAGCCATGCCGGCCTGGCCAAGGCGGAGCAGGAGGTTCGCGAGTTCCTGGGTGCGGGCGGACGCGGTGACGGCGACGCCCATGAAGACGTTGGCGCTGTGCGCGGTGGCGTAGCGGTAGCTGAAGGCGGTGACGGCCTGGGGCAGGACGGCCTTGATGAGGTCGGCGAAGGCGCCGGGCCGTTCGGGGATGCTGACGCTGAGGAGGGCTTCCTTGCGCTCGCCGAGGGCGGCGCGTTCGGCGACGAAGCGGAGGCGGTCGAAGTTCATGTTGGCGCCGGAGGCGATGGCGACGAGGGAACGGTTGGCGTCCGGGGAGGGGGTTTTTGCGACGTAGCGCTTTAGCCCGGCGAGGGCGAGCGCGCCGGCGGGCTCGAGGATGGAGCGCGTGTCTTCGAAGACGTCCTTGATGGCGGCGCAGATCTCGTCGGTGCTGACTTCGATCACTTCGTCGACCACTTCGGAACACACGCGAAAGGTCTCCTCGCCGACGGTTTTGACGGCTGCGCCGTCGGCGAAGAGGCCGACGTCGTTTAGGAAGACGCGCTTGCCTGCTCGCAGGGACTGCACCATGGCGTTGGCGTCGTAGGCTTCGACCCCGATGATCTTGACGTGCGGTGCGATGCGTTTGATGTAGACGCCGATGCCGGCGACGAGTCCGCCACCACCGATGCAGCAGAAGATGGCCTCTAGATCCTGCAGGTTGGTTTGCCGTAAGATCTCCATCCCGATCGTGCCCTGTCCAGCAATCACATAGGGATCGTCAAAAGGTGGTATGTTCGTCAAGCCGTGCAGCTTCTCCAACCGGTGTGCCTCCTCCTTGGCCGAGTCGAAATCCGCACCGTGCAGCACGACGGAGCCACCGAGGCGCGAGACGTTCAGATGCTTGATGCTGGGCGTACCGGAGGGCATCACGATCGTGGCCGGGATGCGGAGCTTTCGTGCCGAGTAGGCGACGCCCTGAGCATGGTTGCCTGGAACGTCTCAGCACAGCTCTTTACACGTGCGACGAGGTTGACGCACCCGCCGAGCATGCCACCACCCCTTTCCACCGCTCTTGTGCGTTCAAATGAGCCATCTTATTGTAAGCGCCCCGCAGCTTGAAGCTGAACACGGGCTGGAGGTCTTCTCTCTTCAGCAGGACGCGACATTCCAATCGGTTGCTGAGGTTGATTGCCTGGGTCAGAGGCGTCTCGTTGACGACTTCGTAGACGCGGGATGTGAGGATCAGACGAAGGTACTGCTCGTAGATAAGAACATTGCTCCGACTGTGAAAAGCTCCACTCTCACATCTGGGAAGCCGTTAGGCAGAAGGAATGCTTCTGGTATTTTCGCCAGTGCGGTCGAGCTGTTTGTTCTCGACGGCGGTGAAGGATTGGCCGTGTACTCGGTCAGTGACAGGGTGTTGAGCTTTGGCGTTTGGGGCGTATGCGTGCCATTGGGCGTTGAATTTTCGTCCATGACAATCTGCACAACGGGGACAGTCGATAGCTCATGAAGTTGGTTTGAAACCTCCTTCTTCTTTCATTATGGATATCGTAGGAAAGTAAATAACTCGTCGGGATGGTGCGATCTAAGGTTAAGCCTGGCGCCCGCTAGCCATGTGGCTACGGAAGAACGTTACGCCTATTGGTTCTCTTCCTGTCCGATCCCAGCAGTAGCCTATCTTGCAGTGATGATCTCCACATCTTCAGCGTTGAGGGACACCAAATAATAACTCTAGTACTGGTCTACAACTGTACACCCACAAGCCACTCTCCTCGAATCTTCAGGCCCCCAGACATTGATTCTACACCGAATGCCCCGGAAACCGACCCGTCATTCATCGCCGTCAACGGCATCCAAGGGCTTCAACGGACCCCACCACATATGAACCACCACCATGTCGAACGCACCACTGCCCTCATCATTCGACAATGACACGTAACTCCCCTTCCCGCTCTATCCTCCGGAAACGAGCTGACCTCAAAAACGGCAGTGACTTCTACGAAGAAAACCGATGGCAGAAGTTCTCTCGGCGATTAAAGGAAGAACCCCTCATACCCCTAGGTCAGTATGCCCCGCCCTCCTCACTGAAGGAAGGTCTCTCGCCGCAATTGAGCGTCGACAAGCTGATACCGTCTAGGATGCGCGCTCACATGCTACGCCCTCTTCGGCGCCACCAAGTCCATGCGCCGCGGCGACCACCACACCACGAACCGGATGTTCCGCGCCCGCATCTACGCCCAGGGCTTCACGCTGCTGGCCGTGGTGGCGGGGAGCATGTATTACAAGCAGGACCGGGAGAAGCGGAAGGAGTTCGACGGCGCGGTGGCGGAGCGCAAGGCGAAAGAGAAGGCCGAGGCGTGGATTAGGGAGTTGGAGGCTCGGGATCTGGAGGATAAGGAGATGAAGGCGATGCGGGGGGCGGCTAGGGAGGAGGCGATAAGGAGGCGAGACGGTGTGGGACAGGCGAGGACGGTGGTGGAGATCGGGGAGGTGAAGGGGGATGGTGGGGTCGTGGAGATTGGGGAGGCGAGGGGCGAGGGGAGGATTACGGATGCTGTTAGGGAATTGGTGCAGGGTAAGAAGTGACGGGTGCACGAAGCGTAGATGAAGACTGTGGGTGGCGTCATTCGAGGTTTGGGATGGACTATTGTGGTTATATGATTTCAAAGCTGCTCTCATGTGTCTAGAGTCGTCGCCTTTCCAAGACTAACTCTCGGTAAGCCCGAGGTCGAAGCGTGTCGGGTGTGATAAAACCCAGAGCAACGACTGAACATGAAGCCAAACAGATCCGGAGCCCCAGCCACAAGATATGATCATGCAGCCTAGTCATTCGCCTCTTCCTGCCAGACCATCACTTGGATGTTTTCGGACAGCCCTGCCACATCCTTGCCACCTTGACCCTTCTTATCCGAAACGCAATGCACGATGATGTTATAGGCTCTGGCCGCGATAGAACCCCAGTCCGACAGATTGATGCCGCCACCGGAGGGAGGATTGACCCCAATGACGCACGTGCCTGATTTAACGACGAACGAGTGTGAATCTCGTAACCTGCTAAGAGTCGGATTCGAAGTGATGCCGGTCAGACCCGCTCTGGTCTGTGCAGCGATGCGATTGGACACGGGTAGGCCATGAACGGAGATTGATGTCACTGGAAGCAAGCCAAGCGCTCCCTGGCAGTCGTTTGTGGAAAGTGACCATCCGTATCGTACGTTGCAGTCCGCTGTGCTGACTCGTCGGTCGAGGGTGTTGATGTTTTCAGAAGGCAGAGGAGCGGCGAACGCAAGGCCGACAAATAGTATTAAGAACTGAGGAGAGAACATCGAGAGCGGTCGAGTATTAGTGTATTAATCTGATGTTGGATCTTGAAGTTGAATCTTCATTAGCGTTGTGAACGGTGAATTTTGGAGCGACTCCATCAGGTCTTGGTTAGATGGTTATAAAGAACGATTCGAGCCGAGGAGGTCAGTCGCACTGCGACTTCGTTCCGAGATGCAACATGGTGGAACTTGAGGCAAGGCTAGGAGATCACCGCATCAGCAGAAATACCCAATCATTTCCAGGTATTTGTGAGGCTGAGTCGGTCAGTGTAATGATCATGAGATGTGAGATGTAGTTTGGGGTGGATGAGGAATGTGATGTTGCGGGATGATGAAACGAGAAACAAGTTGATGATTGGCGCGGGATCTGGCTGGAAGTGGGAACTTTGTACCTCTTGTATCTTGCCTTACCGCCCTAGCCTCTGCCTCAAAACCTGCAATGATTCGGGCTGAGTCTTCCCGTCCTTCTAGAAAAAGAGCCCAGTGCCATGTCCACGTGGTCGGTCATGGTTTGAGAGTTGACAGCAAAAGTTCCAGCCCGAATTCCAGCATCCAAACCTCAAGCAACACCAACCCTCGACGTAAAGGCAGGTAAGGCTGGTAGCCACTGATCAGTCAGGTGATGTTATTCAGCGAGACTGAGCCCTGCATGTGGTTGAGAGCGTGGCCGAGAACATGGTGGAGCACGTGATCGACAGTCTGACCCAGTGCGCTAGAGTATCAGGTCCGCGGCCCATCTTCATAACTTCGTCCCCCCCTTCCCGGCTACCTACGGTATTTCGAGGCTTGCTCATAGATGTATCTGCTCATCGAATCGAGTTCAGCCCTCCCAGTCTGACAGGTAGATAATCAGCGCCGAGTCATGAAACCGCATGTTGCGGCGTGGAGATCCAAAAGAGAGGCCGTACGGATATCAGATACCTGATCTGTGTCTGCCATCCTCTGCATCAGAAGAGAAGCCCACCCCGGACAATGAATCAAAAGCAAACAAAGGAATACCATACCAAATCTGTAACACCCCTGTTCCTGTCGAATTCAACACGAGCGTAGCTGCGCATTTCCGTCCGTGTCGATGAAACATGAACCTCTGCATGATGATGACTGTGAATATAAATCCTCCGTGCCATCAAAGCGCCAGCAATTGCAACGAGAAATAGAGAAACAGGGAAACAGAGAAACAGAGCATCCGGTGCTGCTTACTGTTCACCGCTCGAACCACATCCCGCCAGAGAGCGAGCACTCGTTGACGCTGGAGAAACTGCCACGTCACACCACCTGTAAGCCTCCGTAGCGGTCAATGGGATTCAATGAAGTTGTTTCGCCGTAGATCCGTTCAAAGCGATGATTGAGTATAAGCCTATACCGAAGGATCTGACATACATGATCAAGGCTCAAGACAGGCTTGCCGGACCGTGAGGGCCGTCTCCTCACGGCTGTGGCATAGGACTGATAGACGCACTTCGGGGCCAGAATCCTCAATGGCCTCATGAGTGGGAAGTTAAAGAATTACAGTACAGTTCTGCGTCTGTAGAGAGCTGGCACTCAAGGATAAGCTGTGTTGTAGGTAAAGTGTTTGTATGTCAAAGCTCTGCGTCGGCATCGGAACATCTTTGGCCGACGCGACAACGCGCCCTACTCCCCATGTTTCCCAACACCAACTGTATGTATGCAACCAAGCTCTGCACCTGCAACAAGGCAAGGGCATCAACAAGCGACCTGCCCCTGCGCCACTGACAGCCAACAATGTCCCCGCCCATCCACCTACTGCCCCGCATCGAAGCAGCCAACGCGCTCCCCTTGGCCGCCTTCGTGCAAGCCTACATACCCACGAACGCACCACAGTCAGCCTTTACCATTCCGAAGACCAATATCGCATACTCCATCTCCGTGCAAACATCCACCACCATCTCCCCCGCCGAATTCGAATCATGCTTCCGCCTCATCCAATCCACCAGCGCCTCCGCCTACATGGCGTCCAGCGTCGATTGGTCGCCCGCCAAGAAGCGCACGGAGATGCGGTTGCCCGATTTGCGCTACTTGCTTGTCCGAGCTGAGGATGACGATGGTGGTGGGACGGGCGTGGTCGAAGGGTTTTTGTCGTTCATGTTGACGTACGAGGACGGGCGCGACCTCATCTACTGCTACGAGATCCATCTAGCTCCCGCTCTGCGGCACGGTGGGTTGGGCGGTCGTCTGATGCGCATCCTGGAGGGGATTGGGTCGAAGGTAGGAGTCGACAAGGCCATGTTGACGGTTTTCGTGGCGAATCAGGGGGCCGTTGAGTTCTACAGCCGGTTGGGGTATGAGGAGGACGAGTACTCTCCCAAGCCGAGAAGGCTGCGGAACGGAGTCGTCAAGAAGGCCGACTACGTGATTTTGTCTAAGGTGCTGACAAATGATGGATGACACGCGCGAAAGCACTAAATGCTACCCACCAGGGGCACGATCATATCCGTTTAACATCCTTGCCCTTCATCTCCGGCCGCTCCACTTCCCACTCATCTCGGAGCACGGCATACATCGAATCCGCCAAGATTACGGAAAGTGCCAAGCTCCACACGAGTGTAATGGCATAGAAGAAGTTTGCGTTCCCGGAGCCGGCGTAAATCCATAGATAGTAGAAAGCGGGTCCGAGCAGTGTGGCGTACAGCAGGGTCGAGACGGCGAAGAAAGTATACCTCATAACTGGAGATGGAACACGTTAGCCACATTATGGACCAGAAGTCAGGTCTCAGGTCCGGGCCCGATAGAAGCACTCACGAGGGAAGACGTGTCGATACAATGGCAGCAAGGCGAGGTAGAGCGAGGTGTCGGAGATGCTAGGATATGGTTTGAAGATTGCGAAGATGCCGAGAAGACACGTGATGACGAAAAGCGGCTGCTTCCTGAACCTGAAGCTCAGACCACCCACGTATGAGCCCAGATGTAGCCAGAAGACGCCTAGGAAGAACTCCCGAAAGGAATCAAACATCTCGATGAAGAAGTACCACCAAAGTCCAACGTTAGGCGTCAGATCCGGTAATAGAAGATGCACTCCATACGTTGACGCGATGAACTCCCACGATCCGCCGGTGATCAGGTAAGACATGTACAGCAGAACGCCTACGGCCATGACAAAGAACACGACATTGGAGAGGCCAAATCCGATGGTGTTTGGGGGGCTCTTCATTCGTCTGGCTGCGCGGTCGTAGAAAGTCAGAGCGATGGGTGGGAACAAGAGAGCAGGGTATAGCGAGAGGTAGGAGGCAAAGGCTATGGCGAACAGTGAGCTGAGTCCCTTGCCAGAGACTGCCCGAGAGATGGCGTATAGAATAGCGCAATTGGTGAACACGCTCGTCGGACGTGCTATACATGTAGCAATTGTAAACGGATTGAACAAAAACCTATTGCGAGCATGGATTCAGCGTTAGCCCATATCCAAACATCCATTGTCCTACCAAAAGTACTTACGCGGCGCCTATCGTTATGCTGTCCCATCTGACGTCCTTCCTTGGTGAAGTGAAGAATCTAGAGGATCGTGACTCGTCCGACTCAGCGATCTGCATCAGAGCATGGGCGCTCAGGAGGTCCAGCAAGATATAGAGTAGACTGGTCGCTATCGGACTCGTGGCAGGCTTAGGGAGCAATGCGAACAACGGTAACAGCAGTGGCGCCTAACGGGGTCAGCAAACGACTGGTCTGAATACAACGGCGTTTCAGTCTGACCTGATGGAAGACGCCGCCGTCGTAAGGGGAAACATTGTGGGTGTAGAGGAAGACTCCCTCTTGGACTAGAACTCGCTCCGATGTCAGTTCCAAGGACAATGTGAGGTGCGATACAGTCGCTCCATACGTACGTCTCTTGAAGCTTGTGACTGGGGTCGAAATCTCCACCCTTCCTGTCAACAGATCCGGCAACGAAGGGAAGACAGTACATAGGAGTAGACGGACTGCTATTGCAGAGCCAAAGAGCGTTGCCTTTCGTCGGTCAATGCTCATGCTGTGCAATTCTTATTGATTCCGTCCTTCAGAAAACGACCATTACCTCTTCCCGGGGCCTGGTCGAAGTCGACTGAATTGAACACTCGCGCCGTGTAGGTACCGTAACTCGGTGTATTTGCAGGGATTACAGAGCTAAAGCAACCCCTGCAAGGCGGTGAGCTAGCGCGCCGATTATCTCGAACTTTTGCACCGCAGATTTAATTTAGGTTGACTACATAGTAAGTTGTGGGTGTATCAGCATACAAATTCAAACTCCTCAAGAAACACCATCAGAATGGCCAAAATAAAGAAGAAAGGTGTGAAGGCTCAGTAAATTCTCTCAAGCAAGCAGATCTAACCGGTCAACAGGCGCTTCTGGTCAAGCCAAGAACTTCATCACCCGAACCCAAGCTGTGCGCAAGTTGCAGATATCGTTACCAGACTTTCGAAGGCTATGCATTTTCAAAGGTACTGAAGACGACATCCTGTTCGGAGGCTCAATCGTTGACGATCCATCTCTTGTCCAGGCATTTACCCCCGGGAGCCACGCAATAAAAGGAAAGCGTCCAAGTCATCAACACCCTCGACGACTTTCTACTACACGAAAGACGTACAATACCTTCTCCATGAACCCCTGCTCAACAAATTCAGGGAGCATAAAGCTCTGTCGAAGAAGATCGCACGATCTCTAGGTCGTGGTGAAGTGGGCGATGCTGCCAGACTGGAGAAGTCCGGGGCGCCGAAGATAACTCTAGACCACATCATCAAGGAGCGCTATCCGACGTTCATCGACGCATTACGGGATCTTGACGATGCGCTGTCCATGCTCTTCCTGTTTGCCAATCTTCCCTCAACATCTACTGTACCGCCCAAGACGATTGCGCTTTGCCAGCGGCTGTGCCTCGAATTTCAGCATTATCTGATAACGACCCATTCGCTACGGAAATCCTTCCTCTCTATAAAAGGAATCTACTACCAGGCCACGATCCAAGGCCAGGATATTCTGTGGCTGGTGCCGTATAGATTTGTTCAAAGGGTGACGGGTGATGTTGACTTTCGGATTATGGGAACATTTGTCGAGTTTTATACCACATTATTGGGCTTTGTCAATTTCAGGCTGTATACATCAATCGGACTGGTGTATCCTCCCAAATTCAACGCGAGTAGCGACGAAAAAGGTGGCGAGCTCGGTGCCTTTACGCTCGAGGGAAGAGGAGTGACCGCGGCTCAGCCACAGCTCGAAGGAAGCCAATCCCATGAGAACGGAGCTACCAATGGACTGTCGACCACATCTACAGACATACAAGCTCAGGCCGACACTCTGCAACATCTGCCCCAACCGGAAGAAGAGGAGGCAGGGAACGAAGACGGAGACCGTGAAGAAGTCAACGATGCAATCGACACATTCGAAACCACTGAGCCCGACGCAGATGTACTTCCGCAGCCACAGAGGAGCAGTGTCGAAGCTTCCAATCTCTTCGCCCCATTCACCTTCTTCCTGTCGCGAGAGACCCCACGACAACCCCTCGAGTTCCTCCTGCGATCCTTCGGCTGCAAAAGGATAGGCTGGGACACCGTTCTCGGCGACGGGGCATTCACCCACAACGAATCCGACACCACCATAACCCACCAAGTCGTCGACCGTCCATCCCTGCCGCAAGACGCGCTCCCCGTCGCGCCCGACGCCGAAGAAGCTGGTGATGACAAACCCACCCAGTCACTGCGTCCCGGCAGCAGGATACCAGGACGGACATACATCCAGCCGCAGTGGGTATGGGACTGTATCAACCAGGGAAAACTACTGCGACCCGATCTCTACTCCCCCGGCGCCACTCTGCCGCCGCATCTGAGCCCGTGGGTGAAGCCGACGAAAGGAGCGTATGACCCCTCCGCACCGCTGGCCGCGCAAGAGCGAGAGGGAGAAGCCGAAGAAGCTCTGGACGACGAAGTGATGAGCGACGACGAAAACGAAACCGAAACCGAGCCAGCCACCACCGATACCGAAGCCCTCAAAGCCCGTGCCGAAAGTCCCGCAGATGGCGAAATGGCCATTGCCGGCAGCGACGACGACGACGACATCGACGACGCGCCCGACAACGACGCCCCCAACGACGAATTCACGGGCTTCGACTCGGCCGCCTCCTCCGCCGACGAAGCCGAGACCGTCCGCACCCAGCACCAGCGCGAGCTCGAAGCCGAAGCCGCGGGGCTGTCGTTCTCCGGCTCCGCATCTCTCGACGGGGCCGGGCGAGACGGTGCGGATGCGGCTACCAAGGGGACGAAAGGCGAGGAGGCGAGGAAGAAGGCGGCGAGGAGGAGGAGGGAGGAGGAGGAGGAGCTGGACAGGCAGAAGATGATGATGAGTCGCAAGAAGAGGAAGGTGTTGGAGAAGATGCTGTTTTCGAATCGGAAGCGGGATGAGGAGGCGGAGAGGCTGAGGGGGAAGAGGAGAAGGATTGAGAAGGGCGGGAAGGGGGCCGGGGTGAAGTAGGATGGATTCTAGAGGCGGGGGGGGCGGATGGGTGGTTGTGAGGATTGCGTGTAGAGGCGGTGTTGGAACAGGTTTATCTATGTATGCCGTTCAAAATGAGATAGCCAGATGAGCAATATGGCGATACGTAGGGTGCTCTATAGACGCACTCCTATAGATCCGGTTCAGATATCACGCGCTCCCTCCAACACCACTGCCCTCCCCCTGCCCCGACTCCAGCACCTCCAAAAACCCACCGACAAGATGCACGCTCCCCGTAACCAAAACCCTCACCTCCCCATCTCCGCCCTCATCCCTCTCCCCCCTCTCTCCACCATCCCCCTCCCTCCCCACCAACCCTCTCACAACCCCAACCGCCTCCTCAATACTCCCAACAACACTGACCTCAGCCACCTTATCAATTTCCGCCCACACGCCCGCCAAGCCCCTCTGCACGCTCAACGCCTGCACATCCGCGGCGTTCGTATTGACGCTCACGAGGTCGGGCCTGAAGCCCTGCTCCTTGAACGTGACGTTGGCGCAGAAGATGGCGTGCGCGAAGGGGCTGCGGTCATCGAGGGCGTCGGCGAGGGTGCGATGCAAGGCGCGGGCGAGAGCAGCGGCGTCGCGCGTCTGCTGGTTGAAGATGAGGATCGATTTTGGCCTGGGTTTGTGGCTAGAGGCCGTGTCGGGAACGGGTGGTTTGTCGACGGAGATCTGGGACGCGAACCACTTGGCGGCGACGTCGACACTCTCAAGCGTGTGGCCGCCGTCGATATACCAGGTGACGTTAGGCTCGCGTCGGGTTTCGCACCGGCCGGGCCACTGGACGTGCTCGAGGCCGGTGATGAATCGGGGTGGGAGGGGCGCGGTGGTGGGGTCTGTTGGGAGGTCGGTGTGGCCGAGGGCGCGGAGGTGGGCAGCGGCGATGGCGATGGCGAGGCTGGCGTTTGTTTTTTGGAAGTCGGCGGCGAGGCCCAGTTTGATGGTGTCGAGTTGCGGGTGGCGGTCGATGAGGTGCAGGTCAGCGCCTTTTTCGTGTGCGCGCTGCCGGAGGACGGTCATGGCTGCTTCGGGCTGCGGGACGGTGAAGGCGGGCGCGCCGGTTTTCATGATGCCGGCTTTGTGCCAGGCTATTTCTTCGATGGTGCCGCCTAGCATGGCGACATGGTCGATGCCTAGGCTCGTGATGCCGGTGACGGTGGGGTTGACGAGGATGTTCGTGCTGTCGTGTTCGCCGCCGATGCCGCACTCGATCACGGCGGTGTCTACACCCTCGCTCATGTATGTGTGCAATGCCATCAGAGTCAGGAAGCGGAAGTACACCGGCTTGGCTGTTGTATCGGTTGGTCGACCAGCTGCTCGAGCTGCAGCTTCGAGCCGATCCCATGTTTCGAAGAAATATCTGGCGAATGTCTCTTCTGATAACGGGACATTGTTGATCTGAATTCTTTCCCGAACGAATCGGAGATGAGGTGAGGTATAGAGGCCGATCTTATGGAGTTTAGCGTCAGGATTTGGGGGTGATGGCAGGTATTGCGATAGAATGGAAGAAACAAATGCGCTGGTTGATCCTTTGCCTTTCGTGCCGGCAATATGAATGGGTTTCAGCTGATTGAAGTCGGACGGCTAGACAGGCCCCTTCAGTCAGAACGGTTTCCTGACGGACTGAAGAGCGCTCGCGCACACCTCATACCCTAGCTTTTGACACCATTCAAGCATTTCCGGAATCGCTTGCTGATTCATTGCCTTCCCTGACTTCCGGATTGCGTCCACGACGGAGAAGTTTGACTGCAGCGTGTTCAGCGCCGCAATTGCGTCCTGGTAAAGTGTTAGTATAATAATAGGATAAGGATGTTGGGTGCAAGGGCTGTATACGCTGTAAGTCCGCTCCATGCTGTGATTGTGATGACTCCGAGCGAAGGAGCGGGAACACCACAAGGGTCTCAGGCTACTCAGACCCCATAGTTTTGGCATATGCACATACCGCCAGATCGCTATTTCCGGACGATCCTCTGACGTTAATCAGTATCAGTCATCTCTAGCAGCATGAAATGACAGCGGTCCCGAGAGGTAGTCGGTAAATTGATATTCCGATTCCGAAGCCCTCACCGTCGATTGAAAACTCGAGACAGTCATTAATATTAATTGGTGTAGAGGATTACTTCATATGATGTCATGCTAGGGGTATCATATGTAGTATTCAGTGAGCCTCGAGTCTATCGTGAAGCAACTTAAGCTACTCTATCCTTTTCTTTCCCTCTTCCAAATAGCTGAGCCGGGCATTACTTATACCGCGCTCGTGACGCCCTAATAACGGCCCAACCAGCTTATCCTTTCTTATGCTGTTGACTGCCTCTTGATAGCCTTCGGTCGCCCATAGAGGTGTATTTAGCCTTGGCCAATTGACCTATGGCGGAACCGATGTTAGCCCACGACGGTATCTTGGGTACTCTACCAACTTACGTAGAGCGTGCCGTGACTGGCGATAAACTGCAGACACCAACCACCAATGAAGAGCCAGAGGAGCACGAAGAATCTCAAGGGCCAAATGGCCGAAGAAGGTACACGACGTGTCAAAGCCGCGACAAATACCATGAATATGCTCGCTCCCAGAATATACGGTATTGCCTGCACGAAGGCTGGCCTACGGTCAACGAACAGCAACGTGCTACCGATGTTCGACGTTGATGGCAGATATGCGCCAAGTAAAAGATCGAAGCCGTCTTGTCGGGAACCATCGGCAAAGTTGTTCCGAAAGTATCGACTCAAGGAATTGTTCAGATCCTGCAACATTCCGGCTCTTGTTCTATTTCCAGTCCGGGTAAAGTCCGTCTTGAGTGCACCTGTTCCCGAGTATGATCTTGAAACAACGTCTGCGTTATCTGCCCAAACATTCCGAAAGACGTCCTCAAAACCCGTGTCGTCGCTTGTTGACTCTCCGCGTTGCAGTATACCAAGATCGGTGAGCTGCCTTGTCAGGATCCACCGTCCCAACATGCTCTGTACAAGATTTGTCCGATCCAAGCAGTCCATGCAGTTTGTACGAACAACATCTTAGATAGAATTAGTTGGTCTGTATCGTCTGTGCCCGCATCAAAACTCACTTGTTTGAAGGTTTCGGACCTCTAAGCGCCCCGTAGAATCACCTGGCATGTTGACACCACGGAAATACTGGCCCCTTACAAGACCATCAGTGAGCTGCTCTAGGAGGCGTTGTGCACGATGCCATTTTAGGCCTTTCGTCTCATTGTGGAAGTCGAAATAGATATAATGTAGTCGGTCAAATTCGTGCCTCCTCTGAATAGAATGGATCGTGCGGGATTTCTCGTCTGAGAGGCGGTCCGCTGATGTACTTTCTGAGGGTGACGACATTAGCGTCCTAATCATCTGCTCATAGGCTGTCTTTACACGCTCTTCCCGCCCCTTCTGATTGACGAGATTCACGAGGTAGTTGTCCCCGTACAGCCTGATCTGCTCGGTGAAATGCTTCCTTGCCGCTTCCACTGCCGTCTCGACGCCGCGAATCTGAAGTTTGGGCACATAATGCAGATTGTTGACTTCGCCCCAGTACACTGGTACACTCCCTCTGGTTTGAACGTAGGACAGGACCTGCAATTCCCACCCATCGTCCGCTCCGATTTTCCCATTCTGCATGCCTCCTCCGCCTGCGAATCCTCCTAAAGTCCCCAAGGTATCGTTTAGAATGACTACCTGCTCAGTCTCATTGTAGTTAGAGACATGTCCCTGATCGTCGATCCCCCGTGAGAAGTATCTTGTCCCAGCTCTATGCCGTGATCTTCGAGTGATCAGAGTGAAAGTCAATAGCGTTGACTTCACTTTTGTTGCTGTGATTCGCATCATCCCAAACATGACTGGCAAGATATATGGGTCCACGGCGGGCTGCTGCCCAGTTGATGGTCGCCCACCCAGGACAGCACCTCCACCTGTTCTGAAGTCTATTAGATCTGTCTGAACAAATCTATTCCAGAAGAACCGGTCATCAGCCCTTTTCCAGAGCGGTGCTGTAGGATCTGCTTGGGACTGTCTTTGGAAGCTGTTGGTAATATCAAGTGAGTATGAGAAGTACATAGGACCCGCTTTCAACTGGCTTTTGAGGAGGTCTAGGTAGGTATCTTCATCCGGGTCATGTAATGCACGTTCGTGAAGTGGTAGAAACTCCGTCGCAATGACTTTGTAGATCATATGGCCTTTCAGCCGGCCCATAGGCTGCGCTTTCGTTATTACGATTATGTACTTGTCTATCATTGTGGGTCAGCATGCGCTCCGCGCAAGGGTGTATCGGGAAGCGTAGTACCTAATCTAAGCTTGATGATACCAAGGATGCCAGCAACGCTGGACACACGTTTGGCACCAGAGAGAAGGCCATCTATCATCCGTAGGTCTCCGGAGGGTCTCTCAACAAGAAGCGTTGGCGCAGTAGGTGCGGAGGGCGAAGTGAAGGCATAGTAAGAGGACGACGCGTGTACATTGATATCGCGAAAAGGAAATAAATTCTCCATCCTGGCTGGTAAAGCTGAGTGTAGAATCAAGGAAGTAAAGAATTATCACGAGTCTAGGAGAAAGGTAACGTTGCGAAGCCACACGTAAGTTTGTTGTTGATACCTAGGTAAGGTAAGGTACCGTACTGTAACTCATGTGTGGCTCAGTTAGCTCAACTACCTAAGGCAAGCTACAAAGTGTCAAACTTTCAGCCTCATTTCATTACCTTAGTGGTTTCAGAGCCCTACAGAGGTTTCAGGAACATGCGGAGTTTGCTAGGACAAACAGTTTGCTACAGATAAAAGTTTTTTCTTTTGTTGATTGAAGACCTTCTTATAGAATCACATTTTCATAGAATAGCTAGACATTTATGATTATACATTCATTTCATTAGTTACTTCTTCTATGTTTGACAGATTATGAGCTCAGATATGTATTGATATTTATTTATTTATTAAGTTATTTATTTCTATTTAAAATGATGAAAAAAAAACATCTCATCATTGTTGTTATTTTATAAATACTAAAAAGAGTCCTCTAAGAAATAAAGTGAATTCAATGTATAATGAGAAGTTATTTACATCAAACTGTTATAAATTCATGAATAAAACAGTTAAAAATAACTTTTACAATTATTTCAAAGTTAAATCTTTACATTAAAAACAACTTCATCATTAATTTAGATGTTCTCATCATACAAAATGACTACAATGTCATATAATCTCACATTTTCAAAAGTTATAAAACTTAAAAAGTTAATGAACTATTTATCATAAAGAATGTTAATTAAATACAGTTTGATGAATGCTGAATTATGAGATTTAATAGTAAAGAATGACATTGAAATCTCATTAAAGTTAGATGTTTTAAGTTAATTAATAATGACTGAAGAATTTATATCTAAAATAATGATGATTACATCAATAATCTTAATTGACATCACTTAAGCTGATTAAATTACATAAAACAACAAGATCACAATTATTATTGTTCTTATTATCAGCTTGAAGATCACTGTCATTATAGATAATATAAAAACAGCAAAAGAGATATAAAATTATCTTATATATCTTTATTTATTTTATAAATTTAATCTTAAATATATTTTATTCAACAATCTATATGTCTATCAACTTAATCAATACTTCTTTGTCAATACTTATGCTCTAAAGTATAAGACAATTTTATGAGAAATTGCAGTCTTTAATCTCATCATTAATGAAACTCTGAAGATCATTACTTTTTTATTGAATTTAGAATTCTTCTATTCTCAATAAGTAACAGCAAAATGCTTCAGAGTCTATAATGTGATTTTATTTCTCAATAATTTAATTGTTAAACTAATTGATAAAGAGTGTCTTAAAGAAAGAAATGAGAAGCTTGCTTTAATGAGTAAAAAGAAAAATCATTAAGATAAGAAGAAGAAGAATAAGAAGAGAAACATTAATAAAAGTAAAAGTGAAAATAAGATGTATATTCACTGCAAGAAAGCAGTTCACTTTAAGAATAATTACTGAAAGTTATATTTAGAAAAGATGTCTAAAGAGCTAAAGAAGAAGCAAGAGACTAAAAAGAAGAAAAAGAAAGAAAAAAAGAAATTCTTAAGTTTTAAAGATAAATAATATAATAAGAACTCAGTGATCTTGACTGCAGTAAAGAATTATAGTTTTATGATTAATAAGATGTCATGAATAGCTGACTTTAACATAATATAATATATGTGCTGTGATCTCTCTGCATTTAGCTTAATTAAAATGTTCAACAATGAATCTTCTATAAGAGAAGTGTCTGAAGTGATGTATACTTAAGAAGTAAAAACAATCAATTTATAGTTAAAGAACAGTAATAAAAAGATTTAAAATATCATTTTAATAAACATTTATTTTATGTCTAATATGAGACTTAATCTCTTCTTAATTGAAACAGTCAAAACAAAAGAAATATTAATTAAAATTAAGAATAGATTATTATGTCTAAAGAATAAAGTAAAGAGTATACTTAATCATATAGTACATAAAGACAAGCTATATTATCTTTAAATTTTAATGATAAGAAAATCTGTAAACAAGAATAAGATTATATCAGTCATTGAAGATAACAAGATCTCAAGAGCTACTTAATATTAACATCTTAATTATATAGAGAATTTAAGTCTTGATAATATGTCAAAAAATCTCAGAATAGTGAGACTTGACTTATAAAAACTTATAAAAACATTATTACACTTATATAATGTCTGTATGAGAGCAAATCAAAAGAAGAAGATCTTAAAAGAACTGCAAAACTGAGTTATAAAGATGATTAAACTAATTTACATTGATGTTGTTGATCTTATTACATTAAAAGTATATAATGAATTCTTATAATATATAGTCTTCATGAATGATCTTACTCACTGACAATACATTTATAATATGAAAATAAAAGATCAAATAAAAGACAAAATTGAACAGTTTCTTAATATGCTTTTTATTTAGATAAATTTATAAATTGCATAAATATAACTTGACAATGAAAAGAAATTTAAAAGTAAGCTCATCATTAAATAATTATGAAGTCTAGAAATTATCTATGAAACAACAGTTTCTTATAAACTGAAGCAGAACAGAATTAAACTGAGTGTAAAGTTAAGTCAAATTGAAAAAAAGTGCATCTGACCTGAACCTGCACTAGAGTTCAGGTCAGATTAGGTCAGATTTATGTACAGATTAACTTTATTTACAATCTGTGCAGATATCTGCACACAGATAAAGCTAGCCATTATGAATAAGGTCAGGACTAAAGCTTAAAAATTTGAAAGCTTATTAATATATTAGTTATAATAAATTACACCTTAACTAGTTATATAGGGATAAATTACATAGTTACAAGATATATTACTGAATAAGTTACAAAAATCATGACTTTTTGCAAAGGTGCACATTAGAAACACACATTAGTAAGCATGTGTATGTGCTTACTAAGCACATACACATGCTTACTAAGACTATATATAACTCACAAAAAATCTATAACTCTATACAGATTGAGTCAGGTTAACCTGCACCTGACTTAGCTGAATAAAAGTTAGCTCAACTCAACTCAATATCTGAACTCAACTCTGATCTGCATGACCTATAGGCAACCTGCGCACTCAGTCTAAACAGAATGACAGAAAGAAGTAATGAATTTTTGACAGTAAAAGTTAGAATTATAATTTTAAATAATAGAATTTTTAAAACTTTATAATTAAAGACTGTCAAAACAGCATGCTATCTTCTTAATTAACTTTCAATGTCAGCTCTTAAGAACAACAAGATTCTGATTTAGTTACTGTTTAAATCTTTTAATAAGAATAAATCAGCAAATCTTATTAATTTTAGACATCTTCAGTGTTTTGAATGCATAACATATGTGTATATATTAAAGAAGATCTGAACAATAAAGACTAAATTTGAATTTTAAAGCAATAAGAAAATTCTTATTAAATATAAAGAAAGAAATCAATATAAAGTATAACTTTCTGAAAAGAGAAAGATAGACTGAATAATTAAAGCAAGAAATGTGTAGTTTAATAAAGATTCATCAATTTATGATGTTAAAGTTGCAGTCTCAATTTTTAGAGTCACTTAATTTCACATCATTAATACAGAATAAAAAGATATACAGTTATCTTTTTTATCTTCTTTTTAACTCTCATCATTGTCACTGTCTTCAGAGTATATATCATCATACTTTTTCATACTGATATTGTTAAATCAATTAAAAGAAATGAAGAAAGAAAAAGAAAATATTATAAATATTTCTTTTATAATTGACAAATCAGTATCAGCTAAGTCTTAATGCTCTAAAAGAGAAAGATAACTCTTTATAAAGTTAAGACTTAAAGTAATTATGATTTATTCAGTTATGTTTAATGCAATTATTAATGTTATAAAAAAGAAAGAAAACTCTAAGAATGAATCTTAGATGTTTAAACAGATAATTGTAAGTTATGAGTTGAAAGACTGAAAGAAAGCAATGAATAGTAAGTATAACTCATTAATGATTAACTTTACATAAACTTTAAAGATATTATTACTTAATTGATGAGTTCTAAAGAATAAATAAATCTATCATTACAAAAGAGAATCTGACAGCTCAATTTTACAGCATAAGACTTAATGAGTAGTTAAAGAATTTAAATAACAATTTAAAATCAATTACAAAGAGATCTTTGCAATAGTTGTCAAATTAATGACTTATAAAGTCATCTTTGTCATAGCTGTGTTTTATAACTATAAATTGAAATAAATAAACATTAAAATGACTTTCTTACACAGCAATTTGAAAGAAGAGATCTACATGATTTAATTTACTGAATATGAAAAAGAGAAAGACAAAATATATAAATTAAAAAAAGCTTTATATGAATTAAAACAGTTATCTTATCTGTAATATAAGATGATACATTGCTTTTTTGTTAGTCTCAGATACACATAGATTTATACAGACAATAATGTGTTTAAAAAGAAAACTTTAATTGTTGCTGTTTATATTGATGATATTCTTTTATGTGAACTCAATAAGAACAAAATTCTAGATCTTAAAATTAAATTGAGTAATCATTTTGAAATGACTGACTGCAAGACATGTAAGTATTACTTGAAAATGCTAATTACACAAAACAGAACTTTATAAATTCTTATTCTGTTATAGAAAATCTATTTTATAAAAATGCTCAAAGACTTCAGTCTACAGAATGTTAAGACAGTTATAACTTCAATGAAATCTGAGACTTATCTTATAAAAATTATCAGAACAGCTGAATCAGAGCTAATAACTTAATATTAGAAGATTATAAGATCTTTTATGTATATTATGACATAAATTTAACTCAACATCACATATACAGTGTTAACTCTTAGTCAGTTTGCACATAACTTTAACAATATACATTGAAAGACTTTAAAGCAGATATTTTAATATATATAAAAGATCTTAGATGTCATTCTTAAGTATAAATTGAGTAATCAACTTAAATTGTTAAAATATTTAAATTCAGACTGAGAAAAAGATCTTGAATTAAAAAGATTTACATTAAAATATATATTTAAAATAATTAATGAATCAGTATTCTGAAGTTTAAAAAAACAAAGAACAGTTATTTTATTCTTTTATAAAGTGAAGTATATAATCTTAATGAAGATTACAAAGAAAATAATGTAAATGCAGAGATTATTTAAAGAGCTAGAGCTAAAGAGATTTAGAATAGTTATAATTTAAATGAATAATTAGAAAGCTATAGTCTTTACATTCTTATAAGCAACATAGTCATCAACAAGCTTATAAAGTTACTTTTAACATTAAAATTTACTTATTTTACAAATCTTATAAATCTCATCAGTCAGTAAAAGGTCTTGTGATCTAATGATATGATACTTAAGTTTAAAACTCAAGAGATACTCATTTAAATTGAGTCAGAGACATTTCAATATTGTTTCATTGACTTTTAAAGTTAATGAGACACTATGAGATTTTGTTTTTTATCTCATCTTATTGTTGTTGAAACAGACTGAGAAAATGTGTTACATTTTCAGTCTTGTTTTGTTATCTTAGTGATTTCAGAGCTCTACAGAGGTTTCAGAAACATGTGAAGTTTGTTAAAACAAACAGTTTGTTATGAATAAAAGTTTTTTCTTTTGCTGATTGAAGGTCTTCTTATAGGGTCACATTTCCATAGAGTAGCTAGACACTTATGATTACACATTCATTCCACTAGCCACTCCTCCTATGTTTGACACGAAGTACTTGAATAAGGTTAGTGTGGCTGAAGCCGCTCGTCATCCGGAGCCGCTAAAGGCAGCAAGCGATGCTTGACCCTGTGAATCGCCAGAGTGGGCTCCTTGTCAGGCTCCATTTAATCCATATCACCCCTCACGTCTCTTGAATGCTTTTCGACTTTACAAGATACGAGATACGCATACTTTTCATCTAATACTCCAACAGCATGTCGTCCAGGGTCTCAACAAGCGCTCGGCCAGCTCGCTTCGCTCAGTTTAAACTGGTCTTACTAGGTCAGTCTTCTTTGCGCCGGTGACACTGGATATTGCCGGAAGAATGTTCTGACCTGTTGTTGAAGGCGAATCTGCTGTAGGAAAGGTTAGCACGTAACCTATGCGGAGGTCACGATGCGAGGTAGCTGACCACAGTGGGCAGAGTTCACTAGTCCTGAGATTCGTCAAAGTAAGTCATCGACATATATTCATATATGCCTCTCCTTGGGAGCGCGTCCCTTTTGGTCCAAGGAACCGCCACTGAGAAGTGATTTATGTGTAGGACCAATTTGATGACTACCGCGAGTCAACGATCGGAGCCGCCTTCCTCACTCAAACCATCGCTCTCGACGAGAACACTACCGTAAAATTCGAGATATGGGATACAGCCGGTCAAGAGAGATACAAGTCCTTGGCACCTATGTACTACAGGAATGCAAACTGTGCTGTTGTCGTATATGATATCACTCAGGCAGTAAGTGCCCCTGGACCTCCTCGTAAGAGGTGTGTTAACTCGGTTTCCTCAGTCATCTCTGGATAAGGCAAAAGCATGGGTGAAGGAACTTCAACGCCAAGCGAACGAGAATATCATCATAGCTCTAGCAGGCAACAAGCTCGACCTTGTTACTGAACACCCAGATAAGCGCGCCATCACAGCTGCGGATGCGGAAGGGTATGCGAAGGAGGCTGGCTTGCTATTCTTCGAGACCTCAGCCAAGACAGCAGAGAACGTCCGGGAGCTCTTCACAGCAATCGCTCGCAAGCTTCCTCTTGAACAAGCCGGGGCACGCAACATGAGGTCGAACCCACGTCCAGGTGTTGACTTGCGACCAGATGCTGCAGGTCCACCAGGCTCAGGAGCAGGATCTTGCAATTGCTAGGTTGGGTGTCACACCGGACATTTCCTTTTCCCGTGAGCTAGACTGTTTGCTGTCTCCTTTCACTAGATATGCTGAAGCCTTGCGCTTCACGAAGCTGTCCATGTTGGAAGCAGGGGACCCAGAATTCTATCGAGAGGAGGCAGGTTGTGTTTCAGTACAGACTGGCTCTCAGGCGCTTCCTTTTCCACTGGTACACTTTCTCAACGGTGTCCTAGGAGTTTATCAGGTCCTGAATACATAATCGTCCATTCTTCACGCTGTGCTAGATTCGAATGGATCAGTCCAACGCCTTCAGTGATCACTCCTAGAAAATCAAGTGATGTTGCCTTCATATCCTATGAGCATGTGAATGAGGAGTTTCAGCCCAGACAAAGAGCCCAGACCTCGATACCCGTTCGATTATGTAATCGAAACCTGTCCTAATCGAGTCAGGCGCGGTTTACCCGAGTACAGTTCCTGAAGTTCCAAGATCAACTTCGGCTCTTGCACTGTACCTGCGTTTTTGAACCCGCGGCATTCTGTGGTATTGCAGCCTGTCATGCTGCGCGCCGGTGTCCTCCGGAGCAGCTTGGCCCAAGCAAGGGCTATTGCGCCGCAACCTAGAGTTCAATGGCTGCTGGTATGGGCAGGGAGAAGTACACTTGTCAGCCAGGTATGGCGGAGCAGTCACTTGGAGCTGAACACTGGCGATGACGGTCAGAGATTACAGCTTTACTGATTGACTGACAGCGATTTTTCGCCGACATCAAGAAACCAACCGGGACTTCGAAGTCCAGCATACATAACCCCGATGCGGTTGTGTTGCCTGGGTCTCAAAGCACCACGACTACGCGGCCGACCCCACCAGCTCCCGGTCCAGTGATTTCCGTGTCTCCGGCATCGCCGACCTCTTCCAAGCCCAGCTCATACGCTACTATACCACCTGAAAATGTTCCGCTGGTACCGCCCCCTCCACCGAAAGTGAGTTTGCCGAGTACAACCTTGACCTCAGCCTCTCCTCCTCCCACACCTCCAAGTGCGCCTTCAGGCCCGCCCAAATCGTTACCTCCACCTCCGCCGAAGAGAAAGCCTCGTCGATTCAGGAGGTTCCTCATCAGAATGCTTTTATTAGGGGGCCTAGGATATGCTGGAGGCGTCTACTACTCCCTTGTCTCGGATAACTTTCATGACTTTTTTACGGAGTATGTTCCTTTTGGGGAGAATGCAGTACTCTACTTTGAGGAACGAGAGTTTCGACGTCGCTTTCCCCACGCTTCTAGTACCTCGAGGCGATCTCCATCATCTTCAGCGGAACCCGACAAGAAAGTGACTATACCTAGTCGAAGCGGGATATCTTGGAGAGTAGCAGAAGACGAGACCGGTAGCGACCTACAGCACAAGGGGAGGCACATGAGTGCTTTGGATGCAAATGAACCTAAGCCCAAAGTAGACCAAGGCAAGCAACACCCGTCCGACGCCACTCCGAAAGAACGCAATGAGGCTGTCGAGAAAGCCAAAAAGGACGCGGCTCAGCCCGCTTCTGCTAAGGATCTGCCTCAGCCAACATCTGCAAAGGAATCGGGAGCTACTCAGAAGAAAACCGAACCGGAGCACAAGACACAGTCTGAACGAAAAATGAAGCCAGAAGTAAACGAGCCAAATGTGGTTTCCACTGCTCGCGTTGACCCACTGGAGGTCAATGACACTGATGAGCCCGTTGTGCAAGATATAGCAAATGTTATTAACAATCTGATTACTGCTGTCACCGTCGATCATCCGTCGGACAAGTTCACCTCGTCATTGGACCAGGCTAAAGCGGAGCTGGCTGCAGTCGGAGGCAAGATTAAGGATCTAAGAAAAACCGAGAAGGAGGCTGCCGACGAGAAGATCAAGTCAACCCAGTCAGAATTCGACAGAGCTGCCAAAGAACTTCTAAGGAGACTGGAGGAGGACAGGCAAGAGCAAGAAGCACGGTGGAAGGAGGAGTTCGAATCCGAACGGGAGAAGATCTCCGATTCGTATCATGAGAAGCTGAAAACTGAGCTGGAACGTTCAAAGGAGGTATCGGAGCAGCGCCTGCGCAATGAGCTCTTAGAACAGGCCATCGAAATGAAACGCAAGTTCATCGCTGAGGTCAAGAACCGTGTGGAGACAGAGCGTAATGGTCGACTTGGAAAGCTGTCGGAGCTTTCGTCCAAAGTGGGAGAGCTTGAGAAGCTGACCACCGAGTGGAACTCTGTCATAGATTCTAACCTCAAGACCCAGCATCTCCAGGTTGCAGTCGATGCGGTTCGGTCAACGCTGGAATTGGCCGACCGCCCGATGCCTTTCATAAGAGAATTGGCAGCTCTCAAGGAGGTTGCGGAAGATGACTCGGTCGTGAATGCCGCCATTGCGTCAATCAACCCAACAGCATATCAACGAGGCGTACCCTCTCTAGCTCAACTTATTGACCGCTTTCGGCGTGTGGCACACGAAGTTCGCAAAGCATCACTTCTCCCCGAAGAAGCAGGCGTAGCGAGTCATGCAGCTAGCATGATGCTGAGCAAAGTTCTCTTCAAGAAAAAGGGCCTGGCTGTGGGTGATGATGTTGAGAGCCTGTTAACGCGCACGGAAACGCTACTCGAGGAAGGCAACTTGGATGAAGCGGCAAGAGAGATGAACAGTCTGCAAGGCTGGGCGAAAACACTGAGCAAGGACTGGCTGGCGGAGGTGCGGAGGGTCCTTGAGGTACAGCAGGCGCTCGATGTGAGTTACTGTTGCTTGATCACTCGTAGCTTGCCTGTACTGACTTCAACAAGGTTATCGCCACAGAAGCAAAGCTGCAGAGCTTGCGTGTTCACTAGGTATATCACTGTACAACAACCTGTACATAGCAACTTGAGGATAAGCAGTAGGTAGTAGAGCGAAATTCTCTGGTTATCTGTCACATGGTATACTGTTACGAAGCATCCGTGTAGAGCGTCTGGGGCATGCATGCAATATCGTAGCGCCTCTCGGTTGGTCTGCCTTTGGTACCCGCCATGTGCTTTGCTCCGCTTGGGATGAGCTTCAGCGTCTGTAACTTAAGGTAGCTACCGTAGGTAGAGCATTTATTCCGGTTTCATCGCTTTGGGGAATCCATACTGTATGTGAATTTCGAGGCCACGGAGTAAAGTTCTAGCGGGTCTGTAATATCAATCAAATCGTCATACGTACAGTACAAGTGCCGAATGCGCTTGGAGGCAAGGGTTCTGTTCTTTAACGAGCTCTCGTTGAACCGTTCAATCTTTACTCTCCCAGTCCCCTCTAACCTAGAGGACCTCTTGTTCTACCGACAATATCACACGCATGCGATAACACTCTAGATGGATTTCGCCACTTCTCGTGTCTGCGCTGAGCAATAGCATCTGGCCCAATGAACAGGCAATGTTTGGACCGTCCAACGGCCAGACACCACGGTCATCTACATCCAACCCGTCGGACTCGTCATCGGCCACAGTATACTCAGGGAGGGCATTAAGGCGGGTCGAGCGAGGCGAGTCTAGTAGTTCAACATGGGCGACGGGCGGGACAAGTCTTGACGGAGTCTCCGGCGCGGACGATGGTACACATATTACTTCAGGTGGCCAGGCCGAAGTTGGGGAAGGAGTTTCGAGTCGTCAAGATGGCAACAGTTACAGGAGGCATCGACCACGGAACTCGGGCGGGTTCCTGTTGGAGTCGACTTTCACGCACATCAAGCAACCGGACTTCACGCAGCAGAGGGCAAACCATGAGCGGGTGGATACAAACGCTAAAGGGAAAGGTGTGGGAGACGGCGTTAGCACAAGGACAAGGAAGCCAGCACATCCTCGACATCGACCTAAAGCGTCGCTGGGCAGTTCACCGCTCGCGATTGAGGTCACAAACGCAAGGGTCTCCGGTGAGGATGGAGCTGGACAGGAGAGCGCAGGATTTCCCGATAAGATGAACCTAGAGAACGTGGGCAACGCTCCCACGAAAAGCTTGGATGTTGGTGGAGATACATACAGGAAGTCCGACTCAAGGTTGTCCGGCCGTTATGCGCAGCCTGCTGGAGCGCTGGCACCACCCCTCGGATTAGAGACAGACTCGGTCGATATTGTCAACCTGGCTTTGAATCTCAGCGAGAGTCGGCGACGGACCGTCAGTGCTGGCCGGCTTTCCACATCTAACGCCGTTGGAAATCGGCGAGTAGTCTCAATGAGCATGCCAAGTCCTGGTCTCCCTGAGAGCTCTCCAGCCGCCGGGGCTGGTGGTAGCCTGCGGCAACATATGCAACAACAGCGTCGGGTCTCCAGAAACATTTCCCCTTTACCAGTCAAGAATCAAAGCAGCCGATTCGCAGACGCCTCGCCTGTATTAGATGGTTCCAGCCAAGGGCAGGTAGGGCGTCAATCTACGGTGCTCTTGCCCTTGGCTCTGGGGCTTAGTCAAGACGTCCAGTATAACTTCTCAGATGCAACACTCAGTCGAGCTGCAAAAGCTAGAGCAGCCATGGAGCTTTCCTATGAGTATAGGCGGCTCTTACAGTATCTACCTCCAATTCAATCAAGTATGATCACCGCTGGACGCCCCACGCTTCCACAGTCCAGCCCAGCCTCCGCTTCGCAAACCTTTCAGGAGACTTTGAGACTAGGAAGGCAGTACAACCCACTCCAATATGTCCGTAACCGAAGGCTCAGGGCCCGTTTAAAATTGTCACTTGATGCAGAGGCCGAGGGGTGGGGCGATCTTCAAAGGGTGAGAGGCTGGGTTGATAAGGTTGCTGATCAACCTGGCAGAGCTATCCCAGCTCTGGACGCTTTCAGCGAGAAAATTGCCCTGCCTGAGTTCAAGAAGGACGTGCAGGAGCTCCCTCATAGCGAAGATCCATCTTCCTCGTATGTAACCCGTCATACTGGACTCAAGGCACCTCACCAAAGACTGGATTGGATGATAGCTCCCGCGGAATTGCTGGCAGATGCCTTCTGGCTCGAGGAGGGGACTAACAAAAAATTCATCGAAGACAAGAATGGAGACAAGCTCTTACAGTCGAATCTACTGTCTAACACACTGAAGGCACCCAGCATCGAGTATCCCGTTACAACAGAGATACAACTTTCCGAAGATCGAGGCAGCCGTTCTCAGAAATTTGTGGACCTGGAAGCGCTCCCAAGCTCCATGCATCAATCTCCACTAGATAATGAAAGGGCGGAGCGTGGTCGGCAACATTATCAGCTGCATGTATCACGTCATAGTCTTCAAGAGAGGAGTGCATCGAGGTATGCGGAAACCTCTCGGCAAAAGGGCCTTATCAGATCGCGATCTTCATCGGGCTCCCCAGAGTATCATGGGCGACACTTTATCCGACGCTTTAGTGACTCCAAAAAGGAGCTGAGTGATCGAAACAGCACCAGAGCCTTGATACAGGAACAGAAGCAGCTTTTGTGGGAAGAGATTAAGGGGATGAATGGAACGGGTTCTCGAGATATCGACGTTTTCAAAGACGAAGTTCATGAAGGACCTCTTGGGCGGACTTCCCTTGGCTCCAGGAATACTCCGCTCACTCGCCGTGACGAACAGCTTAGAGACAAGTTCCACCGAATGCCAGATCCTATCACTGTGTTGCGGGAACATGCTGCCTCAACACCAAGAGCCAGTTTAGACTCGAACAGTGGGAAACGGTCGGGCAGGTCAACAGACGACCTGGATATGACAGCACCTAATTCACCAATAGCTCCGAATTTCGTGCCCAGTATTGCCATAAACCTATCCCCCCCTCCAAGTCGGTCTACCTCACCTTCAAAAAACTCACTCAAATCGAAGCTTAATCTCTTGAGGCCTGAACGAAGTAAGGAAAGACAACCTATAGACGATATTGACCTCGCCCTGGGAGATGTTATCTCTCGGAGAAGTTCGCGGCAAGTCAGTGCTGAATCAGACATACCAGGAACTGAGAGTTCGAGCAAGCTAGGGTTGCCCAGTCCTTCCAAGAAGCGATTGCCTCGCAACATCAATGATTCCATAGATACGGATGCTCGATCTCCTGATAGCAGGTTCAGAAGAGACGGCAAGGAATTGAGAGAGCCGGAGTCTCGGCTTCGCGGAATTTTCAAAGGTCGAAGAATTGCCCAGCTTGTTGGAACCGAGGTATCCAGGGTTGGAGACTTTCTCTGGAGAAGAGACTTACCTACGGATACATCAGTGCAGTCGTCACCTGCATCGAGTATGGCATCTGAGCTCTCAGATTCCGATGTGTCGGATGCGTTGTCTTGGGGCCGAGAGACGAATCAAGGTAGCAACCTCTCTCGTACATCTACCAAAGTCGAGGACGGAAAGCGCTTCACAGGGAAAGAGGCTGGTCCCGATCAGCCAAAGTATCATATGAGCAACCTTCCAATATTCAAGTCTCCATACCGGGAGGATGAACCCAAAGCAGCGACCTATTCTGGTGCAATGGAACAGGATCACATCACCAGTCAACAAGCCGCGCAACGAGAGCGGGGCAGACCGGCTCGATTCGATAGATTTGCTCCACCCAGAATAGACATCCGAAACGCGTCGCCATCTCCTCACAAAAAAGCGAAAGCGATCAGCCTTGGGGCAGAAGCTACCGAAAAGGCAAATGGCCATCTAAAGCGCATTACAAGGCCTCCCTCGTCTGAGCGAGGACTTCTTAGCTTGAATGAACCCACGGACCCATTCCTCGACACTCCCGGTTCATTCGGCAGACGCGGGCCGCCTGTCACAGGCCTCACAAGCTTGGGAGTATCCAACAGTAATGCATCAGCACAGCGGCCAAGCCTGGACCGTCAAAGACAGTGGAGTATATCGGACCGCAAGGTCTCATCTTCCGATCAATTTCCGACCAAACACGAAACTGCCCACATCAGGGCATTGCTGCTATCCTCCGGCATCAAAGCTAAGGAGATCTGCAGACGTGCCAACGAAGTCCGAACGCCATCACCAGGATTCCTAGAGAATATTACGGACAAGCCTTTGCCGCTGGTACCTCGAGCCCAAGAGCATGTACTCGCCTCCCGGCTACTCATCCATAAGATTGAGCGGGTTCACAAGGAAATAGAGGATGCAAAGGAGCGCTTTGCCGGCCATACTGTCACTGAGCTCCATGAGCGTATTAGACTTGTGGATGAAAGGATTCAGAATCAATTGACACCACTCGTACGAGCTTGTGCGGACGAAGCAGACGCCTTCTGCACGGAACTGACGACTACTCAGACTCTAGCGGTCAAGCAGCTTAATGATAGCGTCCATCACATAATGAGAAGACGGAGGAGGCGACTCAAATGGATACGACGGGCGGGCTACGTTCTACTCGAATGGACTTTACTTGGAATTATGTGGTGGGCGTGGCTAGTCGTTGTCATTATTCGATTGGCCAGGGGCGGAGTTGGAGGTATCGTCGGTGGGGTGAGATGGCTCTTATGGCTCTGATTTGTTATACCGATTCTTTCACGCTTCACGGTGTATATATACGTGTCTGCTTCCGTTGGTGTATTGAGCAAAGCATAGCCTGGGTCGGGTTTGGTGTTTACTTTGTATGTTACTTGGCGTTCTCGAATTAGTCGGTCTCCTTGCAGTTTGGAGGCTGATTTTAAGACTGGATTATGATTGGAGTGTCTTGAGCTTGAACAAGGTCTCAACAATAGTCAGGAATCGTTGCGAAGGTTCAGTGGCTTGTAGATTGACTCCTGGTTCCACAAACTTCGACAGGACGACGACGACAACACGTCGACCACAACCACAATCAAGAAACAGCCACACACACGCTCGGAAACTCTCCCAACATCGCTACACATTTCCGAACACAGGGTCGGGACATATTTTGGGCTCAGCTCGCTCTTCGCGCCGCCGAGGCGCAAGTTCAGCCCTGCTCAAGATACCGTCAGCAGAAGCCACAGAGAGGTAGTAGGTACCGGCAACACTACCAGCGCGTACAATCGAGAGCATTTGATGCTGTAGATTACCGGACACGACGATGACTTCAAAGAGGCACTGCGGCCTACCTTGACCGTATTTCAATGCGTCTAGGTAGGTGGGTGACGGGAGTCCCGTAGTCTTCGTAAGGCCACGGCCATGATATGATCGGCGGCATCCTCTCGTCCCCAGAGTCTGAAGGCCACACACAACTTCCGTAGCCAGGATTCTTGTGCTATGGCGAGTCTTGCAATCACCGCATTGCTTTCTGTCTTGAACCAGGTCGTCGTAAGTCGGATTCCTGGATTCATTCTTTTGACCATGAAATCGTCCAACAAGCCTTCCTCTTCTAGGAGATACATACCCAGGAGGTTATATATCAACCGAGCAGAGAGAGGGATGCTGAATTCTTCTGCTGATTTCCTCAGTTTGGAGTTAATAATGATTGATGATGCAGAAGTCTGTCTCTGCCCATCCAGATCTACGCCAAGCGTAAGGTACTGCAACCCTCGAATGAATCTTCGTCGGATATCACTGAGTTGATGGAACGGCGTGTCGACTAGACAGGCTTTGCAATCGCACACAAAACGCAGTGCTTGATGCCGTTCATGTCTAGTCCTGCCTTCAAAATCTATGTTGTAACAGAAAGTGATCTCTTCATTCACAACGATGTCCCTGGTTGCAAAACTGGCAACGACCTCCTCATTCGTGGTTGGAACCTTGCAGTTGGGTATACATGAATGGTTGAAGCGTGAGTGAAGGATGAACAGGCCATGCATGGGAGAGCCATTATTTGTGCCGTCAAGTAATGCGAACGAGTTCTCGGCGAAGGCTTCAGACATGTTTGTGAAAGGCCTCGAGGCATTTTCACGAAGAGACAGAAACTTTCGTTTTTCATTAGGTCCTAGCTGTTGAAAAGCCGCCCAGATGTCTTCTTCCGTGATTTCTTCATGGGGTTTTCGGATGATCAAGAGTGGCATCTCCCTTAAGATCATTGCTCCGCGCTCAATGCGTCTTGTTGCAAAAGCACCCCATCCTTTTCCAGGTGATGGTCTCAATTCGAATGCACAGCTGGGCACTCGGAGGCTTTGATAGGCTATAAAGGTAAGCCATATATTCAATTAAAGTGTCTACAAGACTTACGATGCTTCTGGCCCTCTGGGTGCTGGGCAGCAGCAGCATCTGGAGGCCCACAATGCTTCTGAGACATAGATGTTCTTTTTGTGTCTTCGTTGAACTTTACCTGAGGTGAAGATGTGAGTGGCGTTTTGTGAACTCATATGGGCAATAGGAGGGAGGCACATGTTTGCACAGGATGTGTGTGTGATATCAGGTGCTATATATCCCTTTAGTGAATGAATCGTCAGCAAATCATCTAATAATCTTTTGCTACAGTTGGTCTGAGCACTTATGTAAAGGTGCTGAGATCACAGAAGATAAATTGTTAAACAAGAATAGAAACACCCCACAGAGTACGCAGACATCGTCTGTGGCTTGAAGAATTTCCACCACGAATACCATAGAACATGAAGTCCATGAACCGTAACTGAATCTGTCTTGGTGATGTACAAACATCACCTCAACTTGCGCCACTATACCAATGACTTCAACACTACTTTTGTACAGCAGGAAAAAGCGCAGACGTTAAGCGGTTCATGAATGCTGATAGCACAATGTCCGCTTCTGACGGTAACGATTCAGTGATCTCTGGTACGAATTCTCAGCATGCAGCACAAGCAGACCCATTCCTACATTTGACACGGGCGTCGGGTTCATTACACTCTGATGGCGAGTCTGAGGCCAACTTCAATGGCAGTGTGTCTTCCAACCCAACGTCTCCAGCGCCAGGACAGGATGCTGCCGATATTGACATGGACGCTGGGAGCGAAGCTAGTGACCATAAGGACGAGCCAGAGGACGATTCAGGCTTGGAAGACGAGCCTATCCCGGAGAGACTTAATAAGTATCACGGTCCTCCGTCGACCTGGCGTTCTTGGACCGAACAGGAACGACTACTTGCGGCGAGCCTTGACCAGATACGTGCTGCGGACCTAAGCATTCACCTGTACAATGCACATGCTATGAAGCGAAGGCTACGCACAAAAGAGCAGCAAAATAAAGTGCCTTCATGGGGCAGTAAGGAGAGGTGGGTGGGGACTCGGGATAACAGCGAAGAATCCACGGTTGACGAAGATGGGGACCCTTTCTTCGTGCCACCGAAGGTGTGGACCGCGTGGCCGCTGCCGCCGGATGAGGGGCCGCGGGAGGGCGAAAAGATGCTTGGACGCAAGGAGTATGAGGACGAAGCGTGGACACTTCGGAAGGAAGGCTCAGGTATGCCGAGTGAAGAGTTGCAGGAGCTGTTAGTTGCGGAGTTCCTGAAGAGGGCGAAGGAGCGCTTTCGGCAGAGAGAATGGGAGAGCAGTGACGAAGAGGTAGGTGTGACGTCGGGCAGTGAAGATGTATCCATGAAGAAGGCGAGAAAAACGAGTGCTTCAGCCTCAGGAAGTCACGATGATGCGTTGAAGTCAGAGAAAGGTATTTATTTGAAGCCTGTCATTATGGCCGACGATGACCGAGCACGGGAGATTCTACGACCCACAGTCCGGCATATTCTCTCGAAACTCGATGGCCTCCTCGTGGTTTTACATCATGCACGACAAGCACACCTACCTACTGGTGATGAGACTACTGCCAGTGAGACGCAGACGGATATGGAGGAGACTGCCCCTGCACCGAAAAAGAGACAAGCTAAGCGGAGGCGGAAACGAAAAAGGATTTCGAAGACCAATGGGAAGACGGGGCTAGACGCTGAACCTGCGATTGATCTCGATACTGACTCCGACTCGAACTTCAGCCCTTCGATCCAGTTATCCCCATCCCCACCAAGGCCACGTCCTGAGAAAAGGCAACGGAGCACTCTTTCGCCGCGTTCAGCGTCGTTGTCTCGGCAAAAGCGCCAAAAGCGCCTGGGTCTCCGCGACTGGTCTGACGTGCTCGGTGTCGCCTCCATGGTAGGATTCGATGCGGCGGTCGTTGAACGTGCCACGGAAAGGTGTACAAAGCTTTTCGGTGAGGGCATCAGGTTTAGGACTCTGCACGAAGGCAAAGAAGCCGACAGCGAGACTGAGCACATCAGTGGTAAAAGGAGAAAATTACCCGGTCCACCCCAAGAGATCGTTCCAAGGGCTGTCGATGAACCAAGCACTCATGAGCAGTCCAAGAACCCCATGCTACTAGCGGCGGACGGTCGCTACTACTGCCCATGGAAATACTGCAAGCGAAGCCAAGTTGGCTTCGCTCGATCGTGGAACGCCAATAAGCACCTAAAGGAGATACACGATGACAAAAGACCTTACAAGTACAAGGACAACACCGAGGTCGAGGAAGAACTTGTCGGAGGAATCCATGTTGACGGGTTCATGAAGCCGATCCAAGCAAGACCTGGGTGGAGGGGTAAGGATTATGAGGAATCAGTCGCGAATTGAGTACCGACATATTCGAGATTGTGTGAGAGAAGCTGTTTTGCAGCCCAACCGCATTGACAGCATTAACATCATGTCACACACTGAGGCTGCTACTCCATTCGACTGCGTGGATTTCCCCGCTTGAATAATGCCGTGCCGCGCGCTAAGCCTCGAAACATGTTCCCGTCTGCCCCGTCGACTGCGCCCGAGACCCCTGTGGCTGGAAATCATTACTCTCATTTGCTGTTAAGGGTTCTATGAATGCATCAATTGCTACTTTCGGTATTATTACGCTCACCGTGTGCATTGATATTGGCTCTAACTGTTAATGTTGCTCGCCCCGACCTGCAGACGGCAGTGCGTCATGCGTTGCAGAATATCTACCATAAATTGCTTGGACTATTGGCCCATTTGTTTCAGATAAATTGTCCGTGCAACGGGTTGTGCCAGCTCCGCAGCTGAGCCAATGTGGCACAGCTTCCTTAGAACCATGGCCTTTCGAGCATGAGAGACTGACATTCTGATCTATGTTGGCGGGCGTTACTCAGTTGTTCTCATGTCTTAAATAGATATCCAGCCATCTAAGTTTCGCAGTATTGGTCGTTGTTCATATTCTGTTTGACTTCCCCACGGTCAGTGGGCCCTTGAGATAGCCGGCAACAAGTCTCCGAGTACGCTTCTCGAATCAGTATGAGGGGCCCTACTTGTACAACGCCTACTGCTAGCGACTTTACCCCACCAGGGTCGACCGTCGACACACCAGCCTTCAGCCATGCTGGGTCGGACGACTACTATCGAGGCGATACTATATTGCCATCGATTGAGGTATCAGGTCAACGAACGCCTATCAAAAAACTGGCGGATCCACCGGAGACGACGACCTTTACACACCTAAGCCCAACGCTATCAAGGGAGAGATCGCCAAGCTTTGGGTTGGGCTCGATCGCGAACTTCGAGAGCTCCTTCACCTTCCGGCGCCTGTTCAATGCAACACCCGAACCGAGTTCCGCAGTATCGGACACACCGTCTCAACCTCTAACGGATACTGACAAGGAAGTCATTTCAGAGCAACCACCACCGTCAGCTGCATCCGTAAAAGGTCTGGCTAACAGCTTTCAAAGTCTTAACATTGGTGTCTCCTCACAGTCAGGAGAGGAAGCCTCATACGACGTAAAGGATGAGGTACCCCCTCAAGAACCTTATTTCGATCCAGCCTTCCAGGAGGCATTAAAGGACGGCCTTCAACTCGCTGGTAAGATTGCTGCCTGTCTCCAGCAATGCGACCTGGCCCACAAGGAGGATTCAGACCTTCACAAGCTCTGGAGCTCCGCAAGACAGCTGAAGAGCTTTGAGAGCCCTGCGACAAGAACCATCGGCATTGCGGGCGATTCTGCAACAGGTAATGCTTGTTCAGAAGAAAGCATGGGGGTGTTGCTAAAGCTCTCGGCATGATAGGCAAGAGTAGTCTGATCAATTCTCTTTTGGACTATCCAAACCTTGCTCACAAGGTATGTCTTAGATACTCTATGCGCAACTATCATACTGATATCAAGCACACAGGGAGATCAAGGATCTGCAGTCACTTCGTTTGTGACCGAGTACCGACATCGTTCGAAACAACAAAAGCCTGCGTTTACCATGGAGGTTGAGTATTTCAACGAGACGGAAATGAACGAGCAGCTTCACGAGCTCTTATGGAGTTACCGGCAATTATTCACCATCGAAGATGAGACAGATGTCAAGGCCCGCGACTACGAGCAAATGGAGGGGGAATCAGCTTTAGCCCTAGCTACGCTCAGAGGAGTTTTTGGGAGTCGCCCTGAGACAGAACCAGAGTTTCTCCGAGCCAAGAACGCCTTCGACTCGATCCTTTGCCACTTGAAAGATTTAGCACGCGCGATTCAATGGCCTGAGGGTGCAAAAGATGGCAAGTGGTCGTCAACCGCGGAAACCGCAGGGCAATGCCATGATCAGACCGGGGCATTCATGAAAGAGGGCCTCTGGCCATTCACTAAGATCGTCCGGTAAGTAGATCACATCGGTGGAGCAAACCACACTGCCATGCGTCACTGATTCGAGCGATCGATAGCATTTACCTTAGCGCTCAAGTACTTAAAACAGGAGTTATCCTCGCTGACCTTCCTGGTATGTTGTTCTTTCAATTTCACACTCGAGGTACCGCCTCATGGATTGATAGGCTATCGCGATGTCAACTTTGCTCGAATGAAAGCGGCGCAACGATATTTGTTCGATTGTGACGAAGTATTCGTTGTTGCCAACATCAACCGAGTTGTGTCCGACCAAAGCGTGAAATCTATAGTGTCCGAGTACCGCGGAAAATGCAATGGCAAAACGAAAGGCAATAGCAAAACAAATGGCAATAGCGAAACAAATGGCAACTTTGCAATCATTTGCACCCATTCAGAGGTGAGCTTTCCAAGACACACGTGCTCCCAGCACGCTAACGAACATTCAGATTATAGAAATTGCCGAAGCCGAGAAAACGTATTGTGGCCCGCAGAAACGGATATCACTTGAGACGGTCCAAGCTGCAAGACAGCAGATGAAGGACGCTCGGAAGTTGTTGGGTGCTGACGAAAGTGAAAAGGCTAAAGTCAGGTGAGCGATGGGGAGACACCGTTGTATCCCTCTTTCTGATGGAGGCAGACACAAGTACCTCTTCGTTGCGGCCAGGAACGACGATATTCGGGAACAGCTCGTGAAAGCGTACTGCGACTTCTCTCCTGCAGGTAACCTAGATGTATTCTGCGTCGCCAACCAAGACTATCAAGGTCGTTATGGGCAAGGAGAAGAAGCCCATAAGTTGGCTATTCAGGGCAGCGGGATACCTGAACTTCGACGCTTCTGCCATTCTATTCCCGCAAGGGCACAATTTCGCGCCACGAACCACTTCTTAGAAGTTCAGCTCAAAGGCCTAGTGCAGTCCCTTGAGTTGTGGCTCAGCGCTGGTGGTCGCAACAATAGTCTACAACTGCCCTTGATCAACTTTAGCGAACAGCTTTTCGATGTGGGCATGTGCCATTCCGTGAAGGATGCCCTAGCTGACCTGATCAGGATATTCAAGATAGCATTGAGCGCTCTACGATTGAACTAAGATCAGTACTGAAGGAGCGCGTCTCCCAGCAGATGGGCACGCTAGCATCTTGTCTGTTGATCCAATCAAACGCTGACGACTCCTAGAGACATATAAGGCGACCTTCGACAGAGGGGCTCTGGATGCTAGCAATGAATGGAGAAGTGTAAGTGCTCCAGATGCTGCCGTGCCGAGAGACAGGGCTAATATAACAGAAACGCAGTGGAACCAGGGTACTTAGGTCTTTAGTCGCTGTCCGTTTCGACACTTCGTTGACACAGTACACAGCATCTTATCAAGCATTCTGCCGCAGAAATGGGACTTACCGCACAAAGACCGTCGGCACCGCACGCTGGAATGAAGAACTCCTCGCCACTATGACCGAGACTATGGGGGCGGAATGGCCACTTCTTGAGAGCAACTGCGATGATGTTATGAGGGCCTCCGCAGCTACTATCCAGAGCCATGTCGAAAAGCTCACGAACAACATTCGGAGTAAGTAGCAAATTATGTCTCTGTCAACAGTGTACTAACTCTGTTGTTAGAGCTCAAAGGTTCCGCCTTATTCGTGAAGATCATGCAAACAAAGGAAGCTGCCGTGAAATACATTCTCGCGGAGGAAGCGGAAAGCATGCTAAAGCAATTAGGGCAAGCGCCCCAGGCCACTCTCTGCCGGAAGAATAGTCAGCATGCTAACTACCAAGCGCAGCTCCATCACACGCGACGCAACCGAAGATGATCACAATTCCTATATCGTCGAACAGATGTTTAGCACCTACCGCAGCTGCGCCCGGGAATCTGGCCCAGAGATGAAAATCCGTATGCTGGACATCATGGCCAAAAAGATGCGCACCGGGGATATCTTCACCAATATCCGTTGCCGGGTCGAAAAAGAGGTCAAGGCTCTTTTCGAGCAGCGGGCTTCGAGTTTGTTGGAACAGCTCGTACAAGTCTGCGAGCAGATCGGCGCCGATCTCGCTGTCTTGCGTGGCTCTAAGGCGACGCTTATGGAAGAGGACCCAGCTTTCCTGGACTTAATGGAGAAGACAATAACTAAGGCGAAGAAGACGATGGAAAAGCTGCAGGATGCTGCTGCGCCCGCTCGGGCAGAGGCGACTAAACGTGCATATATCTAGGGTGGTAGGCCACCTCCTGGCACAGATGTGTTGGTTTTCGAGGTTGCGTCAACCAGAGTCTACAAATTGTCTCAACGTTCTTACTGTTTCTATTTCCATATATCCGCCGCAGCTGTTCAGAGTCAGTGGTATTTCTATCGGTCTTGCTGCAACTGAGTCTACGGACTCGTCCTGCGCAGTACCGCTCTGCACATCCCTCTGACCTTTCGTATGTCTGTTGGACGCATTCAATAGTTCATTCATTCAGTACAGTATGATCTCCTACTGGATAAATATGTGTGTAAAGATGGTATGAGATGCTGAATGTAGGGTCGAGAGACTAAAGTGATGTCTAGTAACCTTACAGGTAGGGCTGAGCTTATCTGCTCACGGTAATTGCCGAGGCAGATCGTAGACCACAATCTTACACGGTGGTATTGTGTGCAATTGCAATCCTCCAACACAAGTTCTGCTAACTTTTCAACTTGACTTCTTGAGATACATTGAGACCCTACAGAGTCACCAGAAACGATGTCACTAGGACCAGCAGGCGCAAGCCTTGACCCTGAGCAGGCAGAAAATTTTGAGGATGTAAGTTACATCTTGGATCGGGGGAAACATTCACTCAGCTGAACCTCGACATAGATGGAAAAGCAATTTGCTGTTAAAGGTACCTTGCCTGCGCCTGCGCCGCTTAGCCTCGAGTTTGCGGTGCTAGGCATACGCCGGCTCCCTACACAGCATTGGGGCAGAAGTTCCAACTGACCTGGAAACCTACACCACCATAGCCGTACAACACATGACGACTTATTGGGCAATACTGGAGAAAATGAGAGGCTCGAAGCTTCGACTGACCAAGATTGATGACGAAATCTATGACCACTTCAAGAGGGATTTCCCCGAGTTCGATACTAAAGCCACGATCGACGAAAATAAAATGAAGAGCAAAGAGGGCAAGGAACGGTGGCGGAATTTCATAACGGCATATGAAAAAAAGATAGACGACTACAACTTCGGCACGATGTTGAGAGCGAACCCTACTTTCGAGTATGGTGAGAAGGAGACTATTTTTGGTACGCCGCTCTTGCTTGGGAATAGACGATATGACACTGATTCCATCCTTTCGTCGTAGCTATGAGAATGCAATTCTACGCTGTGGAGATTGCAAGGTAGGTGAATATCCGCCGTGACACGGCCGCCTTTTACTGAGTAGAGGTAGGAATCGGGAAGGGCTCAACGACTGGATATACGAACGAGAGCATCCGGAAGAGAAGCATGGTTCCTCATGATCCATTGGGCCTTTACAGCAACATGATCCGGAAGTCTCGACTCTCATCGACCATCAGAAATCAGTGCAAGTGCACTGTAGCAATCCAGAGCGAACGGGGCCTTCAAGGCGGCTGCTGCAACGAAGAGTGCCTCTGGTGCCCGCCTTTCTGTGAACGATACATTGCGATCAAGCGAGTCAAACGCTACGTAAGCATCGGCTCCCTTACGTTGCATCGCCTTGATTATGTCTACTGTGGACGACACCTGGGCTGAGTCAGTGAAGTAGCCTGTCACGAGATGAAACCCGTCATTACTGGAAGTGTTAAACATTCACGGCGTTCTATGCTCCATCAACTAATGTTCCTGTTTCTCCCATGATTTGTCCCGTTGTCGTTCAGACGGTGCAGTTTCTCACATTGAACCAAGATAAACCAGCCGAATGACCTTACCCATCAGATGACTTGCTCCGAGGCATGTGGTGTGTTTCTAGGAATTACTATACATTACTACTACTTGTTTATCATTACCGGGATTCTCAGTTTCGTGGTTGACATATCTCACTGCTTTGGCGAAATTCCTTTGTCGGCGAAGAACAATACTAAGGGGCCCACACCTACCGGCGCCTGAGGTCATTGTAGAAGACAAAGTACGCATTTGGCGTATGCATTCCCTCTCGTATTATTCTTACTTGTTACTTAGCCCTTGTACATCTCATCTCGAGATGTATCCAAATATAGTCCTATCGTGTATCCTTTGCTCAGCGATGCTTTGAACTGTCCTATGCCTTACCTTATACTAACGTCATGTCAAGACACCAGACATCTGAAGATTTCAATCCTATCCTTAATAGGTCTTACGAGTCCAAGGGACTAAAGATGGACCAAGACGTCGAAGACCAAGGAGAGCGGGATGATGACCGGAACGGGGATCAAGTACTACGTGCTGGATGGAGGGCTCTCTTTAGCTTTACCACGAAGCGGCACGGATTTCCTCTACTATTTGCGATTATCTTTTCAATAGCATCAGGTATTGTCATCCCAGCGCTAGCCGTCTTTCTGGGCGGCGTCTTTGATTCGTTCACGAATTTCGGCGCCGGGACGCTTAGCTCGTCTGCACTGGTAAAGAAAGTTTCTTGGGACGGCCTTGCACTCGTTGGGCTTGGGTCAGCCAGTTGGCTGCTGAACGGTGGATACTTCATGCTTTGGTTGGCCTTTGGAGAGCTCCAGGCGAAGAGCGTCCGGGACAAGCTTTTCGATGGTATGTTAGAGAAGGATATGGAGTGGTACGATATGCGGAAGAATGGTATCGGAGCATTACTCCCTCGATTCCAGACGTAAGTAACTGCCCGCGCTGTCGTGAAATTGCAACTAACCAGTTCTCATAGACAAATAAGAGAACTTCAAATAGCGACATCGCAACCGCTCGGATTCGTAGTTCAGTACGTGGTCACGGCACTGGCTGCGCTTGGTCTGGCTTTTTACACCTCATGGAATCTTACCCTTGTTACCCTCGCAACGGTGCCGGTCACTGCCGTGGTACTTGCGTACATCTCTGCGAAGATGCAACCTAGCATCGAAGCGCAGCAGGAACAACTTACACAGGCGTCGAAGCTTGCCAATAATGCTATCACGTCCATCGACACCGTGAAATGCTTCAACGGCCAAGACTGGGAGGTATGGCAGTATGCCAAGTCTGTCAGGAAAGCTGCAAGGTGCTACCTCAAGCAGGCCCAAGCAAACGCTTTACAAATTGGATTCGTTCGCGTTGCTACTCTTGGCATGTTTGTCCAAGGCTTTTGGTATGGCAGCACGTTAGTGCGATCCGGTCAACGATCTGCCGGACAGATTTTGACCGCCTTCTGGGCCTGTCTCTTGGCAACGCAGGCAATTGAGCAAATACTCCCACAGATGATTGTCCTCGAAAAAGGAAGAGCCGCTGGCGCCACATTGAAGGCAACCTTGGTCCAAATCGAGAGAGGTCGAAGAGTTGTCAAAATGATTGGGCGCAAAACTCCGAGATATTGCGACGGGGATATCGAAGTCAGAAATGTAAGCTAACTCGAGTCATGCCCCTGTGCGCATGTATGTTAACTAGCCATAGGTGTCTTTTGCGTATCCCGTGAGACCAGACCAGAACGTCCTCGACAGCGCAACGTTTTTCTTTCCTGCTGGTGAAACTACCTTTGTAATCGGCAAAAGTGGATCCGGAAAAAGTACGCTTGGTAACCTGCTCATGCAATTCTATGCGCCGAGATCGGGCGACATCTCCATCGACGGCAATTCGTTATCCACTCTAGATATCAACTGGCTGCGCAACAACATCACTTTGGTCCAGCAGCAGAGTGTACTCTTCAACGAGACCATTTTCAAAAACATAGCTTTTGGTCGCAAGGACCATGGGAGGGTAAGGAAAAAGGAGGTGGAGAAGTCGATAGAGATGGCGTTACTACAGCATACGATAGCGGACATGCCTGACGGCCTTGATACTCTTGTCGGCAATGGAGGCAACTCCATGAGTGGGGGGCAGCGGCAAAGAGTTGCGATCGCAAGAGCTCGTCTTCGGGACACTCCAATACTGATACTTGACGAGGCGACTAGCGCTCTGGACCCTATGACAAGGTCGTTGGTCATGGATGCTATCCGGGAGTGGCGTACCGGGAAGACCACCATCATCATTACTCACGACATCTCCCGAATTCTCAAGGATGACTACGTCTATGTCTTGAGTAGGGGGGTAATCGTGCAGGAAGGCTATAGGTACGCCTTGGAAAGCAGTGATGGGGGGCCTTTCACATCATTCTTACCTCGGAAATTTGACACTTTCATCTCTCAACCTGAGCCTACGGAGCTTCCAATATCGCAAACTCTTTCTGTTGATAGCCTGGGGTCTTCGTCGCGAAACTCCACTATCTCCCATGACTCCATGGACTTCAGTTTTGAGCCGAGGTTGCGCTTCATTCCCAGGGTATTTGGTGCGGCCGAAGAGGACGCTCGAAGACCATCACTGGGCACGCAACGAAGGGCATCGTTCGGCTTGATATCACCCCTTTCGCCTGTAATTTATCCGGGTAGTTTGACATCCCATGGTCGAAGTTCACTTTTGAGCGTTTCTCGTCGTACTGGACCAATAAGGCCATTTGAGCCTGCCCTTCTGTCTCCGACCAAGGAAATGGAGATGGTCGAATTGACGGGGAGAACGGCAGCTCTCAAGCGCTCAAACACTGCGAGACAGGTACACAGAGTCCCTGACACTTCGTTTCCCGCCCCAAGTACGGCTTCAAGACGAGAAAGGATCAGAGCTATCCTTCCGAAGCGCAAACGACAGCTGACCAAAGCAGAGAAAGATCGGCGTATTTCACCAATCGGCAAGATACTCGCAACGGTGTGGCCGACGCTTCCTTGGCCGAAGCGCATCTGTCTTATCTTTGGTTTCATTTGCGCCTTCATCCACGCAGCTGCAACGCCTACCTTCTCCTGGGTGTTCTCGAAACTGCTCGCAACATTCTTTGTGTCAAATGGACGGTCGGAAGCCTTGACCTGGTCTCTGTCAGTGCTCGGAGTGGCGATAGGCGACGCACTGGCCTCTTACTTGATGCACTACCTCTTGGAAGTCTGCGGCCAAGCCTGGGTTGATACATTGCGCATCGAGGCCTTGAAACGCATCCTGGACCAACCTCGATCGTGGTTCGAAAGAGACAAGAACAGCATATCGCGTCTCACCGAGTGTTTAGATCGCAATGCTGAAGAGATGCGTAATCTACTCGGTCGATTCGCAGCCTTTGTCTTCGTCGCAGTCACGATGATGCTCATGGCAGTGATCTGGAGTCTGGCTCTAAGTTGGAAGCTTACTCTTGTTGGCCTGGCAAGCGCCCCTCTTTTGTATGCACTTACCCGGGAATTCGAAGCAGTCAGCGGAAAGTGGGAAGGGAAAAGTAACGATGCCGGTGAAGTTGCGAGTTCAATCTTCACGGAGACATTTATCAACATCAGAACGGTCAGGGCATTGACATTAGAGGGATACTTTCACAAGAAGTACGCCAAGGCCACAGACAAGGCTATCAAAGTAGGTCTCAGGAGGTCGGCACTTTCGGGGCTTTTCTTTGGCCTATCGGACTCTGGGATCATCTTCGTAACTGGTAAGGCACATCTACAGAGGCAGAAGTTTGACCTTGTTAACCTAGATTAGCTCTCATCTTCTATTACGGCGCGATTCTAGCTTCAACCCGACAGAATTCAACCCAGGACATACTCACGGTCTTCACCATGCTTCTCTTCAGTATCGCGAACGCTAATGCAATCATCGCCTTCGGTAAGGATTTTCTTGTCTTAGGTGGGAAGCTCTGTAATGCTGACGTTGCTAGTCCCACAAATCAACTCATCTCGCGATACCGCCACCCGTCTTCTCCGTCTCTCGTCGCTTCCCTATCACAAATCGCACGAAAGCACCGGTCACCTTCGTATCTCTCATGTGGCCAGGATTGACTTCAGAGATCTTTCCTTCACCTACCCGTCCCGCCCTGATACCACTATTCTCCAGAACCTCCATCTCACCATACCGCCAAACACCTGCACGGCTATTGTTGGCTCCTCCGGATCCGGCAAATCTACCGTTGCCTCTCTGATCCTCGGACTATATCCGCCATCCACACCCGACATGCTCACGCCATCGACATTGTTGATCGAAGGACGGGATATAAGGACTCTACACATACCCACCCTGCGCAGCCTCGTCGCCCTTGTGGCCCAGCAGCCGACCCTGTTCGCGACCAGCATCGCGGCCAACATCACATACGGCCTCCCAGAGGGATCGCCGCTGAACGCCTTAAGCAACATCCAAGCAGCCGCTCAAGCTGCCGGAATCGACGAATTCATAGAGTCATTGCCCAAGGGCTACCAGACCCGAGTCGGCGACGGCGGCTTCGGTCTGTCGGGGGGCCAAGCGCAACGCCTGGCCATCGCGCGGGCACTAGTCCGAAAACCTGAGGTTCTGATCCTCGACGAAGCGACCAGTGCCCTCGACGCCGAGAGCGCGGAGGTGGTGCGAGAGAGCGTGCGGAGTCTGGTCACCAGCATCCGAGGAATGACTGTCATCATCATCACGCACAGTCAAGAGATGATGGAGATGGCCGAGCACATTATTGTTCTCAAAAAGGGCAGGGTCGCGGAGCAAGGGCCGTTTGCGGAATTGCTAAAGCGGGGTGGTGAGTTTCGGAAGCTGGTGAGCGGAGGAGAGTGGCTGGGCATGGTGGAAGAAGAATAGAAGACGGTCCTCGAGGGCAGATATGGTGTATAATTGAAAGGCTGTATTATAGTGGCGCAACGGTTTGATTTCCATTGGCGGGTCGTTTCTGATGTGTTTCACTGTCTGTACCATATCTGTACCCCCGATATTTGTACCATATCTGTATCAGGATTTGCATGTATCCTAGCTTTTAGTCTCTATGGTGCTGGTACAATCATCTACGTCCGAGCTCTACCTTCGGTGCCTGTAAGCTTCACCGTTCTATCACGTGGAGGTGCGTGGCTTTGCGCTTAAACTTAGAGCTCCCGCCTGGTGAAACACGCGGCTTCTATTTGCCCAGCCGCGGGCGTCAGCGAGAGTGATACCTGGAAAATAATCCTCCATATCATCACATTGGGTATCATTGAGGACGCCAATCACCAATTTGCACTCTTCCTTACGACACACAAACTATAGAATCCTCGGACGATATCCACTCGGAGAAATTCATGCATTCGATGCTGCAGGTCGCACCAGCCACACCGAGACGAGGCTGACAACCGTCGACGACCTGCCCTGCCGGCTGCGCGAATCCTTCCTGCGCTCCGGGACCCTGCTTACGAGGCGATTCCCATTTTCAAGCAAAGCCTTGGGCCTTGGTGTATATGTATGGTAGCAGCCTATGCCTTTGACCGGCCATTCATCCTCAGTTCAACTCTCCGACCGCATCCTCCTTATCATAACTACTCGCTTGCTGAGAGGACGCTCGGAACAGTTGACGCCGTCATACAGCTTCCTGAACATTTCTTCCAACAACTAGTCGCCGCCTGAGGACCGACTTGTGGCTGGTGGAGTGTCTGTTGGCAAATTCCCTCGTCCCGGGCTTCGTCCGCCTATCTCGAACCCTCCTACCCTCACAATGCGGTCAGAGAGCCAGATACATGAGCTTAAGAGTCGGCAATCGCAGATTGGGTCCACAAGCACTAGTTCGTCTTCGAGCAAGACTACTCGCAGCACCACGTATATCATAGTAGGTCTACCTCCTATGTGGAATTTTCGGCATGCCTCTATTGATACCCTTCACTTAGGTTGTTGTAATAATCACTGTCTTCGCAATTACCCTCCTCCTTCTTATTCGTCGCTTTCGCAGGGCACGGCAGAAACCCGGTTTCAAACCAACGGGCTACTTGAAGCGAAAATGGCGGGACTGGACGCCCAGGACTAAGTACGGTCGCATGTCCAACGCCATTCCAGAGCCAGGGTCCAGTCAGCTAGAGGAGCAAACGGCTTACGAGCACGCCTCGATGGAGAGAGATACGCCCACAGCAGACGTTGGAGTGGATAGAAACACTTCTGTCCGCTCCGTGATGACATTGCCAGCGTATGCGCCTGCCCCTCGGCCTACAGAGCGAGTGATCGGCAGGGAGGGCGAAAGAGCCGGGATGGACGTCGTTGTCGAGTTCCCGGAGACCGCGACGGAAGAGGAGGCACGGAGGGAAGGTGAAATGGAGTCACTGTATCAGATCCGCGTAGCCCGACGGCAGGAGACCGCCAATCGCGAAGAACGGCGACGATTGAGGAGAGAAGCCCGAGACCGCGGGGATATGGTCACGCTTGAGGAACTCCGCCTGGAGAGTCGTCTCCGAGCCGAGAGCGCCGCAGCAGCAGGAGCGAGTACGACCAGTCTAGGTACTGCGTCGATGATCGCAGAGCACACCGCCCGCGAACGGGAAAGGAGAGTGTCGAGCGTCAGCTACGCCGAACTGGGCCTCGCCCGGCACGACGGCACCCGGCTGCGCGCCGACTCCGTCGAATCGGACCATCGCCCTTTACTCGACTCCGCCGCATCCATGGCCGGATCAGCGCGAGGGTCGTTCTTCATGGTCCCTCGACTTACACGCGACCGCTCCGCCTCGAGCGTCTTGTCCGTGTCCACAAACGCATCCGACGACGATAACGGCCATACACCTCATACCTCAACCACGCACGGCAGAAGTGGTAGCGGCAGCGACCCAATTCATACACCTTCCGCTTCTTTCCAACACACGCCTTCTGCTGTTGGTGACATCGATGTTGGTGATGTAGGAATCCCGCATTCGGACCCGCCTAGGTATGAATATATAGGCTTCCATGGGGATCAGAATGGGGCAAGTGAAGAGGAAGAGGCCCCACCCTACGAAAGCCCCATCCGTAGTCGCGCGCCTCAATTACCGCCTTTACAGACATTACCGGCTATTGAAGTCACGAGGTCAACCCCTTCGAATTCAGTGGCGCCTACGCCTGTCACAGCGAGGGATGAAAGGGGTGGTGACTGGGGAGGGAGGGAGCGGTGACGGTGAGGTGAAAGGTGGAATCAGTTATACATATCCTTTTTCATGGCGGCTCGTGGGATTGGAAATATGTTGTGTCGGAACACAAGGTAGGTAGATAGGCTCCTTGATTACGGACGCGCATCTTTCTAGCGATCTGCGAGCGCCTTTCTGTGGCGTTTTGGGTTAACAAGGCTTGTACATGAATGAATGAATGAATTGGATATACATCATGCTATAGCTGGGGAGAACAGGGCATCACTCCTGACTCTTTATAAAATCCCTCTCCACTGATAAGGCCGCGGCTGATTAAGCGCGTTAAAGCGCCGATCTGGAGACGTAACCGCAAACAAATCTACTCAGAAACGTTGCTCTCTACTTCCAACACAACAACAGCAACACCCCTCAGAACTCCCAGCACACCCACCCAACCTCCACAATGGACACCCTCCGCTCCGCCCTCCAACCCCTCCAACCCCTCACCCACAACCTTCCCGCCCCCCTCCGCGCCGCCGCAACCTCCCTCCTCGGCCCGACCTGCTACCAGCACCTCATCCACGACCTCGACCCCACCCACACCGCCTGCCTCAAACTCGCCATCTCCAAAACGCTCGGCATCACCATCATCCTGGCCTCCTCGATCGTCAAGATCCCCCAGATCCTCAAACTCACGCGCTCGCGCTCCGCGCACGGCGTCTCCTTCCTCGCGTACGTGCTCGAGACGGGCAGCTACCTGATCTCGCTGGCGTACAACGTGCGGCAGGGCTTTCCGTTGAGTACGTATGGCGAGACGGCGCTCATCGCGGCGCAGAACGTTGTTATTGCCGTGCTGG
>JAABUJ010000333.1_pt1 | contig 99173 bp, 102 predicted proteins | sample 5559131 | NCBI WGS metagenome assembly JAABUJ01 (sample SAMN10711875, study PRJNA513366) | rock metagenome | isolation source: Antarctica rocks | place: Antarctica: Victoria Land, Mt New Zealand nord | collected 2016-01-07
CACCGTACTTCGAGCGCCATAGACGCAGCGTGTTCGCATGCACGCCGTGACGGCGCGACAGCTCTGCGACGGCCGTGCCGGCATCCCACTCGTTGAGAATCGAGACGATCTGCGCCTCGGTAAACCGGCTTTTCTTCATGCTGGATCTCCTTTGGCCGTCTACGGCCGGAAATCCACATTTATCCTTGGCCTACTTACCGGGGCTCAGACCCCTCCGAGCGTTTGCAATATGTTCACGAGAAGATTGTACGCCATTGTGGCTATTGCTGTATGCACTACGCAGTCGATCTCCGATCGGACTGCAATCAAACATGAGGTGCAGGTAAAATGGGTGAAACACCAGAGGGTTCAATTCCGCTGTGGTTGACGGGAGCACTTATCGGCATGGAGGGGCTCGTGCTGTTTACGCTGGAGTATCTACGACCACTGCGCGCTCCGCAAGAACCCAAGCTGAGGCGAGACACGAGAAACGCCGCAATCGCCGGACTCGCCCGAACCGCGACGGCTATGTTCGAAGCGCCGATCGCGGCCCGGCTCTCTCGGCTGGTGGAAGCGCGACGGCTTGGGATCGTACCGCGTTTACCGCTTCCGCGATGGGCGCGCACGGTAGTCGCCGTCACCGCGCTCGACTATACGATGTACCTCTGGCACGCACTCGCGCACCAGTCGCCGTTGTTGTGGCGCTTTCACGCGGTCCATCACGTCGATCGCGGTCTCGATGCGAGCACCGCGCTCCGCTTTCACGTCGGCGAACAACTGTTGTCGATTCCCTGGCGCATCGGACAAATTCTCATCGTCGGCGCAACGCCGCGGCAACTCGCGATTTGGCAAACGGCATTCCTCGCGTCGATCCTCTTTCACCACAGCGACGTACGGCTCGGTGCTCGAATCGAAAGAGCGGTCGGACGATTCGTTATGACGCCATTCCTTCACGGCATCAATCATGCAAATCGACGGGAATTCCAGAGCGCTAATTTTAGTAGCGCTCTTACAATTTGGGATCGCCTTCACCGTACGTATCGCGATGATGCCGGTCAAGCTACGCTCACGATGGGTCTTCCCGCCTACCACCGCGACGGGGACGTGACCTTCGGAGCGATGTTGGCACTGCCGCTGCTTCAACCACGAGATGCGTTCGAGGATTCGGCCGCTCTATGAGCGGAGGCGTCGCGGACTACGATCTCGTCGTCATTGGCGCCGGCGCGGCGGGGCTTACAGCCGCGGGCGCGGCGGCAGCAATCGGTGCAAAAACGGCGTTAATCGAAGCCGAGCGATTCGGCGGGGATTGTACCTGGCATGGGTGCGTTCCGAGCAAAGCCCTACTTCGAGCGGCAGACGCTGCTGCGGAAATCCGAAAGGCCGCGCGATTCGGCGTCGATGGACGCCTCGTCGTAGACGGGACACGCGTCATGACTCGCGTACGGCAGATCCGCGATCAAATTTACGCGGATGCCGACGCTCCGGAGGCCCTAAACAAGTATGGTATCGCGACGTTCAGCGCTCGCGCGCGCTTCCTGGATGCGCACACGATCGCACTTGAAGGGGACGCCCCCACCCGAATGACGGCTCGACGTTTCGTCCTAGCTACCGGAAGCCGGCCAAATCCCCTCGATATCGACGTCCCGACGCTAGACACGGATTCGGTTTGGGATATTCCAACGCTACCGTCTCGCCTTCTCATCGTGGGTGGCGGCCCAGTCGCGACCGAACTCGCGCAAGCTTTCGTGCGACTGGGTTCGAACGTCACGCTGGTCACACAATCGCACACGATCCTTACGCGCGACGAGCCACGAGCGATGGAAATCATCGCGCGAGCGTTGCGTGAGGACGGCGTGACGATTCGCACCGATGCACGCGTCTCTCGAGCGAGCGAGTCTTCCGGGACCATCACGGTCGAACTCTCGGATGGAAGCCGGCTTTGCGTCGATCGAATCCTCGCCGCTGTTGGTCGACAGGCACGCGTCGCCGATCTCGGACTCGATGTCGCCGGGGTCGTAGTTCGAAACGATCTAATCGCTATCGATCGCCGGTGTCGCACGACGGCTCGTCACATCTACGCGGCGGGTGACTGTGCGACGTCAGCTCGATTCACGCACGTTGCCGAGCGCATGGCGTCGGTCGCAATCATGAATGCGATCGTCGGGGTGCCGACCTTCTTCGACGAGCGCTCGATTACGTGGACGACGTTTACACAACCCGAACTTGCTCAGGTCGGACCGACGCAATGCGAGCTGCGCCGCGAAGGCCGACACTTCGTCGCGCAATCGTTTCCGTCCGCAAAACTCGACCGCGCGATCGTCGACGATGCGGGTGACGGTTACGCAGCAATTCTCTCGACGAAAGGTGGTCGCGTGCTGGCCGGAACGATCGTCGGACCGCGAGCCGGAGATTCGATCGCGGAGATAGGCCTCGCACGCGCGCGCCGATTGTCGGTCTCCGATCTTGCTTCGACGCTCCATGTTTATCCGACATACGCGATTGGCGTGCGCCGCGCCGCCGACTCGGCGCTCATACGTTCGAGAACGGCTCTCGTTGTCGGAGTACTGCGGATCGTGCGGCGCTTGCGCGGAACCGCACCGCCGCTCGAGACGCTGCTACCGGAAACGCCATAGAGCATTCTGCCGACGTTCACGGTTACCAACGTCCGAAGCGCGTCATCGAGCGGCGCGGCGAACGGAATCTGCGAGAATGTTGTGGTTACACAAGCCCGCGAACGCCTGCCCGTTAGGCAAACACTGTTAGCCGCCGGTTAGCAAGACGTTCATCCTGCCCTGGCGACGTCGGTCTCGGCCGTTGACGCACCTTGTCTCAAGCGCGTCCGCTAGGAGACAACGAGCGTCCTCGGCAGGGGGCGCACGAGATGCGGGTCAGCCCAGCGCGCGACGCAATAAGGTATCGATCGTACCGAACTTGAGGCGGCTGAGATCAGGCACGACGAAATGGTGCGTCTCGTCGATGCGAATGATGCCGGCTCGCTGCAGCCGGCCAAGTTCGACGGTACACGATTCGCGGGATGCCCCCGCAAAGCTCGCGACTTGCTGGTGCGAGAACCGGATCGTGATGCGGATCGAACCGTCGGGCAACTGCTCGCCGTGCTCTTCCGCGAGGGTCCGCAAGACCGTGATCACGCGTCCCCGGACGGTTGCGAACGCGGTCCCAGAGAGACGTGTCTCCGACGCTTGGCGCCGGCGCGCGATCTCTCGTGCGACCATCATCGTCAACTGCGGCTTGTGGCCCATGAGCTTCGTGAAGTCCGTCACCGATGCCGCGCAGATGTGCGCTACATCGATCGTTTCGGCAACGGTCGCGCGTTGCGTCTCGTGGAAGAGCGCGAGTTCCCCGAATACGTCCCCGGGCCCCAGCACGGCGAGCGTCGCTTCGCGGCCGTCCTCGGTAACGCGGTACAGACGCACGTGGCCGGTCTTGAGTAGATAGATCGCGTCGCCCAGATCACCTTCGTGAAAGACGACGTGTCCCGCGGAGTAATCGGCTTCGCGAAAGAGGTGAGCGAACTTCTCGATCTCCTCCTTGGGGATACCCTGGAAGAGGCGGTTCCGCTGGAGGAACCACACCTTGTTCGACATCTCAGAAGGTGCTCCGTAGTAATACCCGATGATATCCCGCAATCGTTCGGGATCGGGGGTGCCGGTTATCCTGGCCCCGTTCGACAACACCAGGACCGGGGTTATGACCGGCTCGGTCGCATTCTGATCCGCGTCGACCACCGAGACGCACAACCGGGTGTCTTCCTCAGTAAGACGAGCAACTCTTTCGAGCGCCATATCTGAGAACGGGCAGCCTCGGCGAACGTACAACCGAAGGCGCACGGAGTGTTTGCCGCGTGCGTTAACGCGAATTCTCGTCGGATGACGTGGAACGCTGACGGAGTGCGGCATCTCTTGAGCCACGATGATAGAAGCTGCGCTCGTGAAACGTCTGTCATGCATTTCACAGCTGGCACCATCAGTCGTCGGTCCGGAAAAATATCTTATGGACAGACAACCGGCGGCCGGCAAGTCACCTGCGTGAAGAGTCAGCGAAGGATTTCACAGCACGGCCGGCATCGTGCGCGTATCCTATAATGCGCGGGTCGCCGCTTTAGGAGTCATGACAATCGTGGTCGTGAAGACATCATGGGTATCGGGTACCGACAGGCTACCGACGTATCGCCTGGACGACGCTGATCTGGGAATGGGTGCGAGCTTCGGGAATGCGTCGGTCTGGGTCAATACGAAGAATACGGGCGCGATCGAGCGCCTCTTCTGCCTCGATCACGGCCAAAGCGCGATCGGCGCGATCGTCACGCGCTACGCGATCGGTGGCAACCCGGCAAAATCCCGGCTGGTCGCAAGATGAGGCAGATACCACAGGGTTTGCGTACGTACCGCTACGCCCCGACGGACCCTTGCGGCGCTTCGAGCTGCATCCTGCATATCAGCGCTGCAGTTTTTCCACGCGCGCGCTCTATCCGTCGAAGAGACGACCTTTGTCCCGCTGGACGACGACATTCGCGGCGGCGACCCGCCAGCCGTCTACCAGCGAATCACCATCGTAAACGGTCACGATCGCGACCACCGGGTGCGCATCATGGCGTTCGCCAGACTGCGCGGCTCGTTACCGGAATACGTCGTCGTCCGCTACGACACCGAAGCGAAGGCGCTCGTCGCGTGGAACCGCACCCTGCCCGCGACGGCGTGTTTCTTCGGATTCGACACCGCGCCGACCGCATACGAGACCAGCTTCGATTTTGGCAGTGTCTACGACCCCTCACACGCACACGGGCTCTGCAACACCACAAAGGCGCAGGGAGATGTCGTCGGCTGTCTCCAGCTCGACGCGACGATTGCGCAGGGCGAGACCTTCACCGTCACGATCGTCGCAGCGGCATATGCCCTCGGCGCTGACGCGGCGAAACCCCGATACGCCGCTCTCCCTGGTGCGCAACATGCGCTGGATGCGACGGTCCAGCACCTCGAGCGCGTCGTCGCTCGCTCGCGCTTTCTTAGCCCGGATCCGGTCCTGAATGACGGCGCTCTGTGGAGCAAGGTCAACATGCGGCGCGTCATGGGCGAGTATCCGCAAGGCGTCGCATTTACGAATGATCCGGGAAACTCGTCCAACGTGGTTGCGCGCGACGCGGCGTGGTTCGTGTACGGCAACGATTACTTCATGCCAGACTTCTCTCGCGCACTTCTCGATAAGCTTATCGACGTGCAGTATCCGGACGGAAAGCTGCCCGAGTACTTTGACGCCTTGACGGGACGCGTCGAAGACGACGGCCTCAACATCAACGACGACACCCCGCTTTTTGTTTTGGCGGGCAACCATCATTTCCGCGCGACCGGCGACGGCGAATGGCTCGCGCTGTGCTATTCCTCGGTCGCGAAGGCCGCGCGATACATTATCTCCCAGATCGACGGTCGCGGGCTGGTCTTCTGCGACGCGCGCGATCCGCGGGGTGAGGTGTGGGCGATCGCGAGTTGGCGCAACATCATCCCGGGCTACACGATCAACGGTGCGGTGACGGAGATCAACGCGGAGTGCGTTGCTGCGCTTCGCGCCGCCGCTGGTTTAGCGCACGAGCTAGGCATCGAAGATGAGGCGGCCGAGTTTCGCACGCGAGCGGAGGCGCTTCGTGACGCAATGGACCGTCATCTCATCAACCCGGAGACGGGCCTATATTATTTGAATATCGACGCTGACGGAAATGCCCATACCGATGTGACGGGCGATTTGGTGTTCCCCGTCATGTTCGCGACCTGCGACGACGACATGGCGTTTCGAATCATCAGTCGTCTCAATGCGCCGGACTTCACGACGCCGGCCGGCCTCCGTACAATCTCTCGGAACGACCTTCGTTACGATCCGGTTGCCTACGCGGGGCTTCTCGGCGGCGTCTGGCCGGGACTTACTTGGTGGTATGCGTTTGCTGCGGCTCGCTATCATCCCGATGCGATGGTCGAGGCCCTGCGCTCGTCGTTCGAGCACTATTCCGCGGCGCCTCGGAAACACCACACCGTCCCTGGACAATTCAGCGAATATTTCGACGGTGAAAGCTTGGTGAACAGGGGGATGCGTCTGAGCCCGTGGGAGCCGCCGCGCTTCCTATGGGCCGCGCTCGAGGGGATCTGCGGCGTTTCCTTGGCAATGGCCGAACCCGCTGTCCAGCCGCTGATCCCGCGCTACTGGCGCTGGGTCGCGGTGCGCGATCTCCCGTACCACGGCGGCGCGCTGAGCTATGTCGTGCTGCGGCAACGCGGCGCCCTTCACGTCTACAGCACGCGTACTGTTCAGACGACTTGTACGCCGCACGTCTACGAGGAAGATGTGAGCGACCGCGTTCGATTGCTATCGGATGCAGCGGTCACCGTCGCACTACGAACGGGCGATCGCATGGTCGTCGTCGTGGGTAGCGTTAGCCCGAATACGATCACGGCACCGCTCGATCTGGTGGGTCTCGTCCTACCGAGGCGCTGTTATCGCGTTCGGATCTACAACAGCGAACGGGACGACTGGGAAGACCGCGGGATGCTGCGTGGAGAAGCCTTTTCCTGTCTTGCTCTGTCGATTGAAACGAAAGGGTTTCGATTGATCGAGCTGGCGCCGGCCGCCTGACGCGCCGCCTGCGCGTTTGCGGGTAAGTTCGTGCGGCGCTAACTTGCAGCTCCGCGAAGCGTGCCAATCTGTAGTCCCAGGTTTCGATGTCTTCATTTAGACCTTCGCGTTCGAAAACCGGCCGAATCATTGTCGCTGCTGCAAAGACAGAGAGAATACCGTTCGTGTTACCGAGCGCCGTGTGTGAGAGCGCTGGCGCGAACGGCGGCACGTCTCTTAACACGTATCTGAGCACCGAGATGGAGAATCACCAACAACATATGAGTGACAGTTCATATCTGACCACGACGACCGACTTCTACGAACGCGTCGCCGAGTCGCCCGAAATCGGGTTGTGTTGCGTTGGCGGCGGGCAACTCACGTTTCCGGATCTGTGCATTCCAGCGGATATGGAAGCGATGAGCTACGGCTGCGGATCGAGCGTTCAACCGCAGGACCTCGGAAATGCGCGGCGCGTCCTCTACGTCGGCGTGGGCGGCGGCAAGGAGGCACTCCAATTCGCCTACTTCACCCGGAGAGCGGGCGCCATGATCGCGATCGATCCGGTCGCGCCGATGCGGGTCGTCGCAACGCGCAATCTCGCGACGGCGGCAGCAGGTAACGCTTGGTTCGATCCGGCGTTCGTCGAGGTTCGCGCCGGCGACGCTTTTGCACTCGGCGTCGACGACGCATCCGTCGATATCGTCGCGCAAAACTGCCTCTTCAATATTTTCGAACCGGTCGATCTCAGTCGTGCGCTGCAGGAAGCACGTCGGGTGTTACGGCCCGGGGGGCGCTTGAGCATGAGCGATCCCATCGCTATCGAGATATCCCCGCGCACTTGCGCAGCGATGCGAGACTTCGCGCGATGTGCCTGAGCGGAGCGATGACCGAGGCTGCGTATTTCGAACGCATCGTCGATGCCGGTTTCGGACAAATCGACGTTCGTCGCAGGAGGCCGTACCGCGTTCTCGACACGGAAACCTATGGACTCGAGGAACCGCTGGTGCTCGAGAGCATCGATGTCGTCGCGCTCGCCGTCCCGATCCCGAGCGATGGTCCGTGCGTGTTCACGGGACGAACCGTGACGTACGTCGGAAACGAGCCGCGGTTCGACGATGGCCGCGGCCACGTTCTCGAGCGCGGATTGCCGCTGGATGTCTGCGATAAAACGGCCGCCCTCTTGGGAGCAAAGCCCGACGTCATCGCAACGCCTCCCACGTCGCACTACGCCGGCGGTGGTTGCTGTTAGCTTGAATCCCGCACGCGGTGCGCCGCTTTCGTTCGCCGAAGCGATGACCGAACGCACCGGCGACGAACGCTGCTCGTGTTGAACATCTCCGTCATCATGCCGACGTTGAATGAAGCGGCGAAACTCCGCGCGCGAGCGAGGCAGACTCGCGTCGTGAGCGCCCACGCGAGCGGACCGTCATAAGATTTGCGCGACCGCCTCATCCATTTCAGACGAGCTCATCTCTCCGTAACGAACCTGACGCACCTTGCCCGTCTTGTCGATGAAGACCGAGACGGGTAAGACGTTGACCGAAAAGGCTTTGGCCGCATCGCCATCGTCGAGCAGGGTTGGAAACGTGACGTCGCGCGAGCGCGCGAAATTGCGGACAAGTTCGGCGTTCTCGTGTTGGTCGAGTCCGACGACGACGAGCCCAGCTTTCGCATCGCGGCGGTAGTGCCGCTCGATTTCTGGCATCTCGCTGTTGCACGGCGGACACCACGTTGCGAAGAAGTTGAGCCACAGGGGTTTCCCTCGATACGAAAGCAGCGAAACCGACGCTCCGTCGAGGCCGCGCATACGAATGTCGGTTAGCGTGCGCGCGCCGGGCGTGACCGACGTCTGCGCGGTGGCGCGTTCGGGTTTTCCAAAGGCATGGTGCGCGATCGTTGCCGCCACGATGAGGCCCGCGACGAGCCAAACGGCGAGCGGCGTGCGCCAGGCGCTCATCGCATATCCGATCGGACGAAACGTTCGGTCAATCGAGCGATACTCGCGGCACCATAGTTCGAGCCGAACTCATAACGGACGTGCCAGTGCGGGTCGATCAGATACGTCACTGCCGTGTGATCGGGATCGTCGTGTTTCTCCCGTTTGAATCGCACGTCGATATCGTAGCGTTCGAGAAGTGGAGTGACGGTGCGCCGCGATCCCGTCGCGAATGCGATGGTGCCGTCGTGCGTCGAGAAGCTGCGCGCAAACGCGCACAGCTTCGGGACCGTGTCGGTCACCGGGTCGACGGTAACGAGGACCATCGCAACGCGACGCGTGTCCGAAAGCGCTTGGAGGCGCCGCGCGACGGATGCGAACGTCGCCTCGGTCATCGGACACGTCTCTCGGCAGGTCGACGCGATGAAGGACACGAGGATTGCCTTTCCCCGCAAGCTGGGCATGAGCGGTCGGCCCGAGCGCGCGTCGGTGAGCTCGAGCTTCGCCGCCGAACCCATATCGGGGAACGGTGGCGAAGCGTCGGCATGAGCCGCGCGCGAAGCCGCGAACGTGAGAATCGACACCGCCCCGAGCGCCACGCGTACGATGCGTAGCGCTTTGCTCACATCGCCGTCTTTTTCGTCTCGATCGCCTTCCCGTCGATCGAGGTCAGGGTCAACGCGCGAACGCCGCCGCGTTCGTTCACGTAACCGGCGACTTTGAGCCCTTCGCTGCCGATCGCATCGTAGACATCTTGTGCGATCGGCACGAAATCGGCGTGGCTCACGATGGGATATGCTTGACCGTTGGTCGTCACGAACGTAAGCGAACTTCCATTGAGCACGCACGCCTTCGCGCAAAGGGCGTGGTTGTGGCCGCGGTAGCCGTTGGCCGTATAGCAGTTTGCATCGACGATCTCGCCGACCAACGAAACATCGTTGGACTTCGCCGTCTTCGTCGGCTGGCCGCCCATGAGGAAGACGCCCTGCTTCATCATGGACTGCATGCTGCTCATCATATCGCCCTTTGCCGCCATCTCTTTGAGCTTCCCATACGGCATATCGTTGAGCGGGCTTGCCGCACCGGGCGAAGTCTCGGCCGCTAAGGTCACACTGGAAGTGACGAGCGTGGCGAATCCCACCATGGTGACGACGGAATTCAAATCGAGACGCATTGTTGCAACCCTTCTACGCTGTGAAATCGCGACGGATCGTCAGAGATCCGTCGCGCTGCGACAACGATACGGCGCGACATCGTGGGACGCTGTAATATTCTTTACGGCATGCCAAACGGGTGCGCGTCCGACGGAGGTCGGAACGCGCACCCGCGGAGTCATCTCAACGAGAGAAACGACGTTGGGCTGCGACCGCCGCGATCGGCAAGAGCGCCGCGCTCGCCACCGCGGCGACGCCTTTCCACGACGCGGGCAACGGTGAAAACAGGTGCGCGAACCGCGCCATCGCCCAGACCGGCGGAAGTTCGCGTGAGAAATCTCGCACCGCAACGGGGCCGGCCGCGGCGAGTGTGTCGGTCATCGATCCCATGCCGCTGAGCATCGCCGCGAGTTTCGACTCGTTCTCTCCGATGCGGCCGCGATAACCGTTCGCAACAGCGGCGACGGCACGGCGAAGCGGGCGGATGTCGTTCGCCCAAAGCGCGCGATATGCCACAACACCATCGGTATCGACCACGTACGCAGCGTCGGGGACGGGGCTCAGTTGGCGGTGAACGTCGCCATCGACGTCGTCGACCGCAATCGGCCACGCGATGGCATCGCGACGCTCGTAGGCGCGAGCCTGCTCGAGCTTCGTCTCGTTATCGTGCGGCTGCACGAACCGATCCCCGGATGGGCTTCGCGAACGTAGAGCGTCACGAAATCGACACGGTCGCCGTACCGTTTATATAATTTGCGAAGCGCCGGACCGGCGCTGGCGGTCATCGGTCACGTGACCGACCCGAAATAGACGAACAACGGTCGCTTTCCGATGTGATCGGCCGAACGGAAGTCCGTCCCGTGCGTCGTCGCCAGACGAAAATCAGGAAAGCGTTCGCCGGGCTTCGGTCCAGCGGTGAAGTGCTGGTCCTCTTCGAGGAGCGCTTTTTCGAAATGGTCGTATGCGTAGGCGTGTGTCATCGTGTCCTCGTTCCCTTGATGAGGTCGGTGAACGTCAGGAATGCTCGGTGCACGAGAGAACGTGCCAGACGCCCAAGCTTAGCCGCGAATCGCCGTTCTAATCAAGCGGTCGATCGCTCCGATCTGCAGTACGTCCATGTTGGGAATCACGAAATGATGCGTATCATCGCTATAGACGACGCCGGCGTGCTGGAGTCTCGCGATTTGCACGCTGCACGCCTCGCGTGTCGCTCCGGCAAAACTCGCGATCTGCTGGTGCGAGAAACGGATGCCGATCCGCACGTTGCCGTTCGGCAACGTTTCCCCGTGTTCTTCGGCGAGATGCCGGAGTACGGAGACGACGCGCCCGCGCACGGTGGCATGGGCGGTGCCGGCAATCCGTGTCTCGCTCGCCGTGCGTCGCCTCGCAATCTCGCGCGCGACCATCATCGTGAGCTGCGGCCGGTGGCGCATGAGCCCGTTGAAATCTTCGACCGACGCCGCGCAGATGTGCGTTGGATCGAGCGTTTGGGCGACCGTCAGGCGACGCGTCTCGTCGAAGAGTGCAAGTTCGCCGAAGACGTCACCGGGGCCAACACGATATGGGCAGCATGCACGGGGACATGCATCAAGATTCGATGAAGACCGAGAAAGCGAGCGGAGCTGCGATGGGAATGGAAAGTATGGCAATGCCTGGTATGATCGGCATGCCGTGCACGAAGACCGTCCCGATCGATCTTTCGGCGTGGACGTCGGGCAAGGCCAGACTCATGCTGATGCTGGCGAACAACGATCACATGCCGACCGCGGGCGCCGTTCCGTCCGTAATTGACGTCGTCGTCAAATTAGAACGGCGAGGTCCGGGTGGATCGTATATTGACGGAGTCGGCGAACACCCGACGCCGTCCTTGCGCATGGGCGCCGTCGTGCCGGCGAAATCGTAGTTGAGCTCGAATCGCCCACGTCACCTTGTCGTAAGCGCGTCCGCTAGGAGACAACGAGCGTCGCGTTGACCCGCTCGTCAATCTCACCGCAAAGGCGCTAGACCTGGCTCTTTGAAATCCCGGTCATGCCCATCGCCTTGACTAACTTGTCTACCGATCACGTCGAGACGCCTTGGATGTACGCCTCCTGAATTACTGCCGCGAGCGCTTTCTCGGCGGTTCGACGCGGCTCGAAGAACGCCGGAAAATACGAGCCGCGACGTAGCTTCGGAATACGCAAGTCGACGGAACCCACCCGCGTCTCCCAGAGTCGATCGCGATACCCGTTGCGGCTGTTGCTCCGCTCGAAGGTGCGCTCGGCGTATCAGCGCCGGTGCGCTGCTCGATCTCGAAGTCCATGAGCCGCTCGGCGACGTGGGCGAGAAGCTCGCGCACGACCTCGTCCTGGGCCCCCTTCTCAACAAGCTCGCGAGTGCCATACTGACGGGCGCCCGAGAAATTGCGCGGGATCCGCTCCAGGCACGCAGCGTTCCGCAATCGCGATGCCGAGAATGTCGTGCAACTTTCGAATACCGTAGGCCTTATCGATCCCGGCTAGCGTGACATCGATCGACGTCGACCCGCCCAATCTCACAGAGAAGTCGGGCAGTTCCAGGTCGAGGGCCGCTTTGATCTTCTTGCGTTTGGCAAAATCCGGATCCCATGTTTTCTTTACGTCCAGCGGTGCGAGTTGGCCCAATGCAGAGTAGGTAATCTGGCTTTCTCGATCTTCGATGATCTCGCCCCACGTTGTTGTCGCCGCCACTCCCGAGGCAGCGACCGCCTTATTAAGCGCACCGATGATCTCGTGTTTTTGGTCTGCGCTGAGGTCTTCCGAGTAGCGTTTGGTCCAACCGCCCGCATACCGGAAGAATCGTGTCCCGCAGGTAGGCAGAAGCGATAGCTTCTTCACATCTGCGTCGTGCGGGAGATGAGCGAGAAGCTGCTCTTGGAATTGAGGAAAGTCGCCGCCGGAAATAACGGCCACGCGCACCACCTCGAGCAGAGCGGTCAGCAGCGTTCCCATCTCTTCATCAATCGCGGACTTGCTCTCAGCAAGGGTGCCGTCAAGATCGAAGACGATGAGCGTCTTCACCCTTTCGCCGCCGATCGCGTTGTTACGACGTTCCTCACAGACGAACTCGCCCCGCATCACAAATAAATCTGGAGGCGCGGGTACAGCGAAGTGGCATCATCGTGAAAGGTCTCCATGAAGGCTCACCGGAGGTGGCACCTGAGCGTCTGAGGCGGGTGAGGATGCGACGGCACTGCACGCGCTCGTTGTGTCGCGCGCGTCATCGCGATCGAAATGAACAGAACGATGGTCAATTGGCCGACGGACGGGCCTTGGTAGTCGTGCCGGCGCTCCGGCCCAGGAAACGGCAAGCTGCTGTGCGATGATAAAGATCGCAAAGCAAGCAAGGTAGACGGTGAGGAACGTAAGCGTCACGTGGTCAGGAGTTGGGGCATGAGCCGGTCCTTTACGGAAAGCCGATACCCACCTAGACGCGCTAACCCAACCCGGATTACACGCCCCAGTTTCACGCCAGCGCGCGACACCGGTGAAGACCTCCCGGCGGCCCAGCTCGGTGAAACGCCTTCGGGAAGTGCCATCGCCGAAGCGGCTGGCAATCGTTGCCGCCGCGGTGTCTCGTAGCTTCCTCGAACTGCGCGCCTTCCGCGAGCTTCCCAAGAGTCGGCGAGTGGCCACCTGCTGCCTCACCGATTCGTCGACCGCCTGTTGGCGCTTGGGCCGCTTTACGTGAAGATCGGCCAGATCCTGAGCACGCGGCCCGACGACGCGATGCAGGGCAACAAGGCCGTGATATGCATCATCAGTCGGACCAAACCAGCAAAACCGATCCGCTACAACCTTGAGCGGGAGTAGGAAGACTAGCGGCACCAACCAACGTCCGACCCGCAAGATCATCCGCCGCGTTGCCGCTTCCGCAGGAGTCGCAACGTTGTTTCAAGCGGCTCGTCGTCGTCCGCGATGACATCGACGAAGCCGTGAATTGCAGCTTGCCCGTGGGCGTCGAGCAAACCGTTTACGACATCGCCAACGACGCGGTCGACGAACTGCTCGCGGGTGAGAGTTGCCGCGTACCGCGTCTCGCGATGGACGTCGGCCTTCTTTACGAGACCCTTATTCAGCCGTCACATCGCGTCGAGCGTAAGGAGCGCCGGATCGCTCCGCAGCACGCTATCGACGTAGACGGCGACGCCCAGTTCGCCCGTCCATAGCGAGAAGGCCGGCATGTTGAACTCGTGTCGCCAGCTAGCGACTTGCGCCATCGCGTGCATCGCGAAACGTTCGGCTCGCCTTTGCCAGACGTCGTTTCCGGTTCGCTGTGCCAGGCGTAACAGTGCGAAGCCGTTTCCGGCGGTCCCATGACACAGTGTCGGCCCCTTTCGCAATGGACCGGCCTGCCAAACTCCTTCGCCGCCTTGGACCAGCAACTGCTCGACCCGTGCGTCGTGTGCCGGATAGCTCGCGAGTCCGATGATGACGCCCGCGCTTCCGTGGCACCACTGCATGCGATTGCCTTCGCGCGGAGCCCCAAGGGACGGCCAATTCGCTGCGTCGCCGTCACGGAGCACATAGGTTTCGAGCAGAGCCGGAACGCGCTCGAACAGCAGCGCACGTCGCTCGGACGATAGGAGATCGGCTGCACGAAGCAACGGCGCCAAATTTCCGATCGCGCCATGGCCCGCGCCGAAATAGCGGCAGCGCGTGCCGTAGAGATCCTGCTCCCAAAGTCGGCCGCCCTCGTCAGTGGCCGGCTCCCATGTCGCCCACAATTCATCCTGCACGGCGCGCAGGACGCCGTCGTAGCGAGTGTCGCCGCTACGTTCGCGGATCAGTAGCGCCGCGATTGCCGTACCGGGCGAGCCCCACAGCGCTTCGCGCGTCGGATTGCCGACGTTCGAACGTATCTCGACGCCGAGCCGGTCGAGCGCGCCGTCGTCACCCGCGATCGCATAGCGGGCCGCTAGGATGCCGACGGTTCCCAGGAAGTAAGATGGAACCACCGTTTGGGTTTCGGCCGGGTTCTCACGATAACTCTGCTCGCAGCGGGCGATAGCGGCGCCGTAGTCGTGACGTAACGGCACGCCGTACGTTCCCGCGAGACGGGTGAGCGCCCACATCGTCCCCGCGTTGCCGCAGTAGACTCCGCGATAGGAATCGCGTTCGGTACCGTACCGATCTTCGCGATGCAGCGCCCAACCGCGCTCGTCGTCGTAGGCGTCATCGGCCTCGCGCAACACGCGCCCGACGAATTCGCGCGCGGCGGCTTCATTCCACGGGTCCCGAACGAGCGGCTCGTGCTCGCTTTCATCGAAGATGACGGTCGCGGCCATCCGTACGGTGTTCCGCGCTCCCGGGCGTCGTTCCCTACGCTTTACGTTTGGCGCGATGCGTGCGAGAGCTCGGCCGTGCCGGCGATTTTCAACGGCGTCGCAACGGTGTGGCTCGGACGGCCCAGGAGATAGCCTTGCGCGCCATGGATACCGCGTGCTCCCGAGCCGTGCGTCACCGAACTCTGCACGAGCGCGAGCGTCGCTGGATCTTCGATGCCTTCGGCAATCACGTACGTGTCGTTCTCGCATGCGATCGCGATGATCCCGGCGAGAACGCTTCGGCTCGGCCTGTCGGCGACGGCTTTGCTTACCAACGCACCATCGACCTTCATGAAGTCGACCGGTAAACGGCTTAACATTTCGAGCCCGGTGTTGCCTGCGCCGACGTCATCGAGCGCTAATTTAAAGCCGAGCGCTTGCAAGCGCTTCGCCTCGCGGATCACCGCGGTGGGCCGTGCGATGGAACGTTCCGTCACTTCGAGGACGACGCGGTCCGCTGTGATTCCGGCTTGCGCTACGGCATGCAGGAGCGCTTGCCGGCAAGGACGCTGAGGTCGAGCGTTTGGGGCGAGACGTTGATGAAGAGCAGCGCATTGTCGGGGATCTCGCCGGCACGCGCGAAAATGGCGGCTCGGCAGAGCGCGTCGAGCTCGTGCGCGTGTCCCGTCCGCTCCGCGAGATCGAACGCTTCCTGCGGCCCGGAAAAACCGTACACGGGAGATAGTCGTGTTAACGCTTCGAAGCCGAGAACCTCATTGCGGCTGAGATCCCAAATCGGTTGGAACACCACGCTGACGCCTCCCTCTTCGAGAAGCTTGCGCAGTGCGTTTCCCTTCGCTGAGGAAATCTCGAGCGTCGTGTCGTCCACTTCGTCGAACGTCGCGACCGTGTTTCGGCCCCGCCGCTTCGCCTCGTAGAGCGCTGCATCGGCTTGTTCTTCGAGGACTGCCGCATCGGCCAAACCCGGCACGAATGCGGAAAGACCGACGCTTACCGTGGCGCCGAGCGCTTCGGACGCGCACGCGTCTTTGAAACGGTGCATGATCGCCACGGCATCGTCGAGTGAGATGCGCGGTAAGATCAACGCGAACTCGTCGCCGCCGATGCGAAACGGAAGAACGCGATCGTCGGCTCGCATATCGCGCAACAAATTACCTAACATGCAGAGGACGTGATCGCCGTGCGAATGACCGTTTCGATCGTTGATAATTTGAATTCGTCGACGTCGATGACGGCCAACGTTAGGTGCTCGCCGGTGCTTACGGCTCGGTCGATCGAGCGCTGCACGGCTTCTTGATACGCGCGATGGTTGCCCAATTTCGTGAGGCTGTCGGTTTGGGCGTCATAGGACAGACGGGCGATCTCCGCGTCCAAGGCAAAGGCGATGCGACGCCGATACGTCCGCAGAATAACCAGGAACGTCCCCAGAAAACACATGCCGATCGTCAACACGACGAGCGTCGTGCGGGTGACCGTCTGCTCCGTTCGCGCCAACTTCGCAAGGGACGCGAACGCTCGCTGATGGAGCTCCGCCCGGCGCCCGTCGATGCTCCGGACGATAATGTCGAAAGGCGGCTGGACGCTTTTGTGATCGAGCATATTGACGAGCGCGGGATCCCCCGCATCGACGGCCGCGAACATGAGGGCGATCGAGTCGAGATAAGCCGCATGCGCGTCGAGGGCCTTCGCGGCGATCCGACGATCGTCGAAATCGCCGGCATCGCGGATCGCCTCGAGTGCGCCGACGGTCGCCGCCGCAGCCGCTTGCTGCTCGGCTGCGACCTGACCCGTCGGCTCTAAACGATAGCCGCGTTCGAGAAGCGCTTCGCTTCCGATGGAGCGGGCTGCCGTCTCGTACCGATCGCTGAGAATCACGGCTTTTTTCGCGTGATCCGCGGCGCGCTGCGTCGCCGTCGTGCCCCAAATTGTGAGACTGATCAACGCGAGAAAAACGATGCCTAAGCCATAGGAAGATAGGCGGCTTACCAGGTTCGCGCGTTGCATCGGTTCATGCTCGTACTTCCGTGGGCGGATTCAGACGCGATATCCGCGACCATTTAGTCGTCGAGCGACGGCGCCCGCCACTATAGGAGATGAACGAAGATGTGACGGCGGCCATGAGAAGCCGGCACGATTGCCGACGATGGGCGCCGATATATATCGTAGAGCGCCGCTCGCGGAAAGATCGAGACCATGCATACACGCCGTACGTTTCTCACGAACCTGGGCCGCGCAACCCTCGGGGCCGCCGTGCTCGCCGGCCATCCGTCGACTGCAGGCGCTGCCACGGCAGGAACGCGCAATTTACGTTTCGGCCACTGGGTTTCCACCGATAGTCCGCATCACGCCTTCGCGGTCCGCTTCGCGGAACTCGTCGCGCGAAAGACTCGCGGCGCTCTCGCGATTTCCATCTATCCGGCCGAACAGCTCGGCACGTATAACCAGCAGATCGACGCGCAACGGGCCGGGACGCTCGATTTTAGCCTCCCGACGAGCGCCGCACTCGCCCGCGTCGATCCAAAGATTCTGATCCTGACCCTGCCATATCTTTTCAGTTCCACGGCTAACGCCTACGCGGTACTCGACGGCCCGACCGGCCAACGGTTTCTCGGCGCATTGCCGAAAAGCGGTATTCGCGTGCTTGCGTTGAGCACGAACGGTATACGAAACATTACGAATTCGAAGCGTCCCATCCAGAGCGTCGACGATCTCGCCGGCCTACGCATACGCGTGCCCCCCAACGGTCTGTCGGTAGCGCTGTTTCGATCGCTTGGCGCAAAGCCTATAGCCTTGCCTTTCAGCCGCGTCTACGCGGCCTTGCAGACCGGCCGAGCGGACGGCGAAGAAAATCCCTTCGTTAACATCTATACGGCGAAGTTCTTTCAAGTGCAGCGTTATCTGGCGATGACCCGTCATCAATTTGAAGGCGTCGGCATCGCGATCTCGGAGAAAACGTGGACCACGTTCGACGCATCGACGCGCACGGCCGTTGCCGAAGCCGGGCATGAGGCAGCGGCATATCATCGCGTGATCTTCGAGCGCGCGGACGCCGCGGCGCACGTAGAGATGGCAGCTTTGGGCATGCAAATGACGTCGCCGGAAATCGGTCCGTTCAGAGCCAGATCCCGCTCGCTCTACCGCCAATTAGCGACGGTGTTCGGCGCCGACTTGGTCCACGATACCGAACGGGCCGCCAACGCCTAACAGTCCACTCTTTTAGCTACCGGCTTACGCCGAGCGAGCGGCGTTAAGGTCCGCTTCCCTTGGGTACCGAGTAGTCATGAAACGCTTTTTCGCTCCGCTCCTAGCGGTATTCGTTTTTGCCGCAGCTCTCGCCGCAGGGCCGGTTTACGCTCAAGACGCTTCGCCCGCAGCGGGGCTTCCGACGGCGCCGGGCGCGCAGAAGGCCGTCGAAGGAGGCGCGTCACAGGCTCCGGCATCGCTACCAGGTGCCGGCGGCTCGGCGCTCGAGCCGTATTTGGTTACGTGGCTGCTGCCCGTCGCCGGGATCATCGTTGCCATCGTCTTCGTAACGGTCGACAAACGCATTCGTATGACGCGCGGCCGCTTCTGAGCTCGAGGAACTATTATCTCAGTGAAGTATCGTCGCTAGCGGAATAGAGCGGCAGGCGGCAACGTCACGAGATAGATTGAAACCGGCGTGCCGCGCGCACTGGAAAAAGGAACGCTAAACTCGTCTGCACGATAGCGGGTGCGTTCGATTGCAGAGTCGTATCTGCGACGAGCCACCTACTCGGTACGGGATGAAGCGATGGAGAAATTAGTCGGCTGTGAGACGTGTACGCATGGCGCCATCGTTCATGAAAACGATGGCTGCAGCGTCGGCGGGTGCGCGTGTAAGAAGACGATGCCGCGACTAATCGAGGAAGCCCTCGATGCGGCGAAAAGCGAAATCCGGCGCGAATGGCACGTCTCGCCGTAACGTTAATCGCCGGCTTCGAAGTCGCGTGACATCGGCGTGATGACTCCATCGCGCGAAAACGAGGCGGATGAGATATCTCGCAGCGTCCGCGCGACCGCGATCGCCTCGCCCAGCGACGGGGCGAACCGAAAACGCTCGCGTTGCCCCGTTATGGCGAAGACGCGTTCCGTACGCGCCCCCTCGGGCAGCACGACGACGAGGTTTCCCGTGTGGGCGACGTTCGCCCGAACGAAGATGCCGAGGATCGCGCTGTCGAGAAAGGCCAAGTTCTCGAGCGACACGATGATGACGGGCTCCGAATCGAGATTGTCGATCGCTTCGTCGAGCGCTCTGGCGTCGGCGAAATCGAGTTCTCCGTCCAGGCGGAGCAGGGCGAACTCTTGAGCGCTATCGATACGGATCATGATCGTTCACTTTGTCGACGGAGCCGGGTGCGTTGAACCCTGCCTGTACCACCTGCCCGCGCGCGAACCTTGTGCCGGCAAATCGTCTCTGGTTAATGGCCACGAACTAATGGAACCCGGACCGGCCGGCGGTGTTTTTTGAGAACGTTACGGCCTCGCAATGCGTTTGCGGCGCGCGCACGTCGGGTATGATGCCGCCACTATGCAAGAATCAAAAGGCTTCAAGGGACTCGTCATGGGGCAGCTCGATACCCGCTCGAGCGAGGTCGGAACGCGCGTTCTTGCGACGGCGTCGAGCGTCAAGCGCATCGCGGACGAACTCCGTTCGGACGAATTGAGCCACGGTGCCGCAGCGCTTGCGGACCGGGGCGCCGAAACGCTCGAACGAATCGGATCGTATCTCGGTAAGTCCAACGGCGATACGCTCGTGCGCGATGCCGAACGTTTCGGCCGCGAACAGCCGTGGGCCATTGCGACGACGGGCATCGTCCTCGGGCTCGTCGGGTCGAGGATGCTCAAAGCGAGCGCCGTGAGCCGGCACCGCGACGAAATGCTCGGGTCATCGGCGCTGACGGACGACTCGTACGATGAGTATGCGGTATGAGTGAGACGCCGCGTATGGATCCCCACGACGATCCAAACGTCATCCGCAAGCAAATCGAAGAAACGCGCGAGCGCATCGCCGGTACGGCTGAAGCGCTCGCCTATAAGACCGACGTCCCGGCCCGGCTTAAGGAAAACGTCGCCGAGCGCGTCGGCTCCGTGACGGGTGCTCTCGGGGACGTGGCGGCGACCGTCGCCCACGGTCTCTCCGATGCCGGTCAAACCGCCTCGGCCGTCGCCGCCGATGCTTCAAGTAAACTTTCGCAGGGAGTACACGACGTGAGTAAATCCGCAAAATCGAATCTCGACGATACCGCGTCGTCTTTAGACGATACGACGTCGAACGTCAAGAGCAAAGTGGCTGACGCTACGGACAACGTCAAAGGAAAATTGGCGGACGCGACCGGCAACGTGAAGGGCAATCTCGCCGAGGCCTCGGCGAACGTTCGTACCAACGTTTCGGGAATCGGTGACGCCGCTCAAGAAAAGATCGCGAGTTCGGGTCAGGCGACGAAGTCACTCGCCTTGAACACGAAAGGTTTCCTCGAGAAGAATCCGCTGGGGTTGGCGATCGGCAGTATTGCTGCGGGCTTTCTACTCGGGCTCGCATTGCCGGTTACCGATCTCGAACGCGATAACGTCGGTCCGCTCAGTGAGAAGGTCAAAGACCAGGCGAAGTCTGCGGCAAGCGACATGGTCGCGCAAGGGAAAGCAGTCGTCGCGACTGCCGTTACCGACGCGCTTTCTTCGACGTCCAAGTAGCGAAAACGCGCTCTTCCTTTTCTCCACGAGCGTGGTAAAGCCAGGCCGCTTCCATCCGATAGATATTACGTAAGCTGTTTCTCAGCCGCGACGGGCAACTGGACGCGGATATCGACGAACTACTTCGGTACACCCGCCTGGTCGGCGCGCGTTGCTCCGGCGGCGCCGCCGCTTCCGGGTTCTCTCGGGTCCGTTGTCGTAGTGACTGATTCCCTTCCCACGTCTTACGACCGGCGCCTGTTTTATGCGTTCTCTCGAACCCGATACCCCTGCCCGTACGTATGGGAGCGTCTTAGACGATCTCCCGATCGCGTCGTTCATGGCGCGCGCGGCCGGCAGCGTTTCGTATGTTTCGCGCCATTGGACCGTAGTAACGGGTCATCGCCCCGAGACGCTGCTTGGTTTCGGCTATCTAGCAACGATCCAACCCGAGCATCTTTCCGCCGCACGGATCGCCTGGGCCGAAGCCGTCGCTTCCGGCAGCGCGTTCCGCAACGAGTTCCCGATGCGTTTGGTCGACGCGTCCTACCGTTGGGTCCGCAGCGAGGCGGCGCCGATACGCGATCGCGACACGAAGAAACTTTTGGGTTGGTTCGGCACGCTGACCGATATCGACGATCGTCGCCGGGCCGACGAAGCGTTGCGGGAGAGCGCGGAGCGGCATCGTGCCTTCCGCGCAGCGCTGCCCGGTATGACGTGGAGTGCGTCGCCCGACGGCGCGATCGAATATGCGGGCGAGCGCTGGAGCGAGACTCGCGGCGCACCGCCCGAAAAGGTGCTCGGGGACGGCTGGCTCGACGGGCTCCATCCCGACGATCGTGCGAGTTCGAAAGCTTTATGGCAGGCTTCGCTCGCGACCGGCCAGCCGTACGAGACATCGTTCCGCGCCCGGATGGCGGATGTGCGTATCGCTGGCAACTCGCGCGCGCGTTACCGCGACGGACGGCGAGCGGCGAAATCGCGCAGTGGATCGGCGTGAATATCGATATCGAAGAGCAGCGTCGAGCCGACGAAGCACGCGAGATGTTCGTAGCGCTTGCAGATAACAGTAGCGACTTCATCGCTACGGCCGACTGCGACGGCAACGTCGTTTACGTCAATGAAGCGGGTCGCCGCCTCCTTGAGATCGGTAGCGCCGAGCATGCGCGTTCGCGGCAGCTCGTGGACTTCTTCGCTTCAAGCGATCGCGCGCGGATCGCGACGGACGTGCTGCCCGTCGTCGCGGCCGGAGGCCGTTGGCTCGGCGACGCGCATTTTCGAAATCTGCGGACCGACGCGGCCGTGGCGGTCGCGTGCAATCTCTTCCAACTCACGGACGATCGTGGCGCGCCGCTGGGAATCGCGACGATCAGTCACGACCGGCGCGAACGCGAACGCATCGAAGGCGGCCTGCGCCTACTTTCGCGCACCGGCGCAGCCGCGCTCGATTCGCTCGACTACGCCGAGACGCTGCGCAACATCGCACGCGCCTTCGTCGAAGAATTTTCGTCGTATTGCATTATCGATGCCCTCGATACCAACCAGCATTGGGAGCGCACGGCCGTTCATAAAAAACCGGCCTTGCGGCGCATCCTCGAGGGACTCTCCCAGCCGTCTTTCGGCCATCCGATCGCGCGCGCGCTGCGGACTGGGGAGTCGTCGGTCGTAATCGTCGACGAGCGGTGGGCGCGTAGCTTCGGTAATACGTCCGATCGCATCGAAGCGGTGCGCACGCTGCGCGTGCGTTCTTTCATCACCGTACCGATCGTCACTCCGGCCGGCGCTCTCGTGGGAGCGTTGACGTGCGCGCTCGACGATACGGCCGTACGCGAAGACTACCGCGCCGACGACCTCGGGTTCGTAGAAGAAGTCGGCCGGCGTGCGGGTGCTGCGTTCGCGAACGCACGCCTCTACGAACGCGAGCGCCGAATTGCAGTCGAGCTGCAAGCGGCTTCGCTGCCGACTACGCTACCGAATGTGCGCGACATCGAACTCGATGCGGAGTACCGCCCCGGCAGCGCCGAAGCCACGATCGGCGGCGATTGGTACGACGCGTTCGTACTCGATGACGGTCGCCTCGCGATTACGGTGGGGGACGTGCTCGGCCACGGCTTGCACGCCGCCGTTACCATGACGAAACTCCGCCAGGCGATGCAATCCGCAGCGATGCTGAGCCCCGATCCAAACGCCATGCTGACCGTTGCGGATAAGACGCTGCGGCTCATCGATCCCGACGGTTACGCGACGGCGCTTGCGGCGATCTTCGACGCCGCGGGGCACACGCTCGTCTACGCGTCGGCCGGCCACCCGGGCCCGGCGCTTCGTACGTCCAGCCGCGATGTCGTCGATCTGACGCGCTCCGGACTCATGTTGGGCTTACGTGACGGCAAAGAGGGCGCGGCGACCCTCGTCGCCACGCCGCCGGGAAGCACGATCGTATTCTATACCGACGGGCTCATCGAGGCGACCCGCGATATCGACGAAGGCCTGGGGCGCCTTTACGCATTGCTCGCGACCGATGCGGCGGCGGGCGGCGCGTCTGCGGCGCGACGGATCGTCGAATACGTTCTCGCCGGCAACGATGCTTCCGACGATATCGCGGTGCTCGTCGTCAAGATCGCGGGATAGCGCTTTTGCCCGCTCGCTCTTGCAGGCAACCGTTTAGCAGTATTGTTTTTGCGTCAGCGACACTGCGGTCGCGCGGCCGGAGGATTCATGCGTATCGTCGGTACGATGTCGTCTATCGGGTTCTGTGCATTACTGGCCGCTTGCGGCGGGAACGACGCGGTAAATTTGCAACCGCCGCCGCCCTCGAGTCCGATGACGTGGGCCTTGCAAGCCGGGACGTCGAGCGCGCAGGAAGCGCTTCAGGGGCTTAATTTCTATCCTGCGGCGCTGACGATCGACGCGGGCGATACGGTCGTTTGGACCTACCCGACGGGCGAACCGCACACGGTGACCGTCGTACCGGCCGGCAAGCCGATCCCACCGCCGAACGATCCAAACGCCGCGCTACCCGCGGGCGGCACGAGCGTGGACGGCACGGCCTTCACGAGTTCGGGCTTCAAGCTACTCGGCGACTCGTACGCCTTGAAGTTCCCAACTCCCGGGACGTACGTCTACCACTGCCTCATCCACCCCGGTATGGTCGGCACGATCGTCGTGAATCCGGCCGGAACGCGCTATCCGACGCTGCAGGCAGACGCCACGGCTCTGGGTCGGGGCTCTGCCGGTGCCGATCTCGCCGCTGCCACGGCGTCGGTAGCGACGTTTCCGTATGCAGGCGGCGGTACGCATATCGCCGTCGGTATCTCGCCGCCGCTTGCGAATGGCCAGCCGTCTTCCGCGACGGTGCTCCGGTATCTCGACGGGCCGGCGCTTTCGGATCAGCCGCTCGGTATTACGGTCGGAACGACGCTAACGTGGACCAACCTCTCGAATAAGGAGCCGCACACGGTGTCGATCGCGCCCGCGGGACAAGCCTTTCCGGCCGTGCCGCCGCCGGGGGCGCCGACGGGGAACACGACTTTCGACGGCACGAAATTCTCGAACTCCGGGAACATTTTTCCGGGCGCGAGTTACAGCTTGACGTTCACTGCGCCCGGCACGTATGTCGTCCACTGCATCTACCACGATGACACCGAGCACATGGTCGAAACGATCGTGGTACATTAACGTTCGCGCGCTGGGACCGGGCGTACCGCGTCGCCGTCGAACGCGGCAAAGTATGACGGACATCCTGGCGTACGACCCGAGCGATGACGATGCCGCACTGGGCGCGATGCACGCGGCGATCGAGGCGGAGACCGATCCGCACGAGCGCTCGCACTTACACGCGAAGCTCGCGATCCTGAAGATCGACGTCGCGGCGCGTCGTCGACGTCGCGTGAGCGACGCGCCCGGCGACGATGCCGAGGCCGGAGGTCCATAGCATCCTGCGCTGCGTATAGTGCGGCATGGGACACCTTGTACCGACCGTCGTCGAACAGTCCGCGCGCGGAGAGCGCTCGTACGATCTTTACTCGCGGCTCCTGCGAGACCGCATCGTCTTCGTCACCGGGCCGATCGACGACGAGCTCGCAAATCTCGTGATCGCGCAGTTGCTCTTTCTCGAACGCACCGACGCCGATAAAGATATCGATCTCTACATCAATAGTCCCGGCGGCAGCGCGACGGCGGGGCTGGCGATGTACGATACGATGCAGCTCATCAAACCCGATGTGGCGACGATCTGTGCCGGCATGGCCGCCTCCGCCGCGTCCGTCTTGCTTACCGGCGGCGCGCCCGGAAAGCGGTACGCACTGCCGACGAGCAAAGTGCTGATCCATCAGCCGTCGGTTCGCGGCATCGGCGGGTCCGCATCGGATATCGAGATTCAAGCCCGCGACCTGATCGCGATGCGCCGCTCCGTCGCGCAGATTTACGTGGATACGACGAAGCAAACGATCGAGCAAGTCCTGGCGGACATCGAGCGCGACCGTTATCTCACGGCGGAAGAGGCGAAGACGTACGGTCTGATCGACAGCGTTATCGACAGCGCCGTTCGAACGGCGCCGAAGCCGTAAGCCTTCGCCTCTTAATCTTTTAGTCCAGCGGCGGTCCGAGATACGGGAACGTGTTGGTGACACCGCGGTCGCCCGTTTCGACGTTGTCGCTCGCCAGACACGGCGTCTGGGCCCGATCGTCCGGCGCGAGCCCGAGCTTCGGCATGCTATCCCCGAAGATCGCTGCCAGCGACGGACTCATGGCCGGCGTCGATGGTCCGCGCCCGCCGAAGCTGCCCGCCTTCGTCTCGACTTCGAAATACCCGGCGGGACCGGTCGACGTCAGGTCCGCGGCGAGCTGGTCGGGGATTAGCACGTGTTGCAACGCCTGTGCGATCTGCGGCGAACGTCCCACGCGCCATTTGGCGCTTTCGCCGTGGTGAATGCGAGGATCGAACTCCCGAGCAGCGGATCGTTCCAGGGCGCGCTGCGATCGGTCGCGTCGTGGTTTTCGAAGGCTTCGAAGGCCTCTTTGACCGCCGGCCGTCCTAAGCGTTGACCCTGCGAAAGCGGCCGCCGGGGCCTGCCAGCGACGTGGTCTCGTAGACGTGAATCAGGCCGAGGCGGCCATCAGGAGCGGCGAGCATCGCGCGCGGCATCTCGACGACGAGCGAGAACGTTGACATCGGCGAAGAAAGCTCGGCCGGTCTTATTGAAGCAGGTCGCGCTCGGCGGTGGTACCGTGGCGTCCGGATCGTCGTGATGGTTATCGAAGCGGTCGGGGACGACTTTGAGAAATGCAGCGAGACCGAAAAAGAACGGGTCTTTCCGGGCCCCGGCGAGCACCTGGACGCCGTTTTGCGAGTTTCGCCGGCGCGCCGACGGCAAAGGATTGCGGCTTCCCGATCCAGGCCGCTTGTGTCCCCGCGGTCTCCGGGGCTGCGGGCCCGTACATCTCGATGCGCGGTGCGGCGCCGCCGGTGATCGATCGCCACGTGTACGCCGAGGTTCCGGCCCACTTGAACTCGAGCTGACCGCGGTCGGTCTGAAGGTCAGTCCGCTCATGGGCTCCTCATGGCCTGGGGACGAGAACTTCCGGACGTGCAACGGGCACCGTGAGGAGCGGGCCCGATTGACCCTCTTGCGCCGAAAGCGTATAATCGTCACCTATGCCCCGCGGAATTTAGCTGGATTTTCAGGGAACGGCCTCGCCGAGTCCCTGTTTGCTTTGGTTAGAGACTGCCAGCCGCGGCACTGAGGACGACTGTGAACCTTCTCGACGTAAACAATTTTGACGCGATGCGTATCGGGCTTGCGAGCCCCGAGCAGATTCGCGCGTGGTCTTTCGGCGAAGTGAAGAAGCCGGAGACCATCAATTATCGCACGCTCAAGCCCGAGCGCGACGGTCTGTTCTGCGAGAAGATTTTCGGACCCACCAAAGATTGGGAATGCCACTGCGGCAAGTACAAGCGCATCCGCTTTAAGGGCATGATCTGCGATCGCTGCGGCGTCGAGATCACGCGCGCGAAGGTGCGCCGCGAACGCATGGGCCACATCGAGCTCGCCACGCCCGTCACCCACATCTGGTACTTTAAAGGCGTGCCGAGCCGCATCGGCATCTTGCTCGATATGAGCCCGCGCCAGCTCGAGAAGGTCATCTACTTTGCGGCCTACATCGTCATCGATCCCGGCAACACGGGTCTGACGAAGCGCGAGATCCTTACCGAGCAGAAATACCGCGAATCCCGCGACAAGTTCGGCAACGGCTTCAAGGCCGGCATGGGCGCCGAAGCGATTCGCGAGCTGTTGCGCGACTTGAACCTGCGCAAGCTCCAAGAAGATTTGCGTAAGGAATTCAAGGAGACGACGGGCCAGAAGCGCGTCAAGGCGATCAAACGCCTCGAAGTCGTCGAAGCCTTCCTCAATAGCGGCAACAAGCCGGAGTGGATGATTCTCTCGGCCGTGCCGGTGATCGCGCCCGAATTGCGTCCGATGGTGCAGCTCGACGGCGGTCGTTTCGCCACGTCCGATCTCAACGATCTCTACCGGCGCGTCATCAATCGCAACAATCGCCTCAAGCGTCTGCTCGAGCTCTCGGCGCCCGAAATCATCATCAAAAACGAGAAGCGCATGCTCCAGGAAGCGGTCGATGCGCTGATCGATAACGGCCGCCGCGGCCGGCCCGTCACGGGCCCGAACAACCGCCCGTTGAAGTCGCTGAGCGATATTCTCAAAGGCAAGCAGGGGCGTTTCCGGCAGAATCTGCTCGGCAAGCGCGTCGATTACTCGGGCCGTTCGGTGATCGTCGTCGGCCCGAATCTCAAGCTGCACCAGTGCGGCCTGCCCAAAGAAATGGCGCTCGAGCTCTTCAAGCCGTTCGTGATGAAGAAGCTGGTCGATCGCGGTCAGGCGCACAACATCAAGAGCGCGAAGCGCATGGTCGAGCGCGTGCGGCCCGAGGTCTGGGACGTCCTGGACGAAGTGATTCGCGAGCACCCGGTGCTGCTCAATCGCGCGCCGACGCTCCACCGCCTAGGCATTCAGGCCTTCGAACCGGTCCTCGTGGAAGGGAAGGCCATCCACCTCCACCCGCTGGTCTGCGCGCCGTACAACGCCGATTTCGACGGCGACCAGATGGCCGTCCACCTGCCGCTCTCTGCCGGTGCGCAGGCCGAAGCGCGCATCCTCATGCTTTCGAGCAACAATATCTTGCAGCCGTCGTTCGGGCAGCCCGTTTCGATTCCGCAGCAAGATATGGTCCTTGGGCTCTATTACCTGACGTTCCAAAAAGACGAGTACAAGGGCGTCGCAAAAGCCGATATTCCCGAAGATGCGTTGATCGCGTCGATCGGCCAACTCGCCTTCGACGCGGCGAAAAGCGGAACGGGCAACGTCGCTCTCAACGGGCAGGCCGATGGCGGCCTCGATGCCGCGGGCGAGAAGCTGCCGACCTTCGAGGATCTCAACGCCGCGATCATCGCATATAACTTCAAGCAGATCGGTCTGCAGCAGTGGATCAAAGTACGCTGGAACGGGCAGCTCGTGCGCTCCACCGTCGGCCGCGTGATCTTCAACGACGCCTTCCCGCGCGCGTGGAACGAGCCGTTCCGCAATCACACGATGGACAAATCGGCGCTCAAGAAGCTGATCACCGAGTGCTATCGCCGCCACGGTAACGCCGAGACGGCCGCATTCCTGGATGCGATCAAGGCGCTCGGCTTCCGTTATGCGACGCAGTCGGGAACCACGGTTTCCATCAGCGATGTCGTCGTCCCCGATGCGAAATTTAAGATCCTCGACGACGCGCAGGCGGCCGTTGACAAACTCCACGAGTTCGTCGACACGGGCTTCATGTCGCAAGAAGAGCAGTACAACAAGACGATTCAAGTTTGGTCGAAGGCGTCGGAAGAAGTAACGGGCGCCATGCAGGCCGCGCAGAATCCGCTCAACCCGGTCTTCATGATGGCGACCTCCGGCGCGCGCGGTTCGATCAACCAGGTCAAGCAGCTCGGCGGTATGCGCGGTCTCATGTCCGATCCGTCGGGTCGCATTCTCGAGATTCCCGTGAAAGCGTCGCTCAAAGAAGGCCTCACGGTTCTGGAATACTTCATCTCCACGCACGGCGCGCGTAAGGGCCTCGCCGACACCGCGCTGCGAACCGCGGACTCGGGATATTTGACCCGGCGCTTGGTCGACGTCGCGCAAGACGTCATCGTGCGCGAAGACGATTGCGGGACGTCGGCGAGCATGACCGTGTTCGACATCGGCGTCGGCAAAGAAATCATCGAACCGCTCTACGATCGCATCATCGGTCGTCGTGCGGCAGAAGATATCAAAGATCCCGAAAAACCGCGTACCAAAATCGTGGCACGCGATCAAGAGATCAACGAAGAGATCGCCAAACAAATTATCGACGCGGGCATCAAGACGGTCAAGATTCGTTCGGTGCTGAACTGTCAGGCGCGCGTCGGCGTCTGCGCGATGTGCTATGGCCGCAATCTCGCGACGGGCAAGCGCGTGGATATCGGTGAGGCCGTCGGTATCATCGCGGCGCAATCGATCGGTGAGCCCGGTACGCAACTCACGCTGCGGACCTTCCACACGGGCGGCGTCGCGACCGAAGACATCATCACGGGTCTGCCGCGCATCGAAGAAATCTTCGAAGCGCGTAAGCCCAAGGGCAAGGCCACGATCTCCACGGTGGGCGGTACGGTCCACATCAGCGAGGAGAAGGGTAAGCGCGTCATGGTGGTCACAGACGACCACGGCGAAGGGCACGAGTTCGACGTCCCCTACAATACGCGCTCGTTCGTGCAAGAAGGCGCGCGCGTCGAATCCGGCGATCCGCTCAACGAAGGCTCGCTCGACCCGCACGAAATCCTCGAGTATAAAGGCGAGAACGCGCTGCAGCAATACCTGGTGCAGGAAGTACAGCGCGTGTATCGCTCGCAGGGCGTCGACATCAACGACAAACACGTCGAGACGGTCGTGCGCGCGATGCTGCGCAAGGTCAAGATCGTCGACGGCGGCGATACGCGCATGCTGCCGGGGCAGCTCATCGAGAGCTCCGCATTTGCAGAAGAGAACGAACGGATGAAGTCCGAGGGCCGGAAGATCGCGGAAGGCAAGCCGGTCTTACTCGGCGTGACGAAGGCGTCGCTTGCGACGGAGTCGTTCTTGTCGGCCGCGTCGTTCCAAGAGACGACGCGCGTGCTCACCGATGCCGCGATCAAGGGCAAGCACGATCCGCTGCTTGGCCTCAAGGAAAACGTCATCATCGGTAAGCTGATTCCGGCGGGTACCGGTATGCAGCGCTACCGCGGCGTGACCATCCAACCGGAAGGTCAGGATCTCGACGAGGACGGTCGTCCGAAGGGCGCGTTCCTCGACGCTGCGGAGTATGGCGTGGAGCCGGAGCCGGCGCTGGCGGGTTCGAAGCTCGTCTCGGGATTCCAGGATCGTCGTCCGCCGCTTGAACAGACGGTGCACTACGAGGGAGACTACGACGGAGACGTCGCGGTGGTCGCGGCGCCCAAGTCGACGCAGTACAAGCCAAAGGGAATAAACCCCGAAGACTTGTAGGAGCAACAACGAGCCTGCGTTCGAGAAGACGCAGGTTCGTTTGTTTGTCGACGTGCGTCCAAGCGCAGTAACGCGCAACGATGCAGTCGCGGCTGCAGTGGTGCGCTCCGTCCGATACGAGCGAGGCCTGCCGGAGCGGGCTCGCGGGCTTGACCACGTGGATAGCACTGGCGCGCTCGCCCTTTCGATGTGGACGTGGTCGCGTGGAGCCTTAACGGTTAACATGGTTCGGAGCAGCTTCACCACAGGGAGGCCGTCCTTGGACTACGTCAAGCCGGGCGATTTCATCGCGTCCATCGTCGAAACTGCGGCGCTGAAGGGCCGTTTGCCCGTGCGGGATGTGCTGGTCCGCGGATTTTTGGCGGGCGCGCTGCTCGGGTTCGCTACGTCGCTTGCGTTCTTGGCGACGAGCCAAACGGGGAGCGGGTTGGCAGGCGCCGTCGTCTTTCCGGTCGGTTTGGTCATGATCGTGTTGCTCGGGCTGGAACTGGTGACGGGAAGTTTCGGCCTATTACCGCTCGCCTGCGGCGAAGGAAAACTCACGCTTGGAGAGATGCTGGCGAATTTTGCGTGGGTGTTTCTGGCGAATCTGCTCGGCAGTCTTTTCTACGGCGTCTTGCTGTACGTTGCGCTGACGATGGCCGGGCACGTCGCCGACACGAGCGGCATCTCGGAAAAACTCGTTGCCGCGGCGCAAGCGAAGACCGTGAAGGTGGAACATTTCGGTGCGGCCGGCGTGCTGACGATCTTCGTTAAGGCGGCGCTCTGCAATTGGATGGTCTGCCTCGGCGTCGTGCTCGGCTTCGCGTCCACGTCCACGTTCGGAAAGATCGCGGCGGTCTGGCTCCCCATCTTCACGTTTTTTTTCCTCGGGTACGAACATTCGGTCGTCAATATGTTCGTCATTCCCACCGGCATGCTGTTCGGCGCGAAGGTTTCGCTCGCGCAGTGGTGGCTGTGGAATCAGATCCCCGTGACGCTCGGAAACTTTGTGGGCGGATACGTGTTTACCGGGCTCGCGCTGTACGTCACGTATCGCGGGGCGGCGAATGTGAAGCCGGACGTGGCGCTTGGGCCGTCCGCGAGCGCGACGACCTATCCGCTGCGGTCGCGCGCGTGATACATCAGTCGAACGGGGAATCCGGCGGGCTATCGCCCATCCAAAAAGAGTATCTCTCCGGCTTCTTTGCGGGTGCGGCGGGGCGCTCGCACGTTTCGCCGACAGCGCCCGTGTCGCGCACGCCCGAGGCCGCAAACGACGTCGTTTCCGAACCGCACGTGTACGGCACGCCGCTCTCGGACCTCAGCAAAGAAGAGGTCTGGAAAGTCGAGCAAGATCCGCTCGATCTCTGGGAGCGTATCGTCGCGTGCGCGGAGGGCGACGAAGCGCCCGTGGGCGCCGATGTGTTCCGTTTCAAGTATCACGGCTTGTTTCACGTCGCGCCGGCGCAGGACTCGTTCATGCTGCGCGTCCGCGTACCGGGAAACGTCATGACGGCGGCGCAATTGCACGGGCTCGCCGACATGGCGTCCGCCTGGGGCGCCGGATACGGCGACGTGACGACGCGCGGCAATATCCAACTGCGCGAATTCCCCCCCAAACACGTCGTCCGCGTGCTCATGAGATTGCAAGATCTCGGGCTTAGTTCGCGCGGGGCAGGCGCAGACAACGTGCGCAATATTACCGCGACGCCGACGTCCGGCATCGATCCGACCGAATTGTACGACGTCAGGCCGCTCGCACGCGCGTTGCAGTTTTACATCGCGAACTCGCGCGATCTATACGGGTTGCCGCGCAAGTTCAACGTCAGCTTCGATAGCGGCGGCCGCATCAGCGTGGTCGCCGATACGAACGATATCGCGTTCGTCGCGACGCGCGTGCCAGAGGGCGGTGCGCTACCAGCGGGCGTGTACTTCCGCGTCTTGCTCGCCGGCATCACGGGTCACAACCGCTTCGCGATCGACGCCGGGCTCGCGCTGGAAGCGCACGAATGCGTGCCGGTGGCCGCGGCCATGTTGCGCGTCTATACCACGAGCGGCGACCGGACGAACCGCAAGAAGGCGCGGCTCGTGTATCTGCTGGATCGCTGGGGCGTCGATAAATACTTGGCCGAAGTCGAGAAGAAGCTGGGGTTTCCGCTGCGCCGGTGTGCTGTAAGCGCGGGCGAAACGCGGCCCGCAATCGAGCGTCGCGGGCATATCGGCGTGCACGCACAGCGTCAGACCGGGCTCAATTACGTCGGGGTCGCGATTCCCGTCGGACGGATGGGCGCCGAGCAGATGCACGGTCTCGCCGCGATCGCGGAGTCGTGCGGCGACGGCGAATTACGACCGACCGTCTGGCAGAATGTGATCGTAACGGGCGTTCCCGACGCGAGCGTGGACGAAGTGCGCGCGCGGGTCCGCGAACTCGGCTTCGACACGGAGGCCACGAGCGTCGGCGCCGGGCTCGTCGCGTGTACCGGCAACACCGGCTGCCGGTTTTCGGCGACGAACACGAAGGGCCAGTCGACGGCGCTCGCGGCGTATCTCGACGAACGTTTCGTCCTCGATACGCCGCTCAACATTCACCTCACCGGCTGCGCGCATTCGTGCGCGCAGCACTACGTCGGGGATATCGGTCTGCTCGGCACGAGCGTGACGGTCGACGGTACCGCGCAGGAGGGCTACCACGTCTACGTCGGTGGCGGGACCGACGACGCGCAAGGTTTAGGCCGCGAGGTATTCCGCAGCGTGCCCTTCGGCGATCTTCCGCAAACGCTCGAGCGCATGCTCGCGGCGTATCTTCGCGAACGCGCGCCCGTGGAGCCCTTCGTCACCTTCGTTCGGCGCCACGAAACCGACGCGCTGAGGACGCTGTTCGCGAGCGAGTGACGAGCGTGCCCTCCCAATCGGTGCCGTTTATTCCCGAAGACGCGCCGTTCACGCCCGAGCAACGAGCGTGGCTCAACGGCTTTTCTGGCCGGCATGTTCTCCGGTACCGCGCCGGAAGCGACGCCCGTCGCGCAGCGGACGTTGACGTTGCTCGTCGGTTCGCAAACCGGTACCGGCGACGCGCTGGCGCGCACCTTCTCCAAAGACGCCAAACAGCGCGGCTATCGGGTGATGGCCGCCGGCATGGACGGCCCCGAAGCCGTCGCCTTGCGTGACGTGGAAACGCTGCTCGTCATCGCGAGTACGCACGGCGAGGGCGACCCGCCCGATAACGCACGCGCCTTTTACGATCGCCTGCACGCGCCCGATGCTCCGCGGCTCGACGGTCTGCGCTATGCGGTGCTGGCCCTCGGGGATTCGAATTACGAGCACTTCGCCAAGTGCGGCCGCGATTTCGATGCGCGCCTCGCGGAACTCGGCGCGGTCCGCCTGATCGAATGCGTCGAGAGCGACGTCGACGTCGACGAACCGTTCGGACGGTGGAAGAGCGCGATCTACGTCGCGCTCGAGAGCGGGCCGAAACCGGCGCAGCCCGGCGCACCGCGGAACGGGACGCCCGGCCGCCGCGCGGTCTCCGCGCGGCTCGTCGCAAATCGGAACTTGTGCGGCCCCGGCGCCGATAAGGAGACGCGCCACATCGTCTTTGCGGCGGGCGATGGCGATCTGGCCTACGAGCCCGGCGACGCGTTCGGAGTCGTGCCGCAAAACTGTCCGCACGCGATCGAGAAACTCGTGACGGCCGTGGGCTTCGGTGGCGACGAGCGTGTCGCCGACGGCCACGGCGAGAGCGTCTCGCTTGCGGATGCGCTGCGCGACCGTTACGCGATCGGTAAGCTCACGGCGCCCGTCGTGCGGGCGTTCGCGGAACGCAGCCGCGACGCGGTGCTGCTCGAACTCTGCGAACCGTCTAATGCCGACCGGCTGCGCGATTTTATGTACGGTCGTGAAGTGATCGACCTCTTCTCGATGCTACGCGGGCTCGCCGTAAGCGCGAGCGATTTCGTCGGCATGCTCGGCAAGCTGACGCCGCGGCTCTTCTCGATCGCTTCGAGTCCGCGCGCGCATCCAGGCGAAGTGCATCTTACGGTAGCCGTCGTGCGCTACACGGCCCACAATCGCGAGCGCAAGGGTATCTGCTCGACGTTCCTCGCCGAGCGCATTGCAGACGGTGCGAACGTGCCCGTCTACGTGCAGCGCAACGCCCGTTTTCGCTTGCCCGCGGATGGCAAGGCCCCCATCGTCATGATCGGCCCCGGGACGGGAATCGCACCGTTTCGCGCATTCCTGGCCGATCGGCGTGCGCTCGGCAACCCCGGCCGCAACTGGCTTTTTTTCGGCGACCGGACCGCGGCCGACACGTTTCTGTACCGCGACGAACTCGAGCCGATGGTTGCCGACGGCCATCTGACGCGGCTCGACACTGCGTTCTCGCGAGACCAAGCGGAGCGCGTGTACGTGCAACATCGCATGCGCGAGAGCGCGCGCGAACTTTACGCGTGGCTCGAGGAGGGTGCCCACGTTTACGTGTGTGGCGACGCCAGTCAAATGGCCAAGGACGTGGACGTAGCGCTACGCCACATCGTGGCCGAACAAAGCGGCCGCGATACCGAGCACGCCGCGGAATACGTCGAGCAAATGCGTTCCGACGGACGCTATCAGCGCGACGTGTACTGATGCGACAACGAGCCCGAAGGCATGCCCATCGCAATAGCGGCGCGCGAAGCCGCGGGCTCGCTACGTGTAGCTCATGGATGCTGCGACGCGTTCGTCCGTGGAGCGCCGATTATAGCGGTCGGAGGCGAGCTTACGACTCGCGCGCGAGCCAGTTGTTCCTTTAACGGTGCGGCGTCATCGGAATCTCCGCGCAGTGCGACGATCTTGCGCGCTTGGGGCCCGAGACGGCCTTCATAAGTTGCGACGGCTTCGTTGTACTTGTCGATCGCACTGTTGAGGTGCGTACCGACCCGGCCAAATTTATCGGTGAACGTGCCGAGCCGCGCCACGAGCGTGCGCGCCTCGTCCAAAATGATCGCCGCATTCTCGCTCTGTTTCTGCGCGGACCAACCGCGCGAGAACGCTTCGAGGTACAGCATGAGCGTCAGCGGGCTCGCGATGAGAACTCGCGCGGTGCGTGCGACTTCGAAGATTCCGTGATCGCGCGCGAAGAGCGTCGCGAGCATCGCCTCGATCGGTACGAACATGATGGTCCACCCGATACACGCGGGCCCGTCGTGGTATTTTCGCGCCGATAAGACCTTGACGTGACCGCGTACGGCGGCGACCGCGAGATCCAATAGCGGCTCGCGCTCGGCTTCCGATAGCGCGGAAACCGCTTCTTGATAACGCGCGAACGGCACCTTGGCGTCGATCGGTACCGTCAGGTTGCCCGGGATGCGGAGTACGACATCGGGCCGGCCCGTACCGTCGACACCGTAACCGGAATCTTGCGTCTCGAAGCTGACGTGCTCCGTCATGCCCGTAAGTTCGAGCAGGCGTTTGAGCTCGAATTCGCCCCACGACCCGCGGGCCTGCGAATTCCCGAGCACGCGTTCCACCCGCCGCGTCGCATCGTCGATGCCGGCCATCTTCGCGTTAAGACCTTCGAGGAGCGTCGCGACGCGCTCGCGATCCTGCGTTCGTGCGGTGCCGAGCTCGCTGAGCGACTTGCCCAGCACGTCGATCCGCTCGTTGAGCGGCGCGACCGAGGCGACGAGTCGCTCGCGAAAGACGTTGGCATCGCCTTGGAACCGCTCGGCTGCGGCTTTCAGCAGCACGTCGCGCGCTTCGGCGACGTAACTTGCGGCGACACGTTGGAGGCGTGCCTCGACGTCGCGCTCGCCGAGTTTCATCTGCTCGATCGTAGCCGTCGCGCTCGCAAGCGATCGTTCCACCTCACCCGTTCGGGCGAGGCTCCGCTCCAGATTTCGCGCCGCTTCCGTACCGCTAACGGCGAAGTCGTCGGCGCGGGCGAGCGCGTTGACGGCATCCGCGCGCGCCGTCGCGGCGGCGATGCGTGCCGCAGAGAGGTCGGCTTCGCGCTCCGCGAGGAGCGCGTTCCGCGCGGCGACTTCCCTGCGCGCAGGCAACACCCCGACGAGCAGAAATGCGACCGCCGCAGCGCTTACACCGCAGACGAAAGCCGCGACGACGAGGATGGGCTCGAGAGCAAGTGCGTTCAACGATGACGCTCCAACGGTGACCTCGGGACGGAAGCTGCGCTGAGGTCGCTCGTTTGAGTATGGCGGGCTGCTGTGCCACACGTATGGCACGCCGCGTGCTGCGCGTCGTGCGCCTCGCTAACTCCAGGCGTCTCTAAGCGAGGTGCCGGTACCCGACGCGGAGGCGTTTTCTAGACGGTCGTCGGCAGATTGCGAGAGGCGATATTCGAAGAGCCGTCTCCGCCGTCGTTTATGGGGCGAATCGTCCGATGACGTTGCGCGTAATCTGCGTGACGATCGCGTCGTGGCCCAGAAGCCGGGGCCAGTCCACCGTTCCGGCGCTCACGACGACGCCGCCCGCATGCGAGACGACCAGCGACGCGCGGCCGAAGGCCGATACTTCGCCCTTATCGCCCGGGTCGCCCCACAACGCTGCGAGGTGCGCGCTCGCGAGCTCGAGCGACGTGGGCGGGACGACCGCGGGCGGCCCGACTCCGTCGCATTCGTAGCCGACGAGTCGCGCCGCCGCACCGAACGTGTCGCCGTCGCGCAAACCCGTACCGGCGAAGAGCCAATGCGCTGCATCGTGCACGGTCAAGCCGCACGGCGGCCGCGCTCCGCCCCACCAACCTCCGCCGCGACCGTACGACACACCGGTCAACGCGGCTTCCGGACGCGGCCACGTGCCGGCGCGGCCGATCGTGCCGGTCGCGGCATCGTACGCGGTGCGAAACCAGAGCGAGTTCGCGCCGAAGAACGCAACGTTACCGCGGCCGGCGACGAAACTTTCGACGCGGGCGCGCATCGTATCGGTCCAGTACTCGTGATGCCCGAAGCACAACAGCAACGTACGGTCCTTAAGGATCGCCGCGTCTTCGTGCAAGTCGAGATCGGTGCAGACGTCGTACGCGATGCCTTCACGTTCGAGCCACGCGACGGCTTTGGCATCCCAATGCGCCCACGTTTGGCGTGGGCTCGCGCGATCGTACGCGTCGAAATTGCGCTCGTCCCAGAGGCGGCCGCCGATGCCGCCGCCGGGCCGGGCGAGCGACACGCGTTTTGCGCCCGTGTAGAGCGACGCGCCGCTCACGTCGTCGGCTTCGGGATCGCGCGCGCCGACGCTATAGGCGTGATACGTGAAGAGCGGCACGTTCACGACCACGCGTGCCGGCGCCGCCGCCCTCAGGACGAAAAGTGCGGCGCCATCGCGCGTATCGAGCAGCGGTTCGCACGATTTCCCGCGGGCGACGATACGGGCGACATACGCCCCGGAACGCGCGCCCGGCGGTAGCGGAACTTCGTACGCGGCCCACTCGCCCGCTCGTCCCGAAAACGTCGCCGCGCCCGCGGGCAACGGGTGCAATTCGGCGCCGGATCGCGCGAGCCGCACGTCGATCGGCCGGTCGCCGGCGAGCACGTACAATACGAGCGATTCCCCGGCTCGCAGCGACGGACGCTGCGGGTACGCGAAGATGGGACGCTCGCTCACGCGGAGCGACGCACCAGGGTGCAAAACGTGTGCGCGATGCCGCGCGAGACCGGCCGTCGTTCCCGCAAGACCCACGTCAACCCGCGCAGCGCGCCGAAGAACGCGCGGCGCGCGCGACGATCGTGCCGCGCCGCGCGGATGGCCACAACCGTCTCGGCGCACGCCGTTGCGAACGGATAGCGCAGCCACGCCGTCCAGAGCAGATTGCGCAGCACGAGGTGACGCCGTTCCGCCGGGTCCCGCGAGATCGTCGCGGGCGTATGAATCAGCACGACGTCTGGGACGTAGAGCAGATCGTAGCCCGCTTCGCGCAGATCCAGTGCGAGCAGCGGTTCTTCGGCGCCGATCAGGAAGCGCGGATGGTATCCGCCCGCGGCGAGAAACGCGTCGCGTCGCACGACGCTGGCACCCGCCATGAACGACGCGATCGTCGTACCGGTAGCGCCCGTGCGATTGCGCAGCGGACTGTCGGCCATCGCAAGGCACGCGGCATCAGTTCGTCGTTCTCCGCCGACGCAGACGCGACCGTTCACGACGGCGACGTTCGGATGGGCGGCGAGCGTCGCGACGGCCAGCGGCAACGCGTTTTGCGTCCACCGGCAATCGTCGTCGCAAAATGCGACGAACGTCGTCGTCGCGTCACGTACGCCGAGGTTGCGTGCGGCCGCACCGCGATTCGCGGCGAGGGCGAGGACCGTCACCTGCGGATACGTCGCACGCACCGCAGCGACCGTGCCGTCCGACGATCCGTTATCGACGACCACGATCCGCGGGCTCCCCGAAAGTTCGCTTAAGTACGCGAGCGTTTCGATGAGAATCGAGCGTCGATTTCGGGTCGCAACGACGATGGTACAGTCCATAACGGTTGCTATGCCCGCATCGAGGCCGCTCGCGACATTAGCGTGCCGGGTGCGACGTCCGCCCCGCCGAACGACACGGCGTGAACGATAACGTCGTACCCAACCGAAAATTTCGCCGGCCGATCGCTCCGGGCGAGATGCTTCGTAAAGAATTCCTCGAGCCGCTCGGCGTCAAGCCCGGCGCGTTCGCAGCCCACATCGGCGTGCCGCTTGAAGACGTCCAAGCGTTTATCGGCGGCGACCGCGAGCTCACGACGACCCTCGCGATCCGCATCGCAAACGCGGTCGGTACGAGCGTTCAGATGTGGCTCAACATGCAGCTCGCCTGCGATTTGTACGACGCGATGCAATCGCCGGAAGGCTTGGCGGCCACGCGCGTCGCGCCGCTCCCCGAACATCTGGCGACGCTCAAGCCCAAGCCGTAACGAGGTCACTTGCGGCGTACCTCACGCGGCCTTCATCGCCGCGCGGCTTTCGGCAATCCGGCGATCTGCGGTCGCAGCCGGATACGAGCGAAGGGTGCCGTCGCGCAGCGAAAAGAAATGCAGCGATCCGCGTCTCCCGAGCGGCGCTGCGTCCATGGCGCGCACCGCGCGCGTGACGGCTTCCAACCGCGCGTCGATACCGGCATGCGTCTCGAGCCGGACATAGTGTAGCTTTCGGTTTCGATCGGAAACGGCTACGTCGATTTCCTCCGGTGCCTCGCCGATCCGATCCAGCGGGATGGTGCGCAAACGCCGCCCGAGCGGCGACGCCGCAAAAAAAGCAGCCGCGCGAACGACGGCGGCCTCGAGCTCGTGGCGCGTCAATGCGTCGGCGTGCTCCGCATCGACATCGCCCGGCCGTCGTGACCGCAGCAGCGCGAGCTTAGTAAACGTTCGCACGTCGGGTTCTCCGCCATAGACGCGCCGGAGCGACAACGTCTCGGCGAGCGTTGCGCGCAGCGTACGTTCGACGAACGCCGGCGCGCGCAACAGGTAGAGCAGAGAGTCGTCGGTCATCGTGAGTCGATCGTAGCGGAGCCGTGTGACAACGTCGTGGCACAGCCTTCTCAGAGCCAACCCAGCCCTCGAGCGCTAGCGCTCGGAGATTGCGTTACACGTGCAGGTTGCCCGTGAGGAGGAGGATGACGACGACGAGTACCAGGAGGCCGGCGACGCTAAAGCCGCCGGTGCGGTACCGTCCGCCGTTGTAGTAGTGACCGCCGCCGCCGAAGAGCAGTACGAGCAGGATGATGATTATAAGCAACGTCATGCTCGCTTATCCCCTACGTAACCGCGTATCCAAACCCGCGGCAGCATTGGCGCGAAGCGCCGTCGACGGCGCGCCGTTCCGGCCATGTCGGCGTAGCTGCCACGCCGCTGCGCTCTTGCTCTCCCTCCTAGCGCGTTACGCAGCGCGCGTTCCGACCGCAAACGCGCGATTTTCGACGCGCACACGCCACGCCAGCATCGCGAGATTGAGCGCGCCGAAGAGAACGGCGAGCCAGCCCAGTCCCAGTGCGAGACTCACGCACGGTACTTCGAGCGCCACCACAAGATAGTTCGGGTGGCGTACGAATCGAAACGGACCGCGGGTCACCAGCACTTCGTTCGGGACGACGATAACGCGCGTCGTCCAGCGCGGACCGAGGGTCGCGAGGACCCAGACGCGGCCGGCTTGGAGCACGAGGAACGCGACGACGAACGGAATGACGAGTGCCCGTTCGTGACCGAACCACCACAGCGCGGCCAGCCACGTCGCGTGAAATGCGACCATCACGGGATAGTGACCGGCGCCGGCTTCGTACGCTCCGCGCGCGAGCAAACGGTGCGTGTTCCGCGTCGCGAGCGCGAGTTCGGCGGCACGCTGGAGGGTAAGAAAGCCGAGCAGCACGAGCGCGCCCGTCACGCGGCGGCGCCCTCGAGTGAAACGAAGCTGGCCGTGAAACCGGGGCCGAGCGCCGCGAGCATCGTGGTCGGCGGAAGACCTGCCGCGAGCGCGCGTTCGAGCACGAAGAGCACGGTCGGCGAAGACATGTTGCCGTAATCGCGCATGACGCTGCGCTCCAGATCCAGCGTGCCGCCGGGCAACGTCAACGCGGCTTCGATCGCTTCGAGCACTTTGGTTCCGCCGGGATGACAGACGACGCGTCCGATCTGGGCGCGCTCGATGTGAAGCCGTTCGAGCGCTTCGTTGAAGCTCGTGCGGTAGCGCCGTTCGACGAAGGCCGGTAACGAGCGCGAGAGCATAACGCCGAGCCCGGCATCGTCGACGTCCCAGCCCATGATGTCGAGCGTGTCGTTCCAGAGGTGTTCGGTCGCGCCGCCGAAGGTCGCGAGCGCCGGCAAATCCGCATCGCTCGAGACGATCGCGGCGGCCGCGCCATCGCCGAAGAGCGAGGTCGCGATCACATCGGCTTTGGTCGCGCGGTCGGCGCGAAACGCGAGCGTGCAGAGTTCGACGGCTACGAGCAAGACCGTCGTTCCCAAGCGTGCCGTCGCTAGACGCGCTGCGAGCGCCAGGCCCGTTACGCCGCCCGCACACCCCAGGCCGAAGACGGGCGTTCGCTCCACGTCTGGGCGGAAACCCATTTTAGGAAGGACGCGCGCCTCCAAACTCGGCGTCGCTACCCCGGTTGAAGACACGGTGACCACGGCGTCGATCGCGCTTGCGTTGAGTCCCGCTGCGGTCAGTGCCCGCCGCGCCACGCGTTCGAAGAGGTCGCTCGCACCCTCCACGTACGCGGCCGTGCGGTCGGGCCAGCCGTGCGGCTCCGCAAACCAGGCGACCGGCCGGACCGAATACCGGCGGTCGATCCCGGTGCTCGCGAAGACGCCGGCGACGCGCTCGTAATTCGGCATGCGTTCGCCGAAGAACGCCCGGGAACTCGCCTCGGCGACCCGTTGATCGATGGCGAAGTCCGGGACGGCGGTCGCGATTGCGAGTAACCGTGCCGCTTCGGGCACGTCGCTTGCGTGGATACGTTGCACGCAGAGTGTCGTGCCCGAACGCCCGCCACGTGAAGCGGCCGACGTCGCCGAGCGAGGAAGTTACGCGCCGCGCCGGCGCGTATAGGCCGCGATGGCGCAGGCGAGCACCGTCGACGCGACGGCGGCAGCCGTCGCGATTCGCAGCGGGCTCGGAGCGTGAAAGCGCCGGGGGCCCAGCCGATCGCGCAGCGGCGCGGGGCCGTACGGTCTTAGACGCGGGTGCCGATCCCGGCGGAGGCCGACCGTAAGCCGATAGCCGACGTGCACCATGCGATCGACGCGCTTGGGATCGCGCATTTCGACACCGAGTTCCGCAAGCGGGAGCACGACCTCGACGTTATCGCGGGTTCGCAAGGTCGCGAGCGCGAGCGCGTCGTTGCGCGCCACGATCGTGCCGGTATACTCGTGTCCCGGCGAGAGCGGTACCGATTTCCCGCCCGCGACAAGCGTGATCTCGGCGCCCGCAGGTGCCGGGTCGCTCGGAAAGCGACGCCGGTTGCGAATCTGCTCCGGTGGCTCGGTATGGGAAGTCGGTAAGCCGAGCCGGCGGGCGTCGTCCGGTGCCAGGACGATCCGCCCGAGGTCGTCGAGAACGACGTCTTCGCCGCACGGGAGGTGCACCGTCGTACCCGGCGTGCCGCCGACGATTGCGTAGCGCACGCTGCCGTCGGCGTTGTGATAGGCGACATCGTCGACGCCGTCGCCGAGCGAACTCGGCGCCCCGAGGTAGGCGCCAAAATTCGCGCGGTGCACGGGGTCTTCCATACCGGGATACCCCGTCCACTCCCAGCGCATCGCCTGCTGCGGCCGGGGCAGCGTTCGTGGATCGACGCTGCTGCTCGCCAGGACCCCGACGGCGTACGAGTTCGAATCGCGACCGATACGCAGAAACGGAATTTCGATCGCCGTATAACGCTGATCGCCGTCGTACGCGCGGTGCGCGTCCCGCACGAGTCCGGCGAAAAATTCCGGCGCAAGACCGTGCGGCGTAGCAACGACGAGCGGCTCGAAATCGACGAGGCCCTCTTTGATGAATGCGTCTTCGGGATAACAATACGGCAAGAGTGCGCCGCTGCCGCTCGAGCGTTCGGGGCCGGCCTCGATCACGCTCGCGCGCGTACCGTCGGCGGACACCACGACGACAAAGAGATGGCCGCCGAAATCTTGTTCGAAATGATAACGTTGCGCGGGAATCGAGGTGAACACGAGCGGGACGCGCGGCGTCTCGATATCGATCAGCGACCACACGGCGGGGCGGCCCACGAGAGCGACGGTATGCGGCGGGAGATCCCAGGGATTGGGCATCGTAACGTCGCCGCCGTCGAGGACCGGATACTCGTGCTTCGTTCCCGCCTGTAACGTCGAGGTGACGAAGCGCGGTATCCGAATCTGGAACTTCACGAAACGCCCGGTTCGGCCTCGACTTTCGCTACGCACGCGCGCATCAGCCGCTCGACGTCGGCATCCGCAATGGAGACGACGTTCATTCCGCTCCGCCGGACCACGAAGGCATCGCCATGGACGTGATGCGCGCCGACGGAAAAATTATACGCAAAGTCGACGTCGGTTCGCGATTCGTCACAAAAGAGCGAGATGTTGGGCTCGAGGTCGATGACGTCGAGTTGGCCTTCGCCGACGAGCTCCAGGAGTGACGCCAGATCGTTTGCAATTTCGCGATAGCCCGCTTTGCCGTTCGCCGGAATGTAGAGCACGCGAATCGGTTCGCGGCTCATGTATTTGCCTCCGAAGTGTCGAGGTCGCGGTGCAGACGGTCTGCCAGCGAAATACGGTTCGGCTTTGAAAATTCGGGCGGCGCGGCACGCGAGGGTTCGGGCGCGAGCGACATGCCGCGCATCGAATGCAAGCGGCGTTCGAGATCGTTACGTTCCTCGCTCAAACGGCCCTCGAGTTCGCGAATCCGCTGCAACTCGATCTCGACGTGCATCGTCTCGGCGCGCGTGCGCGCTTCGCGCAGCGACGTTTCGGCCGCCAGCTGCTCGCGGTCGAGCGTCTCCTCGATGTCGGTATATTGAACGTCGCGACCCGCGGCGATCGCCGCTTCGGTACGAGCTGCTTCGTACTTGGCCGTTACGTCGGATGCTGCGCGGACGGTCTCTTCATAATTTCCGCCAACTCGTTCGTGAGCGGCGCGGGCATCGGCAGCGGCGCGCTCGGCGATCGCGCATTGCGCGGTGAGTCGCAGCACCGCCTCGCGGGCGTCGGAAAGCCGTTGCTGGAGATCGCGCCCGTCGGCGTCCGCGGTGTCGCGTGCGGTAGCCGCGGCCTGGAGTGCGGCTGCGCGCTCCTCCTGGAGGACGACGAGTTCGCGCTGTATCTGTGCCAGGCCGCCGAGAACGGTAGCGGCCCGCGCGGCGCTGCTCGCGTGCTCCTCGCGCTCGGCGACCAGATTCGCTCGCGCGAGGCGCAATTCGGCGACTTTGCGCTCGAGCTCCGCGATCTCATCGGTGGCGCCGGCGGCGGGCACGGCTGCGATGTTCATATGCACGAAAAGTCGGCCTGCCTGACGGAGAACGTTAGGTTACGCACGGCGAACGAGGGCAATGGTGCCCGCTCTCACGTCTTTGGCCGTTTCGCGGAGCTACGTGCCGCTGAACCGCCGCCACTCGCTCATAAACGTGTCGGTCGGGACGAAGGCGGCGTAGCGATCGCGTTCGTTGCTCAGTTCGATGCCGCTCGCGTCCATTTGCGTGATTTTGAAACCGTCGGGCTTCACGCGCCAACAGTTCTTGCGATTACGAATATCTTCGAATACGACGTGCTCGCCTCGGCGCGATACTTGGCATTCACCGAGTGCGTGGACGTTGTCTTCGCCGTTGACGCCCGCGAAGCGATGCTGCACGAACACCATGGTTCGCCGTTCGATGAAGTCTTGCAGCACGTCTTCGGGTGCGATCGCGTTGAGTTGCGTACGATCCAAGCCTGCGCGATCAATCATGGCACGACTATAGCAGATATTGCGAAGCTGCCAAACTAGACGAAATCGTCGAGCGTCAGGGCAACGTCGCGCGTCCCGCCGTCGTCTTCGACGGTCAGCGTTACGATCGTCTCCGGCGCCGACATCAGCCTCGCCCGGATAGACGGCAGGTCGCTCGCGGCGACCCGCCGTCTATCGACGGCGACGATGCGATCGTTTTTCGCGATGCCGGCGTGGGCGGCTGCGGTATCGGCACGCACGTCGAGCACGCGTACCGCATCGTCGCGACCGATGAGAAAGAGGCCGGAGCGATCCGGCGGCTCCGGCCGGTCGAACCGGGAATTCGCCCGCAGGGCGAGCCGGCGATGCGCGTAGTCAAACGTCAACGTGAAGCGCCGCCAGATGCCGCCGCCGATGTTGGCGCCGAGCGCGGGATTTGCGAACGCGCCGCGCGTCTGCGTACTGTAATCGCAGACCACGTCGCGCAGGCTGAAGCCCCCGAATGCGAGCGTGCGCAGACGTCCGAGCCGCCCGAACGCGGGGCCGCCGAGTCCGAAGCCGTCGACGCCCACTGCACTGCGCTCGCTCGGCGCGGCCTCCGGATGGGCCGCCACGAACGGTGCCGGGACGGTAACCGCTAAGCGGCTGCCGGTATCGACGTTGCAGGCCGCCGGGATCGTCGCGATGCGACACGCGATTTGCGGGATGCCGCCCGCGAGGCGCATCGGCACGAGCGTCGCGCCGGAGCGCACGAGCGCGCGCACGTCGGCGCCGAGCACGATGCTGCCGCTTTCGTAGTCGAACGTCGTTGGGAAGCGTTCCAAGACGTCGCGGCCGATCACCCCGTCGATCGCCCGGCCTTCCGCCGCGCCGATCGTGGCGTGCAGGTCGGTGACGACGAACGGCTCGGCGGCCAGCGCCAGATCGCCGACGCGCACGACGCGCACCGTCGCTTCGCCGGCGGGCGCTTCGGCGGCTCCGACCCCACCGACCGTCCCATGGGGTTTGACGTGGAGTCCGAGTTCGCGCGCCACGTCCGTGTCCAGCAGACCGAACGGGGCGCCGCTGTCGAAAACGAAATGATACGGGCCCGTACCATTGAGCGCGATATCGATGAAGACGTGGTCGTTGACGAGTTGGAAGGGAACCGTCGTCGCGGCGCGCGCCGGCACCGCGCCGAGCATCGTCGCGAGCACGGCGCACGCCGCGGCGCAGCGCAACGCGCGCCCCGGCTTCAAACTGCGGCGCGCCCGCGCGCGACCGAGCCGAAGCGTTCGGCGAAGGCCGCCGGTTGAAGCGACGTTTGGGCGGCGAGCCGTCCCAGGCGCGGCTCCTGGAGATCCTGCGGCTCCAAGCGAATCATATACGAGCGTGCCACGTCGTAAGATTCCGTCGTGACGTCGACGAGCCGAATGCGAATGCGACCGGTCGCGGGATCGATGAGATCCGCAAGCGTCACCGGCGTGACGCGACCGCCCGAAAGCGCGATCAGCGCGCCGCTGCCGCCGCCGCGCAGATAACGCACCGCCCCATAGCCGAGCGTGCGCGTATATTCGGCGTCGAACGGAACGGGCTTGGCGCAGCGCAGTTCGTAGCCGATATCTTTCGTTACGACCGACATTTCGACCGCGAGTTCGGCGAGCCGCGCGTCGACGGCGCGACGCAGCAGCATGCCGATCGGGACGTCGGAAAGGCGCACGTGGCCATAGGCATCGCGCGCGAGGCCGTCGAGCTGCGCTTCCAATTCAGTGGCGCCGAGCCGTTCCACGATCCCTTCGGCGATGATGGCGACGCCGTGGCGGTGTCCGCTCGCGAGCCGCTTGACGATCGCTCCGACGATCGTGTCGACCACCGCGGCAAGCTCGATCGTCTCGCCGGGAAATTCCTCGGGAATGATGGCGAGCGTGGCACCGGCGGCTTTGCACATGCCCAAGCACAGCGCACCGGACTTGCGGCCCATCGTGATCGCGAGATACCAGCGCGAACTCGTCCGCGCATCCTCCATTAAGTTCTCGACGATCGTCGTGCCGACGGCCCGCGCCGTCTCGAAACCGAACGTCGGCGCGTTATCGGGCAGCGGCAGATCGTTATCGATCGTCTTGGGAACGGTGGCGACGCCGAGGCGGCCGGCCGTTTTCGCCGCGATGCGCGACGCTCCGTAGGTCGTGTCGTCCCCGCCGATGGCGACGAGGTAGCGAATCTGCAGCGCGTCCAGCGACGCAATGCAGCGGTCGAGGGTCGCGTCATCCTTACCGGGGTTCGTGCGCGACGTGCGCAGCAGCGAGCCCCCCGTGAAGTGCAGCCGCGAGACGTCGGCGATCGTCAGCTCCATCACCTGCGACGTATCGCCGCGCGCGATATGCCGGTAGCCATCTAGGAGGCCGATGACCCGCATCCCGCTCTTGATCGCCTCGATCGTCGCCGAGGCGATGACCCCATTGATGCCGGGCGCCGGGCCACCGCCGACGAGAATCGCGAGAGTATCCTGCTCCATAGCGGCGATGTACGGTCGCAAGCCGGCATAACCCGCCGTCCGACCGTTGCGCCACACGCACGAGAGCGGTAAACTGCGAAGGCCATTGGCCAATTGGCTAAACGGGATGGAGCTTTAAAATGACTTTTGATCAATGGATCGACGCGGTGAACGTCCAGGTGCATGCGCGTCTGGGCGATACCGTGAAGACCCAAGAACTCGGCTGGGATTCCGCCCTGTGGGTCGGGCCGGCCGGTACCGCCGCGGCGGCGCTCGGCGACGACGAAAAGACCGCCAAATTCTCGTTCGACGGCGAGCACGTTTCCTTTGCCTTCGACGACGCTTCCGCCACGCCCGAAGCGGTCGGCGCGACGGTCGCACAGCACCTCGGCCGCTGACGCCGGTCCGCTGTCGAGCGGAGCACTCGACCGGCGGGCCAGATGTCGAATGCTACGGCGGTAGCGACCGGTTACGATACGCGGATGTCCTTCGTGCCTGCCGGTCATCTCGCCGCTGCCATGGCGCCCCTTCGCGCAACGTACGGTTCCCGCCTCACGATGTGCCGGGATGGGAGCGCCGTCCGCTGGACGCTCGAGGGTCGCGCGGCGATCGTCGAAGCGGAGGGCGAGCGGTCCGTCTGCGTAACGTTTGTGGAACGGGCGACGCGCGATAGCATCTCCGAAGCGGCGCTCGCACCGCTTTACCGGGCAAAAACGCCGTACCGTCTTACTGCCGACGGCGCGGGGCGTCTCGCCGGCGATATGGCGGCTTTCTTTTCCGGCGCGCGCGAGCCGCGTTTCCGATTTGCGGGCTTCGAAGAACGGGAACCGATCCGCTCGTAGTTTCCCATTGGGTACGGCACGCGCGATGCAACGTCGTTCGCTCGCCGCCCTCTCCCTTACGTCGCTGGGTCTGCTCGCGTTCGGACTTGTGCGTCGAGCGCGCAGGCGGGTCGATCTTCGCGGCCTGGTCGTCGCGATCGTCGGCGGCTCGCGCGGGCTCGGCCTCGCGCTTGCCCGCGAGGCAGCGACGCGTGGGGCGACGCTCGCGCTGCTCGCGCGCTCGGATATCGAACTCGCGGCTGCGCGCGACGAAATTGCCGCCGGCGGCACCCGCGTCGTGGTGCGATCCTGCGACGTCCGTGACGACGCCAGCGTGGCCGCAGCCCTCGCGACGATCGCCCGCGATCTCGGCCCGGTCGACGTGTTGCTCAACGTCGCAGGCATCATCGAAGTCGGACCGGTCGAGGCGCTGGGTCTGGGCGATTATGTCGATGCGATCCAGACCAATTATCTCGGCGCCGTGCGTGCGGTCGAAGCGGTGCGGCCGGCGATGCAGGCGCGCGGCGCAGGCCGCATCGTCAACGTCGCGTCGATCGGCGGCAAGATCGCGGTACCCCACCTGCTGCCGTATTCTGCCAGCAAATTCGCGTTGGTCGGGTATTCCCAGGGCTTGCGGGCCGAGCTCGCGCGCTTCGGCATCGTCGTCACGACGATCGTCCCGGGCCTCATGCGGACGGGCAGCCCGCCGCAGGCCACGTTCGCCGGACAGCCCGAGGTCGAGTACGCCCTGTTCGCACCGGCGGACGCGCTGCCGTTTACATCGGTCTCCGCAGCGCACGCGGCCCGCGCGATCCTCGATGCGACCGAACGCGGGGAGCGCGAGCGAATCATCTCCCCGCAGGCACGTTTCGGCGTCGCGCTCGCGCGCTTGACACCGCGGACGCTAGCGCAGGTTCTCGCGGCGCTCGCTCGCCTTCTGCCGGCTGCCGGCGACCGCTCCGAGCATCGCGCGGGTTCGGCGAGTTCGGAACTGCTCGAGCGCTCGCCTTTGGGATGGCTCGGTGGACGCGAAAGTGAGACGCAGCACGAACGGCTGGATCCGCACCCGGACGGCGGAGGGCGTACGGAAGCTTAACAATCGCCGATCCTTTTCCCAACGGCGTCGCGGTATGGTTTCGAGACGAGGGATTAGGGAGGCCACGCGTTGAGCAGCGCACCCGTGCTTCAGAACGACGAACTTCGCGTCGCGAGGATACGAAGCTACGACGTTCTGGATGCGGTCCCATCGGACGCGTTCGCTTCGGTCGCGCGCTTGGTGGCGGCGGTTTGCGACGCCCATGGCGCTGGTGACGATGCTCGATGAAGCGCAGGAGATCTTCGTCTCGCACATCGGTATCGAGGCGGCTTCCGTGCCGCGGGACACATCGTTCGGCCGGCATGCGCTGGCGCATCCGGCCGACCTGCTGATCGTACCCGACGCGCGAAACGACGCACGCTTCCGCGACAATCCGCTGATTACGGCAGCGCCATGCGTTCGTTTTTATGCCGCTGCGCCGCTGGTAACGGCCGACGGGATCGCGCTCGGTACCGTGGGCGTTCTCGACGTCGTACCGCGCACGTTAGCGGAGGGCGGCCGCACGACGCTGCAGCTGGCCGCTCGCTGCGTGATGGCGTTGCTCGAAGAGCGCCGGACGTCGCTTCGCCTCGCAGCGTCGCTCACGGAACAGCGCACGAAGGCGGCCCGCCTCGCCCTTCTCGAGTCCTTGGCCGGCAACGCCGACGATGGGGTACTGGTCCTCGAAACGTCCGCTCGGTCCGGCGGCCTGCCGACCGTTCTGTTTGCGAACACGTCCGTGACGCGGCTGACGGGCTGGTCGCCGGACGATCTGCCGCAGCCCGTCGATGCCGGATTGTGGGGCGCGCTCGCCGAGCGCGACGGGCTCCCGGCCCTCGACGCGATGCTGCGCGGAATTCAGCCGTACGCCACCGAGGCCCGCGTCCGGCTCGGCGACCGGCGGGCGACGCTGCTGGGAATACAGTTTGCGCCGCTGGTGGAACCAGCCGCAGAAGCTTCGGCGCGCTGGATCGTGCGGATCAGCGATCGTCGCGACCGTCAGCACGCCGCTGCCGTGGAACGTCGCGCCGAGACGATCCTCGTGCGCAACAGCGAACTCGCGGCGGAAATCGAGCGGAGGCGCGGCGTCGAGCGGCGCTTGACCTTCGCGGCAGCCCACGATTCGTTGACCGGCTTGCCGAATCGCATATATTTCATCGACCGGTTACGCGCGCGTTTCATTTCGGCTCGGACCCGGCCGAACGACGTGCCCTTCGCCGTCATGTTCCTGGACGTCGACCGGTTCAAGGCTGTCAACGATACGCTCGGGCACCTGCTCGGCGACGAACTGCTGGCGACGATCGGAAGACGCCTTGCGGCCTGCGTGCGCGTGCAGGACGTCGTCGCGCGGTTGGGCGGAGATGAGTTTACGATCCTCGTCGATGCCGCCGGCGACCGCCGGACGATCGCGAATCTCGCGGAACGCATCGGACGCGCGGTCGCCACACCGTGCTTGATCGGGCGTAACGGCGTCAACGTGTCCGCGAGCATCGGTGTCGTCATCGACGACGGTTCGCATGCGTCGGCCGAAGAACTCTTACGCGATGCCGATATCGCGATGTTTCACGCGAAGGCGAGCGGGCGCAATCGCTACGAATTCTATCACGCGGATATGGGCGCGCGCGTCATCGGCGAAGCGCGCATCGAAAATGCGCTCCGGATCGCTCTGGAGCGCAGCGAATTCCGTTTAGCATATCAGCCGATCGTCGCGCTCGCCGACCCCACGCGCACGGCGCTCGGGTTCGAAGCGCTGTTACGTTGGGACAGCCCGCATCAATCCCGACTCGGTACGCGCGGAATCGTTACCGCCGCCGAAGAGAACGGCTCGATCGTGCCGATCGGCGACTGGGTGATCGGCGAAGCGTGCCGTCAACTCGCGCTTTGGAAAGCGACGCTGCCTGCGAGCGTACGTACGCCCTTCGTCACCGTCAACGTTTCTCCGCGACAATTGCTCGAGCGCGACTTTGCCGCGAAGGTCGAACGCACGCTGCTCGGTGCCGGCGTCGCACCGAGGGATCTCGCGCTCGAGTTGACAGAAAGCGTGCTGATGCACGATGCCGAGCTTATCGTCGAGACGCTCGCGCGCTTGCGCGACGTCGGCGTGCAACTGTACCTCGACGATTTCGGCACGGGCTACGCATCGCTCGGGTATCTGCGGCGTTTCGCCGTCGACTGGCTCAAAATCGATCGATCGTTCGTAGGCGGTCGCAGCGATGGGCTCGCCGACGAAGGGATCGTCGATGGGATCGTTTCCTTCGCGCATCGGCTCGGAATTAAAACGGTGGCCGAAGGCGTCGAGACGGGCGCACAGATCGAGCGCCTCATTGCGCTCGGTTGCGAGTGCGCGCAAGGCTACGCCTACAGTGAGCCCGTCGATGCCGCAGGAGCGACGCAGATGCTGACCCTGTCGACGCGTGCGACGCGCGCGGCGACGTAAGGTCTTCGCAATACGAAAATCGTCGCCGGGCGAAGGCAAGTGAGCTGCGGGCACGCAGCGAAATCTCTGGCTATGAGCCACGCACAGTACGTTTTGAGTCCTTGGTCGGCCCAGGGGAACCTTACGATGCCCGCAATCGAGCGCGCGGCGGGCGTGTATTTGTACGACGATAGCGGAAAGCGGTATCTCGATTTGGCGTCGGGGCTCGTGGCAGTCAATCTCGGTCATAGCCATCCGCGCGTCGTCGCGGCGATCGCGGAGCAAGCCGCAAAACTGTGTTATTCCTCGCCCGCGCTGTTCAATACGAATCGCGCGCGTCTGGCCGAAGAGCTTTCGCGCATCTCGCCGTGGCTCGAGGGATGCCGGACGTTCTTCACGACCAATGGCGCGCAAGCCAACGAAGACGCGATGAAGATCGCGCGCGAAGTGACGGGCCGGCACAAAGTGTTCGCCGCGTATCGCTCGTTTCACGGCTCGACGCCGGGTGCCGGTGCGCTTTCCGGTGAGAACCGGCGTTGGCCGAACGAACCTTCCACGATGCCCAACGTCGTGCATTTCTTCACACCGTATCCGTATCGGAGTCCCTTCAATACGACCGATCCCGCGACCGAATGCGAACGCGCGCTCGCGCACCTCGAACTCGTTCTAAGCTACGAAGATCCCGAACGCGTCGCGGCAATCTTTATCGAGCCGATCGTCGGCAGCAACGGCGTCGTCGTGTATCCCCCGGGCTATCTCGCCGGCTTGCGCGCGATCTGCGACCGGCACGGCATCCTGCTCGTATTCGACGAGGTCATGACGGGTTTCGGCCGTACGGGCGATTCGTTTGCGAGCACGCGCTTCGACGTCGTGCCCGATATAATGACCATCGCCAAAGGCGTCACGTCGGCTTACGTTCCGCTCGGCGGCGTGATGGTCCGCGAGAGCGTCGCGAAATATTTTGACGACCGCGTGCTCGGCGCAGGCCACACCTACTCCGGGCATCCGCTCGCGATGGCCGCCGGCCTCGCGGCGCTCGCTGCGTATCGCGAGGAGAACCTTTACACCCGCGCGCGCGAGATCGAGACGTGGCTGCGCGAAGGGCTCGAAGCGCTCCGCGCGCGGTTACCGATGATCGGCGACGCACGTGGCGTCGGCGCTTTCTTTGCAATCGAGCTGGTGCGCGATCAGAACTCGCGCGAGCCTCTGGTCCCCTGGCAAGGGAAGACCGCCGGCGCCTTGCCCGGTATCTTGCGGCGCCTGCGCGATCTCGGAGTTTATACGTACGGACGGTACAACTGCTTGATGGTGACGCCGCCGCTCGTGATCGAGCGGGCCGAGCTCGACGAAGGCCTTGCGTTGCTCGGTACCGTTCTCGAGGAGTTGCTGGTTCATTAGGATGCGCGCAACCCGGTACGGGCGCCCGGGTCCTAGCGCATATGAACCGGCACGAAAAAACGGACGCGCAATGGCGTCGCGACTTACAACCCGACCGCTATGCGGTCTTACGGAAGGCGGCGACCGAGCCGCCCTTTAGCGGGGCGCTGGATCGCAATCATGCCGCTGGGACGTACCGCTGCGGCGCGTGCGGAACCGAACTCTTCGGCTCCGACGCGAAGTTCGAGAGCGGCAGCGGCTGGCCGAGCTTCTTCGCACCCAAAAATGCCGAGCACGTCGAACTGGTCGAAGACCGCTCGCACGGCATGGTGCGGACGGAAGCCGTATGTGCCGCCTGCGAATCGCACCTGGGGCACGTCTTCGATGACGGCCCGGCCCCGACGGGCCAGCGCTACTGCATCAATTCGCTCGCGCTCACGTTCGAGCCCGACTCGCGTCCGTAACAAGAAAGAAGCCCGGCCGCCGATTGGCGACCGGGCTTCTTTCTCGGCCGTTAAGGCTTAGCGGTACGACTGACGCGGCGTGAAGCAGTCGCGGCAGTAAACGGGCTTGTCGCCGCGCGGTTGGAACGGCACTTGGGCCGTTTTGCCGCACGTGCTGCAAATCGCGTCGAACATTTCGCGCTGGCCGCCACCACCGCCGCCGCCGCGGCTGTAGTTACCGCCGCCGCCGCCTTCGCCACGCTGTGCCTTACGGGCAGCACGACAATCGGGGCAACGGCTAGGCTTATTGGTGAAGCCCTTGGACGCGAAGAATTCCTGTTCGCTCGCGGTAAAGGAGAAGGGTGCGCTGCAATCTACGCAGCTTAGTTTTTCGTCTCGGTACATCAAGTACTCCGTGCGTCGTGTTGGTGAATCGTGCGATGTACCTGAATCCGAAAAGCGCCTGGGCGCCGAGACCGCGGGACATGACTCGTTCGACGGCCTTTAGTGGATGCGACGCGGCATCCACGACCGTCAAGCATTACAAGTCCGGCCGAGGCCGGTAAGTTGCAGCGCTGGGAGGACGCATTTCCCAGCTTCGTCCATTGTCCTCTCCGGTTGCGGCTGGTGCGCCCTTCTGCCAGCAACGTGTGATAAAGTGCGCAATCGTGCGCTCGGCGTCGCGCGCCTCGGGCAAGAACGGGTAAATAGGCCACGCGTGCGGCAGCCCGGCCCCTGCACGAGCGTCGCGATTCCGCCCTGAGCGCGTACGCGCGCTACGAGCGCGCGCGCGTCGTCCAGGAGCATTTCCGTGGTGCTTGCGAAAACCAGCAGCGGCGGCGTGCCGGCGTAGTCGCCGTACAGCGGGGAGACGAACGGTTCGCGCCAGCGCGACGGCGGCGCGTAGGCATGCGCGATCGCCACGTCGTCGGGGACGAGAGCGAGCGTATCGTCGCGGTACCGGTTGGCGACGATCGAAGCGCCGGACGAAGCCAGATCCGTCCAAGGCGACAGTGCGACGATTCCGGCGACCGGTCGCGGCGTCCCGAGTCGTTCTCGCAAACAGAGCAGCGCCGCGAGCGCGAGATTGCCGCCTGCGGAATCGCCTGCGATAACGAGGCCCGCGGCCGGGACGCGCGTACGTAGCGCGTGATACGCCGCGAGCGTATCCTCGAGCGCTGCGGGATACGGATGTTCGGGTGCGTGCCGGTAGTCGACGGCGAAGACCGGGACGCCGAGCCGGCGCGCGAGGGCAATCGTAATCGAGCGGTAGCCGAGCGGCCGCGATGCGACCATCGCACCGCCGTGCACGTAGAGCAGCGCCCGTTCGCCATAGCGCACGTCGTCGCGCAGCACCCATTCGCCGCGCACGCCCGCCTGGTCGATCGGGATGATGCGAATATCGGCCGGGATTTCGCGATAGCGCCATTGGCCGCGTTCGAACGCCGCGCGCGTCCGCGCGACGTGTGACGCGAGCGTGGCGTGATGCGACGCGAGTTCGCGCTTGACGAACAGGCGCAGTGCGATGCGCCATAGACGCGCCTGCCAGCTCATCGATCGGCGCTCTTGCCTGCGACGAACCGTTTCTTCGGATCGAAGACGGGTTGCAACACCTTCATGTACAGTGCGGGAAACGCGCGCACGATCGCGTCGACCGCGTGCGCGTCATTGCCGATCAGTAGCCGCGCCCGATCGCGCAAGACGGCCTCTGCGATGAGCTTCGCGGCTTTCGGCGGCGGCATGGTCAGCGCGGCGTCGAATTTTTGCGTGTCGCGAGCGAAGCGCGCTTCGTCGGCGCCTTCGCCGCGCCGCGTGGTTTTGGCGATATTGGTGCGTATGCCGCCGGGATGTACGACCGTCACGCGCACGGTCGTCGGGGCAAGTTCGTGACGGAGCGCTTCGCTGAATCCGCGTACGGCGAATTTGCTCGCGCTATACCCGATCTGCATCGGCGGCGCGACGATTCCGAACAAACTGGAAAGCGTGACGATATTGGCGGCCGGTTCCCGCAGAAGCAACGGCAGAAACAGTTGGCAGCCGTAGACCGCACCCCAGAAATTGATGCCCATGATCCACTGCAGATCCGCGACGGAGAGGTCTTCGAATCTGCCGTACAGCGCGACCCCGGCGTTATTGACCAGCACGGACACGCGGCCGAAATCGCGCGCGACCTCGTCGCGCAGACGCGTCATGTCGGCGAGAGCGGCGACGTCGACGCGGCTCGTCGTTACGCGCCGGTTGCCGGGCAACGCGGTGCGGGTTTGCGCGAGCCCGGCTTCGTCGATATCGGCGAGTGCGAGATCGCAGCCGCGGCTTGCGAATTCGCAGGCGACGGCTCGCCCGATCCCGGAGCCCGCACCGGTCACGACGGCGATGGCGTTCGCGAAAGTCTTCATCATCGGCGTATCCTCCGCGCGCTACACTTTACCGCTTTCGGGGAACGACGCCACGATGAACGGCAGCGACGATTCGCACGAGATCCGCCCGAGACGCGCGAAACGGGCGAGCTCGAGGGCGGCATCGATCCCGCGGCGAGGACGTGACGGCCGGCGAGGCGATCTAGTCCGCGGCGGAGTCGCGCCGCTTGGAACGAAGCGTCATCCGATGAGCATGGTGCTTCGCGAACTCGGTCGCAGCGGTCTGCGGGTTTCGGCCTTGGGACTAGGCTGCATGGGCATGTCCGAATTCTATGGAACCGGGGACGACGCGGAGTCGATTGCGACGATCCATCGCGCGCTCGACCTCGGCATAACGTTTCTCGATACGGCGGACATGTACGGCGTGGGACGCAACGAGGAACTCATCGGGCGCGCGATCGCCGATCGCCGCGATCGCGTCGTGCTGGCAACGAAGTTCGGCAACGTGCGCGGACCGGGCGGCGAATTCAAGGGGGTCGACGGCACGCCGGAATACGTGCGCGCCGCATGCGAAGCGAGTCTGCGACGCTTAGGTATCGAGACGATCGATCTATATTACCAGCATCGCGTGGATCCCGCGGTTCCGATCGAAGAAACGGTCGGTGCGATGAGCGAACTCGTTACCGCGGGCAAAGTTCGTTACCTCGGCCTTTCGGAAGCGGCGGCCGCGACGATCCGTCGCGCGCACGACGTCCATCCGATCGCGGCGCTGCAAACGGAATATTCGTTGTGGACGCGCGACGTCGAGACCGACATCTTGCCGACGACGCGGGAGCTCGGTATCGGTTTCGTCGCCTATAGTCCGCTCGGTCGCGGCTTCCTCACGGGCGCATTCAAAAAGTTCGAAGATCTTCCGCAGGACGATTACCGTCGTAACAGTCCGCGTTTCCAAGGCGATAATTTCGCGAAAAATACCGCCCTCGTCGACGTCGTGAGCGAGATCGCCCGAAAGCGTTCGGCTACCCCGTCGCAGATCGCACTCGGCTGGCTGCTCTCCCGGGGCAACGATGTCGTGCCGATACCGGGCACCAAGCGCGTGGCGTATCTCGAAGAGAACGCGGGGGCGATGGAGATCGCGCTTTCGGCGAGCGAGCTCGCGACGATCGACGCGACGTTTCCGCACGGCGTCACGGCGGGCACGCGATATCCGGCGGCCGGCATGGCCGGCGTCAATCGCTGAAACGTTTCACGGTCGTGGCGGCCTGTGCGATGCTCGGCTTAGCGCCGTTGCCGCCCAACATCACCGTTTCGCTTACCGCTCGTTCGCTTACGCTCGCGAGTGACGGCGTCGTGATTTCGACGGCGCTCGTCTGCCCGGGCTACGCCTTCGACTCATTCGGAAACGGCGGCCCGCGACTCTCTCCGGATCAACACTGGGTGCTCGTCGATATCCGCGGCCCTTTCGCTCCGGGTAACGTTCCGCGCAATCACGCGCTCGTCAACGTGCGAACCGGCACCGTCATCGCGGCGCCCGACTTTCCGGCGCTCCTCGATATTCCCGCCGCGCCCGACGCGCTTGCGTGGGCCAGCGGGGAACGATCGACCTTGCGCTATGCCAGCGGGAAAACGGTTCCCTTGCGCGATCCGCTCAGGCGGGCCGTTCCAAAACTTCGCTGCGCGGCCAAAGCGTAAGAACTCGAGCGGGTCAACTCCGGCAGCACGCGCACACGGGGCGTCTGCGCACGCGCGTCGAGACGAGCCGGTGGCGCCGGGCTAAGCGCGTGCGGCTACGCCGGCCGGTGGCCCACAGGCGAGCGTGACGGCGGCGCGAACGTGGCCCCAGCGCCGGTTCGAACGTAAGCATCTTGGATACCTCTCTGGCGGTGCATCGGTCGTTCCGACGTGCGATGTGAGAGGGATTGAGCGTGCGTTTTGGGATCGATCTCGGGGGGACGAAAACGGAACTCGTCGCGCTGGCGGACGATGAGAGCGTGCTGTTGCGCCGTCGCGTTCCGACGCCGGCGAGCGAGTACGAAGGTATCGTGAGCACGATCGCGGCGCTCGTGGCCGACGCCGAACGCGAGAGCGGCGTACGCGGCAGCGTCGGAATCGGCACCCCGGGCGCGCGTTCCCGCGCCACGGGGCGCATGAAAAACGCGAATAGTACGGTTTTAATCGACCGGCCGTTCGCGGACGACGTTGCAGTCGCACTGGGGCGACCGGTTCGCATCGCCAACGACGCGAACTGCTTCGCGCTTTCCGAGGCGACGGATGGCGCGGCCCGCGGGGCCCGCGTCGTCTTCGGAGTAATCTTGGGCACGGGTGTCGGCGGCGGGATCGTCGTGGACGCGCGGATCGTTACCGGGCGTAACGATATCGCCGGCGAGTGGGGCCACAATCCGCTGCCGTGGCCGCGCGACGACGAACGACCGGGCCCGGCCTGCTATTGCGGAAAATTTGGCTGTATCGAAACGTTCGTTTCGGGAACGGGCCTGCAGAACGATTACCGCCGCCACGGCGGTGCGGCCGGCGACGGCGCGGCGATCGCGCTGGCGGCGGCGCGAGGGGAGTCCGATGCCCGCGCGACGCTCGAACGGTACGTCGATCGGTTGGCGCGCTCGCTCGCATCGATCGTGAACGTTGTCGACCCCGATGCGATCGTGCTCGGCGGCGGCGTCTCGAATATCGCGACGCTGTACGAGACGCTGATGGAGCGTATGCGCGCGTACGTATTTTCCGATACGTTCGAAACGCCGATCGTGAAGCCGCATCACGGCGATTCGAGTGGCGTTCTCGGTGCCGCGCGCCTCTGGGACGACGAGCCAAGAGCCCCAGGCGGCGAGTTGAGCGCTTGAGGCTAGGCGTGCGCAGGAGGCGTCACGCGGCACGTTTCGAAGCGGCTCGCATGGATAACGTCGACGAAGTTCTCCGCCTGGCATCCCCCGCACCGAAGCCCCAGTCGCTCGCCTACGACGGGACGACACTGTGGATGGGGTCGCGCGAAACGCGACGCGTCTACGCACTCGATGCGAAGACGTGGACCGTGCGCGAGGAAGCCGCAGCACCGGGCACGCCATGGGGTATGACGGTCGTCGGCGACGAGCTCCGCGTGCTCTGCGGCGAGACCGATGACGACACGCGGATCATCCGCCGTTTCGTCCCCGGCCACGGCTTCAAAAAGAGCGACGCGTTGCCGTGTCCCGACGATACGGGCTCGCAGCTGTCGTACGACGGCGAGCGGCTCTATGTGAGTCAGTGGTACAACAAAAAATTGATTTCCCTCAACGAGAACGGCGCCCGAGGCACGACGATCGACGTGCCGCACGGAATCTGCGGTCAAGTGATCGTCGGCGGCTGTTTTTATCTCGCGACGACCGACGACGAAGCGAGCGACGAGTATTTTCTCACGCGCGTCGACGCGCGCAATGGTCAGGTTGACGTCGCCGATATCGCGCGAATCGGTTTTCCCGCGCGCGCGCTCGCCTACGACGGCGCGCGCTTTTGGACGAACCACCGCGAAGCGAACGAAATCGTCGCGTTCCGCGCGGCCCTTTAGCCACCGGCCGTAAACGAAAGACTCTCGGTTAGTGCTGCATCGATGACTCGACGGGCTCGCCGCTCTTGAAAACGCGGAAGAGCAGCACGAGCGACGGCACGAGCAGCGTCGTCCCGCCGGCGACGAACCAGAGAAAAACGCGCAGCACGCTTGCGGGCGCCGCGGCGTCCATCACGGTCAGCTCGCCCGGCACCATGTACGGCGCTTGGGCCGCGTACCAGCCGACGAGAACCGCCACCGTTTCACACGCGACCGCGATGCGGGCCAACGTATACCGGCGCGCGGCGAGCGTGCCGAGCACGACGAAGCCGAGCGCCATCGCGACCGCGATGCCCGGCAACGAGCGCGCGCCGACGAGAGCGGCGAAAGTCTGCGGTTCGGTCGCGCGCGCGATGCCCAGGGCAATCGCACCGATGGCGGCGAGGCCGATCGTCGCGGCGATCGCTCGCGTGCCGAAGTCGCTGCGGAGTTCGCCGCCGGTTTCCACCGTAAGAAAGATGCCGGCGATCTGCGCGCACAGCGCGACCGCGAGCACGCCGATCGCGAGCGAGAACGGCGCGTTCCAGCGATATGCTCCGAGCGTGAGTCCGCCGACCGCCGTACCGAAAAAGAACGGCGCGATGACGCTCGCGATGCCGAAGACGTGACCCCAAAACGGCGACGCGGCGCCGTCTTCGCTGCCGTGCGCGCGATAGGCATACGCGGCCCCGCGTAAGATGATCCCGACCAAGGCGAAGGTCAAGGGAACGAAGAGTCCCGTCGCGATCGACGCAAACGCTGGCGGAAAACATGTGAACAGCACGGCGATCGTAAAGATCAGCCAGACGTGATTGGTTTCCCACACCGGGCCGATCGCATGACCGATCGCCGAGCGTTGCGCGTCGCGGCGCGGGCCGCTCGCGAGCACGTCCCACACGCCGCCTCCGAAATCGGCGCCGCCGAAAAGCGCGTAGAGCGAGGTCGTTGCGAGCGCGACGAGCGCTGCGAGCACGATGAGCGAAGCCGTCGCCATCAGGCCGGGCTCGCCTGCGCCGTCCCCAGCGGCGGCGGCTGGATCGCTTCATCTGTGTGCAGGCGCCGCAGTAAGATAACGAGCGTGATGGCGAGGAAGAGATAGAGCAACGTGAAGCCGTAGAACGCGATGTCGAGCCCGGGCGCCGTCGTCACGGCATCCCGCGTGCGTAGGAAGCCGCGAGCTACCCACGGTTGACGGCCTTCCTCCGTCACCATCCAACCCGCTTCCATCGCGACGAACGCGAGCGGACCACCGAGCGTGAGCGCGCGCGCCACCCAGCGCGGCGTGGGGCGACGGCCGAAACGCGTCGCGAAGGCCCACCAGCCGGCGATTGCGAGCAACGTCGAGCCGCTGCCGACCATGGTGTCGAACGCAAGGTGAACTGGAGCGACCGGCGGTTCGTCGTTGCGCGGGAACGCATCGAGTCCGCGCACTTCCGCCGTTGGATTTTCGAAAGCGAGAACGCTCAACACATAGGGGACGCGGATCGCGAAATGAGTCGTCCGAGCGTTCGTATCGGGGAAACCGCCGATCTGCAGTGCGGCGCCGCGCTCGGTCTGAAATTGGCCTTCCATCGCCGCCAGTTTCACGGGCTCTTCGTGGGCGTCGAAGCGCGCCGAAAAATCTCCAGCGACGAGTTGTAACGGAATCGAAACGACCGCGACGAGCATCGCGGCGCGTAACGCCGACTTCGCGTAACGATTGGCGGGTTCGCGTAAGAGCGTCACGGCATAGACCGACGCGACTGCGAAGCTCGTGAACACGTAGGCCGAAAGCGTCGTATGGATCACTTCGGTCGGCATCGCTTTATTGAACATTGCGGCCAGCGGATCGATGTCGACGGCCTCACCCCGCACGATGCGGAACCCGGCGGGCGTATTCATCCACGCGTTGACGGCCGTTACGAACGCTGCGGAAAGCGCGCCCGAAATTGCAATCGGCAAGGAACAGAGCCAATGGGCGCGCGGCGAGAGCCGCTCCCAGCCGTAAAGATAGATGCCGACGAAGATCGCTTCGATAAAGAACGCGAATCCTTCCGCCGAGAAGGGAACGCCGACGAGCCCGCCCGCATGCTTCATGAAGGCGGGCCACAGTAAACCTAGTTCGAACGAGAGCGTCGTCCCCGAAACGGCGCCGATGGCGAAGAGCAAGAGCAGGGCGCGCGACCACGTGCGCGCGAGGCGATAATACGTCACGTCTCGGGTACGCAGCCAGAGGCCTTCGACGATCACGAGCAAGAGCGGTAATCCGACGCCCAGAGCCGCGAAGATATAGTGAAATGCGAGCGACGTGCCCATTTGAGCTCGGGCCGCGGAAAGATGGTCCACGGGCCTATCGTACCGCAGTTTCTATGCGGCGCGTGCGCGAATCGTCGGAGCCGCGCGCGCAGCGAGTTAATCTTTGTACGAGGGGTCCGTTCGTTCGAGCAGGCGGATTAGCGGTGCCCACGCGAGGGCGTCGATCGCACCGCGTCCGAATGCTGCTTGGCGGACGACGAGCGCTTTGACGGAATCCGCGGGATAGTGTATTTCGGCGCCGCCGGCGAGCGTGGCGACTTGCATCGCGCACGCGCGTTCCAAAAAGTACATCGTGAGAAACGCTGCGGGCACCGACGTGCCCAGTGCGAGCGTGCCGTGATTGCGCAGCAGCATCGCATTCTTCGATCCGAGATCCGCGACCAGGCGCGGCCGCTCGGCGAGATCCAACGCGAGGCCTTCGTAGTCGTGATAAGCCACATCGCTGCAGACCAGCATTGCGGTTTGATTGAGCGGCAGCAAGCCCGCGGCTTGCGCCGAGACCGCGACGCCGGCAACGGTATGCAGATGCAGCACGCACCTCGCATCTTCGCGCGCGGCGTGCACCGCACTATGGATCGTGAAGCCGGCCGGATTGATGTCGCTCGCGGCAGCGTCGACGGACGCGCCCTCGAGATCGACTTTCACCAGGCTCGATGCCGTAATTTCGCTGAAGAGCCACCCGTACGGATTGATCAGAAAGTGGTGTTCGGGCCCCGAGATACGCGCGGAGATGTGGGTGAAGATCAGGTCATCCCAGCCGAAATGTGCGACCAAACGGTAGCAGGCGGCGAGCTCGACGCGCGTTTGCCACTCCTGGGGCGAGCAACGCTCGCGCACGGGGCGCTGGCCTGCGGCGGCGCGATTGTCGATGGTGACGCTCATCTTAACGATACTCCTCTGACGAAGCGTCGATTCGACGCCGTTTTCCGGAACGCTCCTGCTACGCTTGCATTAGCCGACGGGGGACGGTATCAGCCGGCGTAGCCGTTCGCGCGCGCGAGCGCGATCATCTCGCGCATACGGGGATGATCGCCGGGTATCGTACGCTCCCAGGTCTCGAACGGCGGCACCCGCTCGCCGACGAGAAACACGAAGTAGTACGCGGAGAGTTCGCCCAGAAATTTAAAACGCGTACGCAGATCGCGCGCGAGTTCTTCGTAGGAGGCAAAGGAGCGCAGGTACGGACGAATGCCGCGCTCGCGGTCGATCGCGAGCAAAGTCCGGGCGTTTTCGATCGTGGCGACGATTTTCTTACGCGTGCGCACGACGCCGCCGTCGGCCATGATCCGCTCGACGTCCGCTTCGCCCAACGCCGCGACGAGGACCGGATCGAAGCCGTCGAAGAGCCGCAGGTACGCATCCCATTTGCTCTCGATGAGCTTCCACGAAAGACCGGCTTGAAAGATCGCGCGCGACATCACGGCGAGATAGCCCGCGAGATCGCTCGGCTCGCCGCGTTCGGGAATCGGCATCAGCGCGACAGTTCGCGCACGCGCGCTTCGAGCTCTGCCATAAAGGCACGTCGGTCGGCACCCCGCTCGAAGTGAAGCGGCGTCCCGAGGCGCAACGTGACGTTCGTACGCGCGCCCGCGGCCGCATAGGCGAACCCCGCCGGAAAGATCGGCACCGGCCGCGCGCTGACGCGTTGCGCCTGCGCTGCGATCGCGAGCACGCCCGGCCGAAAGGGGAGATACTCGTCCTCGCGCTTACGCGACCCCGCGGGATCGATCGTCGGATAGCCTTCGGGAAAGATCGCGAGCCACTCACCGCGGCGGAGAAGTTCGGCACCGTAGGAAATGGCGCGGCGCACGTAGCGTTGCGCTTCGCGTCGTTCGAAAGCCGGCACGGCCGCCTCGCCTCGGAAACTTTCGGTGCGGATGGCGACCGGCCACTCGGCGAGGCGACACGCCGTTTCCATGACGCGACGTTGCAGGGCGGAACTCGTCCAATCCAGTGCGACGAAGAGATGCGGCTGTCGCGGCAAGCCGTGCACGAGCGCGGAGCCATCGAAGGCGTGATGGTAGTGGCGTGCCGCGATCAGCGCGGCGCCGAAGGGGAGCAATTCGGCGCCTTCTACGCGTAGATTCATATAGCGAAGCACGTTGTACACGGCGATCGCACGCGGTCCGAGCACGAAGGGATTCACGCCGCCAGTTGCGCGCCTCGGGCGCCCGGGGCGGGACGCAGTGCCAAAGCCGCCGGCACGAGGCTGAGCGCGACGGCCGCGAGCGCCGTCGGCCACAGCCCGACCGACAGACTGAGCGCCATCGCCCAGAGCACGTTGACGGCATAGACGCCGAACGGCAGCCACGCCGCCATGGTTCGCGCATCGTACGCGCGCGTCCAGACGAACCGGCCGACCGCGATGAAGGCCAGCCCCGTGCCGAGCCAGCCGGCGAGGTTGCGCAGCGGCATGCCGAAATACGCGCCGTGCTCTTTCCATATCCAGAAGTGCATGACGGACATCTTATCGCTCGCCATGGCCGGATCGAGCACCAGATCCCACGCCATCAGAAGCCACGCGCCGAGTGCGATCGACCACAGCGTCGTCTGGCGTAAGGGGGTTTGTTGCACGATTTTGGTGGCGAGTAAAAACGACGCGAAGCCCATATAGAACCACGACAACGGAACCGTATAGGGCACGCGCCCGGCGAGGCGCCACCCGAGAAATCCGGTGTATTCGTAGCCGCCGAAGGGCCAGCCCGTCTTCGTGCCGGTCAGTTCCGCCGTCGCCGAAATCGTGACCGCCGCCAGAAAGAAGAAGAGCGTTCGCCGAGCCCCGACGCTCGCTACGCCGAAAGCGATCATCGCGAGAGCGCCCGTCCAGATATCGACGGTCCCCGTATTCTGGATGGCCCACGTATAGAATGCGAGCGCGTATGGGTTGTTGGCAAATTGCGCGACGTTGGGCACGGCGGAGAGCAGGCCGAAGAGACCCAGGCCGAGCGCGCAGACGTGCAAAGCGAGAAAGACGGAGGCTAATCTCATCGGGGGAACCCTTCGGCGACGAGCGTACGGCCGCGCCAGATATGACGACGCGAGAGCGCCCCTTGAATCAACCGTAGCGCACACGGCAGATCCAGCAGCGCGGCGAGCCAATACGTTGGCGGGACGGACGCGTACGCGCGCCGTGTCCCGGCGAGTACGCCGAGCCGCGCGAGTGCGAGCGCGAGGTTGATGCGAAAGAAGAGCGTCGTCGTCGGCCGGCGCGCGAGCAGGCTTGCGAAAATCGACGCGAGCGGTAACGCCTGCACGGCGACGATCGTCGCGAGATCGAGCGCGAGCCCGAACGCCTTCGTCGATTCGTCGCGCAGCGACAGCGAGCGCGGCCAATTCGTCCAGCATTCGCCCGCGCTTTCGTACATGCGGACCGTCGCAAGGTCGGCACCTTCGTAAAAGCCTAGACGCGCACCAGAACGCACGAGATGGCGGGCGATCGTAACGTCGTCACAGCGCGACGTCCGCGCTGCCGCGAAAGCATCCGCGCTCACCGCGAGGTCGCGTCGTACGATAAAGCATTGCCCGTTCGCCTGCACGTCGCGCGCGCGGGTCGCCACGTTGCCCGGCAGGCCATACCGGTACACGAGCGTCGCGAGGAAAGCGGGATGGATCAGGCTTTCGAGCGGGCCCGAGAGCGCTAGGCGCGGCGCCGCGCTGAAGGCGTCGAGGCGCTGCGCCAGCGCGTGCGCGAGCAGGGATGTAATCAGTTTCGGGCGCGGCCGGACGTCGGCGTCCATCGTCAAAATCCACGTCGTTGCGGGGTCCGTCGCGCCGAGCCCGCAGGCGAGATTCCACGCCTTACCGTTCCAATTATCCGGAACGGGCGAGGCGTCGACGAGGCGAATGCGCGGGTCGCGGGCCGCATACCCGCGTACGAGCGCCTGCGTTCCGTCACTGGATCCGCCGTCCACGACGACGATGGCGGCGAGCGCTTCGGGCGCCGCCATCAAGCCTTCCAGACACGGGCCCAAGCGTTCGCATTCGTCGAGTACGGGCACGATCGCCGCGACGGTTCCGGCGGCGGACGTCGCGGTGCTCGTCGTCGCGACGGGGATACCACGAGCCGTCGCAAGCATTCGCGCGAACGTCCGGGCACCAAGCAATCCTTGCGCGACGGCGAACGCGTCAGAAGTGGACATCACGGAGGGCCGGGATTACGTTTCTCACGATTCGATCCTTTTCACGCATCGCCGGCAGACGCCGCGCGTCTTTTTGCTGTTGCACGGCCTCACGGCCAGTCCGCTGCAATTCGAAAGCTTCGGACGCATGCTCTTCGAGCGCGGCGCGAACGTCTCCATTCCGCGCCTGCCCCGACACGGCTTGGCGGATCGTTTGACGACCGAACTCGAAGGTCTGACGGCAGACGAGCTGCGGACGTTCGCGCGCACGAGTATCGCCGAGGCGGCGGCGCTCGGAGACCGCGTGACGGTCGTGGGATTTTCGGTCGGCGGTTTGCTCGCTGCATGGCTCGGACAGCACGAACCAATCGAACGCGCGACGGCGATCGCACCGTTTCTCGGAGTGGCGTGGATTCCGCAGGCGTTGATGGCGCGCGCGGCGCGGCTTACGCTCGCGATGCCGAATCAGTTCTGGTGGTGGAATCCGATGCAGCGCGAACGGATGCTGCCCGCGCACGGCTATCCGCGGTTCGCTACGCACGCCGTCGCCCAGGCCGCGCATCTCGCCGAAGAACTGCTCGTTAACGCGGAAGCCTCCGCGCCGCGCGCGCGCGCCGTGCAGATCGTGCTCAATGCGAGTGAGTCCACGGTCAGCAATCCGGCAGCGCGCCGGCTCGCGCGCGCGTGGGCGATGCATCGTCCGGATGAAATCGTCTTGCACCGGTTGCGCGGACTGCCGCTCTCGCACGATATCATCGAGCCGATGGGTTCGAGTATCGCACGCGACCTCTATCCGAAACTGCTCGATCTTGTCGATCGGTAACGCCATCGCGCCGCAGCCGGCGCACGATTTCGCCGCGGCGCAGCGACGCTTCGCCGCCTTGGCCGGACGGGACGATGGTGCGATTTCCGACGCCGGCCGTTCGCGCTTTCTCCAGCACGGTCGCGCGACGCCCCTCGCGGTCGTTTTGATTCATGGCTTAACGAACGCGCCGCAGCAATGGGTCCCGTTCGCAAGCGATTTGCAGGCGTGCGGGCATACCGTCGTCATCCCGCGGCTGCCGGGCCACGGTCGGACGGATCGGATGACGACCGCGCTCGCGCACGTAACGGCCGACGCGTATCTCGAAACGACGAACGAGGCGATCGATATCGCGCGCGGTGCGGGCGCGCGCGTCGTCGTTGCGGGGCTTTCGATCGGCGGGGCCTTTGCGGCGTGGCACGCGCTACGACGTTCCGACGTCGCGGGTGCGCTCGTCATCGTACCGCTCTTCGGTCTTCGCAAATGGCCCTTGGCCGCGGATCGCGCTCTCTCAGCGCTGCTCGGCGCATTGCCCAACGCTTTCGTTCCGTGGGATCCCCGCGGCGACGGAGCGCAGATTCCCGCCTACGGGTATCCGCGTTTCGCAACGCGTTCGCTGGCCGCGACCTTGCGAATCGGTCTCGACGTCGAGCGGGCCTCCTACCGGCTGCGCCCGCATGGCGAGGTCGTCATGCTGCTCAACGGGCGCGAACCGGCCTGCGAAAATGCGGTCGCCCGCGCGATTGCGGAGCGGCTCGCGCGGGAGCGACCGGCGGCGGCGCGCACGATCGTCTGGCCGGACCTGCCCGCCATTCACGATATCGTCGACCCGACCAATCCCAAAGGCCGCACCGATCTCGTCTATCCGCGCTTGCGCGCGGAAATCGAAGCGTACGTCCCTTAGAGGTGTTCGCCCGGCTCAGCATGATTGAGGTCGCGCCGGTCGTCGGCATTCGGATTGACCGAATCGTCGCCGTAGACGATCATCCCCGGTACGATGCCCGCGACTTCCGCTTCGCGGCGCGATAAAGCGGGATCGTCATCGGCCTGCGTGTGCAATTCGGCGGGGTCGTTCTCATCGATTTCGGGGCGTCGTGCGTCGCTCATACGGAAGCCATACCTTTCGCTGTCGTTGACAATGTCGAGGGCCGCGGACGATCGTTCCCATGCGACGGCGACCGACCCGAGACCAGCTACCGTACCCGTCGTTTCCCGCGAGCTAACGCCGGCTCGGAAATCTGCGGCGAGGGTCGGCTGCGCTACCGTCGGCTCGCGACGCGCCGAAGCCGTCGCGGAGGCGTAACGCCGAAAGAAAGAGCGGCACCGTCGGCGCCGCTCTTTCGCAGGGTTGCGGGAGCGCTCTAGATCGTTCTGCGACGACCGCTAACGGCCCGGAGGATGAAGAGCAACACGACCGCGCCGATGAACGCGACGATGATCGAATAGATATTGAAACCATCGAAACCCGTGTGCCCGAAGAAGTTAAAGATCCAGCCGCCGAGGAATGCGCCGACGATGCCGACGATGATGTCGCCCACGACGCCGCCGGGGCCCTCACCGGGAACGACCATTTTCGCGAGCGCGCCCGCAATAAGTCCGACGATGATCCAGCCGAGAATTGTCATTGGTGCCATCCGTTCGTAGTTTTCTTCCGTTGTAGAATCGATAGCGTTACGTTTGCTATTGCGGCGCCGAGGAAGAAGTCGCGGCGACGCTTTTTGCCGTGCCTTCACCTCCTTCCCGAATTGGGGCACGCGCTAAACTTCTCAAGCGCTCGATTTCATCAAGAACGTGTATCGGCTGGATTGTGAGGAGACCGCGATCGCTCGTGGCCGCATGCGGATCGCCGTATTGCCCCGCCCAGAGAACGCGATGACGCGCCCGGCGCGGCGGCCCCCACTGCGCGGGCGACATCGGCCCGAATAAGACCACCGACGGGACGGCGTAGGCGCTCGCGAGATGGGCGATGCCGGTATCGCCGCATAGCACGCGTTCGGCGCCGGCGACCAGCGCCGCGAGCTCCCGAAGCGACGTCCTCCCGGCAACGTCGCTCGACGGAGCGAGCTGCGCCCGTGCGACGATTTCTGCGCCGAGCGCGCGTTCGCTCGGATCGCCCGTTACGACGACGCGTTCGCCACGCTCGGCGCATGCGCGCGCAACGGCGGCCCAGCGCTCCGCGGGCCAGCGCCGCGCTTGCGTCGATGCACCGGGATGGACGACCGTCGCGCGACGCAGATGCGCGGGGAGAACGACGCTCGGCACGCCGATGTGGAGCTCGCGCTCGTCGCTCGAAATACTATAGTAGCGAAGCATCCGGCACCAGCGCTGGACTTCGTGCTCGCCTTCGTCCCACGCCGGGCCGCCGGCCGGAATATCGGTGGCGTCGCTTGCGAAGGCAAGCAGTTGTCGCGGGTCGCACGCGAGCAACGTCCGGTGGCTCTGCGGCCCGCGGCCATGCAGGTTGATTGCGACGTCTGCAGCGCCGGCGGCCGCCGGCAACGGCCCCAGCGGCGCGACGTCGTACGCGTCTGTGAAAACGTCGCCCAAGAGCGGCAGGAGCGCGTGCAGCGACCGCGGTGCGGCGAGCGTCCGACGATGCGCGGGAAAGGCGCGCGCGATGGCACGATAGGCGGGGACGCCGGTGAGGAAGTCGCCGAGCCCCAGCGCGCGCAGCGCGACCAGCGACGGCGCCGCGCTCACGCCGTGTGGCTAACCGCATCGCTACGGCTTGCGATGCCGCGATACACTTTCACGCTTTCGGACGCAACGCGTTCCCACGTGAAGCGGCCTTCGATCCGGTGGCGTCCCGCAGCGCCGAGCCGCGCGCGCAGCGCGGGGTCCGCGAGCAGTTCGCGCAGCGCCGCCGCGATCGCGCGCGGTTCGCGGGGCGGCACGTGCAGGCCCGTGAAGCGGTCGATCACCGTATCGTTCTGACCGCCGACGGCCGTCGCAACGACGGGCACGCCCGCGGCCATCGCTTCGAGCGGAACGATGCCGAAGGGTTCGTACCACGCCGCGCACACGACGACATCGGCGGCGCGCAGCAGCTGCGGTATTTCGTGGCGCGCGACGCGGCCGAGCAACGTAACGCGATCGGCAACACCGCACGCGAGCGCGTGCGTCGCGAGCTGCTCTGCTGCGGCGTCGCTGCCCAGCGCCGCGGGCGTCGGACCGCCCGCTACGATGAGTTCCGTATCGGGTACGTCGCGCAGCGCCGCGATGACGTCGCCGACGCCCTTACGTTCGACGAGGCGACTCAAGGTGACGATCCGATGCGTGCGCCGGCGCGGCAGAGCCATGACGTCGCGGGCGCGATCGAAGAGCGCCACGTCGACACCGCAGGGTACGATCTTGAGCCGCCACGGCTCGGCGCCGAGCCGGCAGAGTTCGAAAATTTCGCTGCTCGACGTCGCAATGATGCGATCGGCGGCTTGCACGATGCGCAACTCTTCGGCGAGCCGTTCGGCCGGGCTCGTGTCGCCCGGGCCCTGCATGCGCCGTTTTTCGCTGCCGAGAGCATGAAAGGTCTGGACCATGGGAATGCCGAGCGGTTTCGCCGCCGCGAGCGCTGCGCGCGCGGACATCCAAAAGTGGGCGTGCACGATATCGGGCGCGAGGCGCGCGAACGCGCGGCCGAGGAACCCGGCGAAGGCGTCCATGTGCGGCAGCAACTCGTCTTTGGGAATGTAGCGCGGCGGCCCGGCGTCGACGTGCACGACCGCTACGCCGGAGGGCATGACGACGCGCCGGGGGACGAGCGGGTCTTCGCGGCGCGTAAAGACCGTGACGCGATGGCCCGCAGCGACGAGGGCCGCGGACAGTTCCGCAACGTGCACGTTTTGACCGCCGGCATCGACGCCGCCCAGCACGGCGAGCGGGCTTGCGTGCTCGGACACCATCGCGATATTCATGCCGTTACCTCACTTCGTTCGCTGCTGATGGGATGCCGTTTCAGACGCTCGAGCGCCGCGATAACGTCGGCTGGTTCGACGACGCCGGTGCACGGCTGGCCGGGAATGGGACACGCGCGTGCGCGGCAGCCCGCGCAAGCGATCGTCGAGTCGCCGAGCATCGCGTACGGCACGCGCCACGGCGCGAACCGAACCGGCGCGATCGTCGGCGCAAAAATCGTAACGACCGGCGTTCCGACGGCGCTCGCGACGTGGATACCGGACGAATTGCCGACGACGAGCGCGTCGGCATCGCGAACGACGGCCGCGAACTCCGCGTACGACGTCTCGCCGGCGAGTTCGTGGGCACCGCTGTTGCCCGCGACTTCGCGGACGAGTTCGCGTTCGGCCGCGTTGCCGACGAGCACGATGCGCTGACCGCGCCCTTCCAGCCGCGCCACGAGCGCTCGCAGCTTTGCCGGCGCCCAGGCGCGCGCGGGCACCGTCGCGCCGGCTTGCACCGCCACGAAGTGCGCCGGAAGCCCGCCTAAGCGTTCCGGCAGCGCCGTGTAGCGTAAACGACCGTCGTCGCCGGCGGGCAAGACGTAGCCCCGCGCGCGGGCGAGCGCGAGCGCGCGTTCGACTTCGTGGATGTCGTCCGCGACGCCGACCCGCGTATCGAGCAGCGAGCCGGGATAGTCGACGCTGATCGCCGCGATGGCGGGCACGCCGGCGAGTCGCAAGAGCAGCGCCGTCGGCAGCGGGCTCTGATGGAACGACGTAAACACGAAGGCTTCGTCGGCCGCGAGCGCCGCATAGGTCGCGACATCGCCTTCGACGTGCGCGCGCTGGATCGGGCGGGGGTTCGCGTCGATCCACTCGGCGCGCATGACGACCACCTCGGCGACGCCCGGTAAGAGCCGGGCCGCACCCTCGCCGCTGGGTCCGCAGACCAGCGTCACGCGACCGCCGGCGGCGAGGGCGCGCAGCGCCGGACCGAGCAGCGTAACGTCACCGTTGTTGTCGTGCCGGACTGCGAGGACCCGTCGCATCAGGCGGCGCCGCCGAGGATCAGGTCGGTCGCCGCGCGCAGATCTCGCGCGACCAGCGGCGCCGCGGCGATCTCGGCGGGGAGCGTTACCGGCGTCGGCACCAAAATCGCGCGCGCCCCCGCCGCGCGAGCAGCCGCGACGTCCGAGCCGATATCGCCGACCACGACGCACGCGCGCGGTTCGACGCCTAAGTGCTGCGCCGCAGCGAGAATGAGGCCGGGCGCCGGTTTGCGGCACGCGCAGCCGGTACCGCGGGCGTGCGCACACGTTTGGATGGTGTCGAAGGGACCGGCGAGTTCCGCGAGCCGGGCATGAATCGCATCGAGCGTCGCGCGATCGAGATCGCCCTCGCCGACGCGGTGCTGATTCGTGACGACGCCGATCGCGATGCCCGCCCGCCGTAAGCGGGCGAGCGCTTCGCGCGCACCCGGTACGACGCGGACGCGCTGCGGATCGTGAAGCGACGGATCGTCGACGACGAGGGTGCCGTCGCGGTCGAAAAGCACCGCGGCGGGCAAACGCTGCGTCTTCGTACGCAAGGCGCGCACGCCGAACGTCCCACGCGCCCGATGGTAGACCGCTGCGAACGGAATCGCGGCGCTCGTGCGCAGCATCGTCGCGATCTCCCGCGCATCGCGAGGCCCCGGGGCGATGCGTTCCCATGCGAATCGCGCGACTAGCGCGCTCCAGATGGCGCCGGCGACGAACGCGACGCCGGCGCTCGCGACCGTCGCGACGTGACGGCCGAAACGGCCACGCGGCGCGCCCGCGCGCTCGTACCACCCCTGGCCGTGGAGCGCACGCATCAGCGCATCGTCGGCGTTGCCAGCCTGAAGGCGGACGCTGATCCAGGAGTCGGCGGGGCGGACCGGATGCTCGATCCGGCGGCGGCCGCTCTCGATCGTCAGGCCGCGCGCGATGACGCGTAAGGCGAAGTCCGCATCCTCGCGGTATGCGCGCGGAAAGCGTTCGTCGAAGCCGTCGAGGTCGCGCAGCACGGTGCGGCGATACGCGCAGTCCGCCGTGATCCAGCGCGCCGTCTCGAGTCCGCGCACGTTGCGTTCCCAATCGGTCGGCGCGCGCTCCGCCGGCAGGGGTACGGTAACGCGACCTTGCGTGCCGGCGCACGGCTCGGCGCACGCCGCGAGATCGGCGACGAGCGCGCGGCGCCACCCCGCCTCCACGACGACGTCATCGTCGAGAAAGGCGACCCAGGTCGCGCGCGACCGGTACCAGCCGCGATTGCGCGCGGCGGCCGGTCCCGCGGCCGCGCCCGCGACGATCATGGTCCGATCGCCGAGCGGCCCGAGCTCGCCGAGGTCGAGCGCCAACGAACGGTCCGCCCGGTCGTCGACGACGAAGACGTTGTCCGGCAGCGGGCCGTCGGCTCGCGCGAGCGAGGCGAGCAGTACGCGTAGCGACGCGCGACCGATCGTCGGAACGACGATGTCGTAGTTCGGCTCCGCCACGGCCGTGCGTTACGCTGCCGCGTCCAACAGCGCGGCGCGGGAGAGAACGTACGGGCCGATGGCGAGGGCGTCCAGCGGCGTCGAGCCGTACACCTCGAGTGCGTCGCGCGGATCGTCGACCATCGGCCGGCCCGCCGTGTTGAAGCTCGTATTGATCAGTACGGGCAGGCCCGTGCGCCGTTCAAAGGCTCGTAGCACGGCGGCCATGAGCGGCTCCGCTCGCGCATCGACGGTCTGCACGCGAGCCGATCCATCGACGTGCGTCACGGCCGGAATGCGCGCGCGCCATGCGTCGCGAACGCGGTGGGTGAAGAGCATGTACGGGCTCGGCAGCGGGCCCTCGAAAATATCGGCCGCGCGTTCGGCGAGGACCATCGGCGCGACGGGCCGGAATTGTTCGCGTCCCTTGACGTCGTTGAGGCGCGTTAGATTTTCGGCCCGTCCCGGGTGCGCGAGCAGACTGCGATGGCCCAGCGCCCGCGGCCCGAATTCGCTGCGCCCCTGAAACCACCCGACGACGCCGTCGCGCGCCAGCAGCGCGGCGACATACTCGGCAAGATCCGCGGGCACCTGATACGCAACTCCCGCGGCATCGAGCCACGCCTTCGTATCGCGATCGTCCCAGGCCCGGCCGAGCGCTGCCGTTCCCATCCGCTCGATGCGATCGCCGGCTTCTCGCGCGACGTAGAGTGCCGCGCCGAGCGACGTTCCGCTGTCGCCGGCCGCCGGTTGAACCCACACGTTTTCGAATGGCCCGTGCTCGGCGAGATACGAATTCGCCACGCAGTTCAAGGCGACGCCGCCCGCGAGCGCCACGTTTTCTTCGCCGGTGCGCTCGTGGAGTGCCTGACTCATTTCGACGAGCACCGTCTGCAGCCGATGCTGGACGCTCGAAGCGAGATCCGCATGGACCTCGGCGAAGCTTTCGTCCCCGGGATCGCGCGGCGCGCAGAAGGTCGAGAAGTCGATCGGCGGCGCGCTGTACCCGATGCCGCGAGCGAACATCGTTTCGCGCAAACGCGCGTCGAAACGCGGACGCCCGTACGACGCCATGCCCATGACCTTATACTCATCGGACGATCGGTGGAAGCCGAGATGGACCGTGAGATCTTCGTAACGCAGCCCCAGCGAATGCGGCAACGCTACCGTGCCGAGCGGCGCAAATTTCCCGGCGCGAAACTGTCCCGCCAAAAACGAGCCACGTTCGCCGCGGCCGTCGAGGGCCATGACGGCGCACGAATCGAACGGCGCACAGAGGTACGCGGAAGCGGCGTGCGCGAGATGGTGCGGCACGTAGCGAACGCGCGCCGCATCGAAACCACCGAAGAGCGTCGCTAGAAAGTGCGGCAGGCGCTCGACGTAATACGTACGCAGGCCCTCATAGTCGCCCGCGACGAGATCGGTCGACGGTGCGGCCAGCGCCGGGTCGTAGCTGTACGCGACGGCATCGATATCGCGCGGCGTGAGCCCGCCTGCCTCCAAGCACCACGCGATCGCGCGTTCGGGTAATTCCCAAGCAGAGAACGGCACGCACGGCTTGCCGTGCTTGCGGCGCGTGAAGCGCTCTTCCTCGGCCGCCGCGACGATACGCCCGTCACTGATGAGTGCGGCCGACGAATCGTGAAAGACGGCATTGATTCCCAGCACACGCATGACGCTAGAATCCGTCTGAGAAGCGCTGCTAAAACACGCTCGCTCGTTATACGTCTTATCAGCTGAGCGAGCGAGCGTGTTTTTAAGGGGACCAGCGAACGCAAGTGCAGCACCGGAGGGTTACGTCCGGTGCTGACTATGAATACTTTGGAATCTTCGCGTTCGCTGCCGGCGGCGCTCGAACGCGTCGTCGTTACGGGCGGCGCATCGGGCCTGGGTCGCGCGACGGTGACCGCGATTCGCGACGCCGGCGGCCGGGCGTTCGCGCTCGACGTGCGCGCGAGTGGCGAACATGCCGATGAACGGGTCGTCGATGTCGCGGACCGAGGCGCCGTCGAGGCGACGCTCGACGCGATCGCAAAAGACGCGGGCGGCATTTCGGCAATCGTCGCTTCTGCGGGAATCGATGCGTGCGGCCCGTTCGGCGACGTCCCGGCCGACGCATGGGAGCGCGTCATCTACGTCAACCTCATCGGGACGGCGTCGCTCGTTCGCGCGGCTTTACCGCATCTCGAACGCACGCGCGGTCACGTCGTCACGATCGCATCGACGCTCGGCATCAAAGCGGTTTCGGACGCGACCGCATATTGCGCCAGTAAGTTCGGCGTCGTCGGGTTTTCGCGCGCCCTGGCAGTCGAACTCAAAGACCGCGTGAAGGTGACGTGCTTGATCCCCGGCGGCATGCACACCAACTTTTTCGAAGGCCGCACCGAACAGTACAAGCCCCCAGCGGATTGGAAGGCAAACCAGCCCGCCGACGTCGCGAACGCGATCGTATTCGCGCTCTCGCAACCGGCGCATTGCGAGATTCGCGAGATGGTCGTCTGCCCTTCAAATGAAGGCTCGTGGCCGTAGTGAACGGCGACGACGACGCCAGCGCGAACGATCCGCGCGATCCCGATCCGCACGCAGCGCAAGAACTCGATCCGGCTTCGGGAGCGAGCGACGACCCGCGTGTCGATCCGACGCCGGACCGGCGTCAGACCGATAGCGGGCCCGCGAAGCCCTAAGGCCTGCTACTCGGACTCGTCGTCGGAGCGCCGGAGGAAATCGGGTTCTGCTTGGCGCGACCGTACTGGGTTCCGAAAATTAGCGCCGCGAGTAAAAGTACGCCGAGGATGATCGCGTAATAGGGAACCGGTGCGGAGCCGCGCGACTTCCGGGGATCGTTCGAGTCGTTCATATCATCGTAGCGTCCCCGCCGGTGCCGGGCTGAAACGTCGCTCGTTCGGGTACAGCGTGTCCCTATGCAAGATAAAGCGAAGCTCCCGACCGCCCGCTCGGAGCAAGAAGGCCGCGCCGCCGGAGATGACGCGATGCAAGATGATCTTACCGAAGAGCGGCAAGTCACGCCGGCGCAGCGCGAAAACGTCGCGGAGACGCAAACGCTCGATCCGTAGGTCCGAGGCATACGCGGTTCGGCCCCGTATTGGCCCAAGCATATGAAAGCTACGGTTTATTACGCGGCCGGAGACGTCCGCGTCGAGAATGTCCCCGATCCCGTCATCGTCGATCCAACTGACGCGATCGTCTGCATCACGCATGCGTGTATCTGCGGATCGGATCTGTGGTTCTATCGCGGTGAGGCGAAGGCGTGGCAGCCCGGCTGGCGCACGGGACACGAATGGATGGGCGTCGTCGAGGCGGTCGGTGCGGCCGTCAAAACGGTGAAGAAAGGCGATCGCGTTCTCGCGCCGTTTGCATTTTCCGATGGCGACTGTGAGTTCTGCCATAAGAACGTCCAGACGTCGTGCCTGAGCGGCGGCTATTGGGGCGGCGGCGATAACGACGGCGGCCAGGGCGAAGCGGTGCGTGCGCCACAAGCCGACGGTACGCTCGTGAAAATTTCCGATAACGCGGCGAACGATCCGGCGCTGCTCAAAGCGATCTTACCGCTGACCGACGTGCTCGGGACGGGCCACCATGCGGCCGTCTCTGCGGGCGTGGGCAAGGGCTCGACGGTCGCGGTCGTCGGTGACGGTGCGGTCGGCCTCTGTGCGGTGCTCGCCGCGAAACGGTTAGGGGCGCACCGAATCATCGCTTTCGGCCGCCACGATTCGCGGCTGGATATCGCGAAGCGCTTCGGTGCGACCGACGTCATTAGCGAGCGCGGTGAAGAAGCGATCGCGAAGGCGCTGGAGATGACGAGCGGCGGCCCGGAGTGCGTGTTGGAATGCGTCGGCAACGAAGGCTCGATGGCGATGGCGAGCGGCATGGCAAGGCCCGGCGGCACGATCGGCTACGTCGGCGTACCCTACGGCTCGGGTAAGGGACTCAACCTCGGGCGCATGTTCGGTGAAAATATCGCGCTGCGCGGCGGCGTAGCGCCCGTACGCGCGTACATCCCCGAGTTGCTCGCCGACGTACTGGCGGGCAAACTCGACGCGTCGCCCGTGTTCGATCTCACCGTCGACCTCGCCGGCGTACCGAAGGGCTACGCGAAGATGGACGACCGCACCGCGATCAAGGTGATGGTCACGCCGTAATGCTCGCGCGGCTGCCCGCTCTCGCCGCGCTCGCCGCGTTTTTCGCAGTCGTCGCCTGTGCGCGCGTCGATACGGCGGGCGGCGGCGGGCCGGGCGGCCGCACCAATGCGTGGACGCATCCCGGGATCTTACGCATCGTCGATCTTCAGGAGCCCGACACCCTCAACCCGTTGATCGGCAACGCGCAGCTCGATTCCGACCTCGCCAATTTCTGGGGCGGTATGCTCCTGAATTGGAGCGACAAGAACGAGTTCGTGCCCGAACTCGCAACCGAAGTGCCGACGCTCGCCAACGGCGGCATCTCCAAAGACAATCGTACGGTAACGTACCATCTTCGTCCGGACGTCCTCTGGCACGACGGCAAACCCTTTACGGCGGACGACGTCGTTTTCACGTGGCATGCGGTGCTCAATAAAAAGAACAACGTCGGCAGCACGGTCGGCTACGATATCGCCTCGAGCATCGACAAACGCGACGACCGCACGATCGCCGTCCATCTCAAGTACGCGTGGGCGCCGTTCGTCGCATCCTTTTTCGCGCCGTCCGGAACGCCGTATCCGATCTTGCCGGCGCATCTGCTCGGCCACTACGACGATATCAATCACGCCTCGTACAATAGCCAGCCGATCGGCACCGGTCCCTTTACGGTCGAACGCTGGGAGCGCGGCAGCAAGATCGTCTTTAAAGCGAATCCGCACTATTGGCGTGGGCCGCCGAAGCTCAAGGAAATCTGGTACTCGCCGATCCCAAACGAGAACACCGTGATCACGCTTCTGCAATCGCACGAAGCCGATCTCGATTACAACGGCACGGCCACGCACGTCGCGCAATTCCGCTCGATTCCGGGCTTCACGACGACGCTCACCGACTTTACGCAGTACTCGCTGCTCGCGCTCAACGAGCGCACGCCGGCGCTCGCCGACGTGCGCGTTCGACAGGCGCCCTGGTATGCGCTCGACGACGCGGCAATCATCCATAACGTGACGCACGATGTCGACGTCGCGGGCCAAACGGATCAGCCGGCGTTTCTCTGGGCGCACGACGATAAGGTGACGCACTACGTCTTCGATCCCGCCAAAGCGCGCGCGCTGCTCGACGCTGCCGGGTGGAAAACCGGCGCCGACGGGATCCGCACGAAAAACGGTCATCGCCTCGCGCTGACTTTCGCCCACATAGCTGGGCTAGCCACGGCCGAAGCCGTTGCCATCATCGCGCAGGCGAACTGGAAGGCCGTCGGTGTCGACACGCTCGTGAAGACGTATTCGTCGTCGCTTTACTTCGCATCGTACGGCGGCAACGGCATCGTCCAGACCGGCAAGTTCGACGTCGCACTGTATTCATGGCTCAACGGCGTCGATCCCGACGACTCGGTGCAGTTTATGTGCGATCAGTTTCCGCCGAAGGGTCAGAACGTCTTTCACTACTGCAATCCGGCGTTCGACCGTCAGGAGCGCATCGCGCTCGGTAGCAACGAACGGGCCGTGCGCAAGAAAGCCTACGATGAAGCGCAACGCGTGTGGGCCCGCGACGTGCCCGGAATCATTTTGTGGTACGGCCGCCGCATCTCGGTGAAGAACGCCGATTTGAAAGACTATCGTCCCGCGCACGCGGTGACGAGTTTTGGAATCCCTACCAATGGTCGATCTAGCGTAACGCGCGGGCACCGTAACGTGCCCTGGTTTCTCGTGCGCTACCGAGCAACTGCCTCGGGCGGCCGGCGGTCCATAGCGGCATGACCCGTTCGGTCCAAGCCGTCGTGCCGTCCACCACCACCTACGAAGGCGATGGCTTTCTCGTGCGGCGTCGTGCATGCGGAGCAGCCGTCGGCCTCGCTGCAGCGCGCGGGCGGAACGATGCACGGCGTGCAACTCTGGATCAACCTCCCCGCGCGCGACAAGGCGCTGCGTTGTGGCCCTGCCGGCGGGCGCAGGCACGGTGCGCGTGCTCGCGGGCAGCGGTTTCGGCGTCGTCTCGCGCTGGCGATGCAGCACCCGGTCGACTACTATCGCATCGCGCTCGCGCCGCAGGCTTCGCTCGACGTTGCGGTAAGCCCGACCGCCACGGTGCTCGCGTATCCGATCGCAGGAACGATGCACGCCGGGGCGCGCGCGATCGAACGCGGCGAACTCGCGAACTTCCGGCCGGGTGCCGATAGCGCACGTCTGCAAAATTGCGGCGCGGGCGAACTCGACGTCCTCGTGCTCGCGAGGCCCCTTCGTCATGTCGACGCGCCAAGAAATCGAGGAAATGCTCGAGGCCTATCAAAGCGGTCGTTTCGGGACGATTCCCGCACTCTAACTCGCGACGTAATGTCGCCGTAGGGGGGACGTCCCTGTCGTTCGCCAAGCGCCCCTGCGAAGTCGAAGCGATACGCGCTGCCCCGCCTCCCGCGCCGGGCGAACGCGCGCCGGCGCGTGCGCGGTGGGCGCTCGTCGCCGCAGTGCTCGGTTCGTCGCTGAGCTTCATCGACGGCACGGCGGTCAACGTCGCGCTACCGGTCTTACAGCGCGAACTTCACGCAAGCGCCGCGAGCGCGCAATGGGTCGTCGAAAGTTACGCGCTCTTTCTTTCGGCGCTCATTCTGATCGGCGGATCGCTCGGCGATATCTTCGGGCGGCGTCTGGTGTTCGGCAGCGGGATCGCGCTTTTCGCGCTCGCCTCCATCGTCTGCGCGCTGGCACCGAACGTCGAGATTTTGATTGCCGGACGATCGCTGCAAGGTATCGGCGGGGCCCTCGCGACACCGGGCAGTCTCGCCCTGATCGCCGCAAATTACGCCGGCGAAGCGCGCGGCAGGGCGATCGGCACGTGGTCGGGCGCGTCGGCGATTACCGCAGTCATCGGGCCCCTGCTCGGCGGCGCGCTCGTCCAGCTCGGCTCGTGGCGCTGGGTGTTCTTGATCAACTTTCCGCTCGCCGTCGCGGTGCTTGCGATCTTGGCCTTGCGCGTCGACGAGTCGCGCGATGAGAGCGCGCCGCGGCAAGTCGACGCGGCGGGCGCGTTGCTCGCGACGCTCGGCCTCGGCGCGTTCGTCTACGGCCTCATCCGTTTGCAGGCGGGCGTTGTCGATCCGGCCAGCCTCGCTGCCGTGCTCGCCGGCGGCATCGCGCTCGCGGCTTTCGTGGCGACCGAAGCTCGCTCGTCGCACCCGATGGTACGCCTGGCGTACTTTCGCACGCGCCGCTTTGCGGCCGCGAACGTGTACACATTGCTGCTCTATGCCGCGCTCGGGGGCAGTCTTTTTTTCGTGCCCTTCGATCTCATCAACGTGCAGCATTATCCGCCGTCGCTGGCCGGGGCTGCGCTCTTACCGATGATCGGGATCATATTTCTCTTCGCGCGTTTTTCCGGCGGGCTCGTGGTGCGCGTCGGCGCGCGGGCGCCGCTGGCGATCGGAGCGGTCCTCGCGGCGCTCGGAATCACGATCTTCGCCTTCGCGGGCGTCGGGCACGGGTACTGGACGACGTTTTTCCCCGGAGCCGTCGCGCTCGGCTTCGGCGGCGCGTGCTTCGTCGCGCCGTTGACGACGACCGTGATGGACGCACTCGGTCCGGCGCACGCCGGCATCGCATCGGGGGTAAACAACGCGGTTTCGCGCACCGCGGGGCTCGTCGCGATCGCCGCCCTCGGCATCGCTCTCGCCGGCGTATTCGACGGCGCGCTCGGGCGCGAACTCGCGAAGGCCCACGTGTCGCCCGCCGCACGCCGGGCGCTCGCTGGCGAGCGCGCCCAGATCGTTGCGGGGCACGCCCCGGAGGGCATCGCGAGCGCGCGCGATCGCGCCCTCGCCAGTGGCGCGATCGCGACGGCGTATGCGGAAGGCTTTCGCATGACCATGCTCGTTTCGGCGCTACTCGCGCTGTTGGCGGCGCCCGTCGCGCTCGATCGCTCTTTCCGTCGCCTCTCCGCGTCGCGATAGAGCGACGACCGGAGAAGCCACGCTTCCCGGTGCTCGCACGCGAAAGGGAGAGCACGCATGTCCGTCATCACCAATAATCCGCTCGGGCCGGGCTTCCCGGCAACGGGTGGCGGCTTCGATTTGGAACGTTCCAACGGGAACGCGCTCGCGACGGCGCTTGGGTCCAACCCGCCCATCCGCAGCGACAACGTGCGCCTCGGTCCCCCGGGTTTAGGCGCTCTCTTGCCGGGGGGGCTCGCGGGCTCTGCGGCGACGAGCGACCAGAGCGGTGCCGGCGGCGTTTTTGCGGCTTTTTTAAGCAGCCTAACGAATCTTTTTTCGCAACTGTTGGCGCTCGTGAGTTCGGCAAATCTCACCTCGCAAACGCAGCCGCCGTCGCAGCCGCAGCAAAATGCGGGTGAGCGAGCCTTTTCCGACGCAACGGCTAGTTCGGTCGGTGATCCGCATGAATCGTTCGATGGAAGCTCGAGCGCGGGCACGAACGTTCGGGGTCGTTGGGATAGCATGACGTCGCATCGAAATTTGTTGTCGTCCGATTCCTTTGCAGGCGGATATCGCGTCGCGACGACCGCGACTTCGCCGAATTCCAACGGCGTCACGCTCAACGCGCGCGCCGACGTCGCGACCGATGCGGGCCGGACGAACGTCGGAATGAACGCCGATGGCTCGTACGACGTGACGTCATTCGGCAGTCACGTCGACCTGCTGCAGGGTCGGGCGGTACATCTCAATGCCGACGAAACGGTCACGCTCAACGCCGACCGTTCGCTCACGATCGACGAGCGCAATGCCGCCGGCGGAACGCTCGCGACGACGCTGCATTCCAACGGCAGCGGCGGCGTCGACCTCTCGAGTTCGGCCCACAACGTCGATCTCGGCGGCTACCTCGTATCGAAGAACGACGCGGACGCCGATCCGGTCGCTCTCGCCGCGGGCAGCGGCTCCAGAAGCGGTATCGAGCCGATTTACGCCGGGTACGTGCCCGATGCATATGCGTCGATGTCGCGGACGGCATCCCCCTTCGCGCCGAGTCTCCCGGTCGCTGGGACCTATGCAGGGCAGCCGTACGGAACCGAGGAGGCGTAGCGAGCGCCGCCCGCGCTACGTTCCCGCGAACCGCCAACTATAGGCATTCCAATCTTCGACGATGCCGTTGGGGCGAAACCCGAGCAGATCGTCGTTGATGGCTTCGATCTGCCGCGGCCACCAGAGATAGACGAACGGCGCGTCGCGGGCCAGCAACTTTTGCACGACGGCGTACGCGCGCGTTCGCGTCGGACGGTCGTAGCTCGAGAGCGCCTTCGCTTCGGCCGCATCGAGGTCGCGATTGCAGTAGCGCGACCAGTTGAAGCCACGCGGCGCACGTTCGCTACAGAGCAACTGCGTCGAATCGTCGGGATCGACGCCCGCGTACCAGGTTTGTAATCCGGCATCGTATCTGCCGCTCGCGAGAATACCGCCATCGACGTACGGACCGTACAGCAGCGCCGTGGTGTAGCCTTTGAGTTCGACGTCGATGCCCGCTTCGCGCAGCATCGCTGCGATGACGACGCCGCGATTGCGATCCGTTAGACTGTCGGTCCGATACGCGAGTCCGAGCGTCAGACGTTTCCCGTCGCGCGAGCGGATCGGGTCTGAGCCGGCGTGCCAGCCCGCCGCCTCGAGCAGCTTTTTCGCGGCAACGAGATCGCGGGCGTTCGTGCCGGCCGTTGCATCGAAGGCCCAAAGAAATTTCGGTAGGTCTTCGGTCGCCGCGATTGCGGTGCCGTACGTGACGTCGCGTACCAGACGCCCCTTATCGATCGCTAAGCCTACCGCGCGGCGTAAGCGAACGTCGGCGAACGGCGCGCGCTCCAGGTTGAAGATGATCGAATCCGCGCCGTTGAACGGAATCAGGCGCACCGCCACGCCGGGGAGGCCACGCAACTGCGGGTAGACGTGCGGCGTCGCCATCATGAACCAGTCGATTTCGTGTGCGCGCATCTCATTGACGATCGTGTTTTCATCGGGAACGATGTGCACGACGATCTTCGCGATATGCGGCTTCCCTAAGAAATAGCGATCGTTTGCGACGTATTCGAGTCGGTCGCCGCGCACCCACCGTACCAAACGATACGGCCCGGTCCCGATCGGAAGCGCGTTGAACGGAACGCGATTGAGATCGTGATAGCGTTGCAGCAGATGCGCCGGCAGCGGCGTGAAGACCGAGTCGCTATGGGCGAAGAACGTGTGAATCGCCGGTGCGAAGCGCGTCCGGAGATGGAACACGGCCGTATATGCATCCGGCGTATCGATGCGTACGATGCGATCGTAGCCGTGACGCGAACTGACGGCGGTTGCGGGATTCATGATCGCGTGCCAGGTGAATGCGACGTCGCGGCTGGTGAACGGAGCACCGTCTTGCCAGCTCACACCGCGCCGCAAGCGATACGTGATCGTACGGCCGTCCGCGGCGATGTCGTGGTTCTCGAGGCTCGGAACGCGCGCCGCTAGAATCGGGACGTCCCGGCCTTGCGGATCGGTCGCCACCAGCGGATCGAGCACGAGCGCTTCGAGTTGCGTTTCGAACTGGTGCGTCGAGAGGATCGGATCCAGCGTGTTCGGCGAGACGCTGATCGCCACGCGCAGCGTATCGCGCTGCGTCCAGGGGTGCGCGGGCCGCGAACGGCCGCTGGGCGCGCTCCCTGCGCTACGCGAGTCGCGGCCTGCGGCCTGTTTATCGTCGCGCTCCGCGCTCGCACAAGCGGACATAGCGACGAGGAGAACGAGCGCGATGAAACGCCAGGCGAACGGCATGCGCGTATGTCTCGCGGTCCGGTAACCAGAGTCATGCCGCTTGAACGTGTCCCTTCCGACATCGGCGCCCGGCTATGACAGTATGTTGGCACATCGCAACGTTACGCTCGTGACACAGAGCCGAACGCGCCGCGCATGGCGCGCGCTGAAAAGGATGCCCACGATGACGGATGACGCAACCGCGACCCGCGTAGCCGAGCGCGAGGAAGCCGAAGACGACGCCGCCGAGATTCGCTACAGTCTCACGGCGCTGGGCGAAGCGCTCGTCGTGGAACGGGCTCGCACGCGCTTCCGCGGTTTCGGGCCGTGCTCGATTGCAGTGTTGAAGGCCACCGGCTGACGGGTCGCGGCGCGACATGCGACGTGCGGACCGATGGTGAAGAGCGGCTACATGGAACGATCCGAGTCGAGCGGCTCGCGGCCACGCGTACTGTATCTGTGCCAGCAAAACCCGTGGCGGCTCGCGGGCGGCGGCCTCATTCGCAACTATTGGATCGCACGTGCGCTGACCGAACGCTTCGACGTCGATCTCGTCACCGCCGACGACGACGTTCCCGCTCCCGCGGAGTACGCGCGACGGTTCGGATCGATTCGCGGATTTCCGCGTTTGCGCGGGCCGCGGGCCCAGGCGCGCCGAGCGCTAGCCGCCCTGCGGCCCGGTGCCTCGCTCCTAACGGCGGGTACGGTGACGAAGGCGTTACGCGAACATGTCGCGCGCGCTGCGATGCAGCAACGCTATCGCGCCGTGATGTTCGATCTCAACATGCTCGAGGCGCTCCCGCCCGGCATCCCACGCATCTATCACGCACACAATTGCGAGACGGCACTGCTGCGCCGGCGCGCCGCGATCGAAAAAATGCCGGCGCGGCTGGCGGTCGCGCTCGACGCGATGCGCTTGGCTCGTATCGAGTCGCGCGTGCTGCGCGCCGCGCGGCTCGTCGTCGCTTGTTCGCCCGCCGATGTCGTCGATTTGGAAACGCTGGTCTCCGGCACGTCGGCGGCGTCGGTCGTCGTGCCCAACGGGGTCGATGTTGCCGGTTACGCCACCGTCCGCGCGGCCCATCGCGGCGAGCGCGTCGTGCTGATCACCGGCAGCTACGATTGGCGTCCCAATCAGCTCGGGCTCGAATGGTTTTGCAGCGACGTGCTGCCGGCGCTGCGCTCGATCGCCGGCGCGCGCGAGTTCGGGGTCCGCGTCGCCGGCCGGATGAGCGGCGATTACGCGCGCAGGATCGGAGCGTTCGCGCCCATCGTCGCCGTTCCCAATCCCGCGAACATGTACGACGAACTCGCACGCGCGAGCGTCGTCGTCGCGCCAATTCTCGCAAGTTCCGGAACGCGGCTGCGCATTCTCGAAGCCTGGGCCGCGGGCCGGCCCGTCGTCACCACGCCCGAAGGCGCGTTCGGACTGGACTTTTCGAACGATCGCGATATGGTCGTCCGCCGGAGCGCAGATCCTCGCGCGTTCGCGGAAGCGCTCTGGCGCGTGCTCGCCGATCCCGAGGAGCAGGACCTCATCGCGCGTTTCGGATACGAGCGCTCGCGCGACTACGATTGGCCAGCACTTGGCGCCGGACTCGTCGCAGCCGTCGAACGCGCGGTCGTCACGCCTTGATGGCGCGCGCGTAGATCGTTTCGAGCGCCCGGGCGTGGACATCCCAATCGTAGGCCGTTTCCATCAACCGGCGCCCCGCCGTTGCGAGGGCAGCGCGCCGAACGGGATCGCCCAAGAGCGTCCGTACCGCATCCGCCATGTCTGGCGCGTCGTCGGCGACGAGCAGATCGCGGCCGGGCTCCGCGCCCACGCCGCGATTGCCGAGCGCCGTCGAAATCAGCGGGGTGCCCGAAGCCAGCGCCTCGAGCACTTTGTTTTGGACCCCGGTTCCCGTGCGCATCGGACAGACGGCGAGCGTTGCGGCGCGCAATTCCGCATTCACGTTGGGCACCGCCCCCGTGACCTCGATGCCGGCGCTTCCCGCAAGCGCTCGCACCGAAGCTGCAGGTGCCGCGCCGACGAGCCGTAAACGGGCAGCCGGACGCTGCGCGCGCACCAGCGGCCAGACGTCGCGGGCGAACCAGAGCGCCGCATCGACGTTGGGGCCGTAACGCATATTGCCCGTCATGATGGCGGTCTGCTCGTCGCGTCCGGTACACTCGCCGTAGCGAAAACTCGCGAGGTCGACGCCGTTGCCGACGGCCGTGATGTGCGTGCTGCCGCCCAGTGCGAGCCGGTCGCCCTCGGCTGCGACGATGAGCTCGCTGAAGCGATCGACCGCTCGAGCCTCGTACGCTGCGACGCGGCGCCGTTCGAAATCGTAGAACGGGCGCGCGAGGGGATGGGCGCGGTCGCGCCTGCCGGCGATACTTAGCGCGAAGGCGTCCATGAGGTCCACGACCACGGGCGGCGTACGGACGTCCCACACGTGCGGCAGGACACGGAGCAGCTGCGCGTGGACGACGTCGTACGTTTCCTCGTGCAGCGCGCGCGCGATGGCCGCACGTAAGCGGGGAGCATCAAAATAGAGGACCTGTAACGGCAGTCGGGAGAACGCCGCGCGCGTCGCGATCCGGGCAACGGCCGCCCGCCGCGAGACCGCTACGACCTCGACCCGCCGGCACCAGCGGCGCATCTCCGCCAAACTCGCTTCATCGACCGGAGCGTCGGCGGCGCTGACGAGCCCGATGTCGTGCCGCGCGCTCAAGCGCCGGATCGCATGATAGACGCGTAACTGGTCGCCCTTACTGAGCGGATACGGAAAGCGCGGCGTTACGAAGAGAATCCTCACGCGTGCCCGTTCTCGCAGGAAGGCCGAGACGACTGCCTGTGACGTTGACTCCGTACTTCCGGCGTGATAAGCTCCGGTGGTTCCGGCCCACCGTGGTGGGGCGGAATTTGTGTGCGTTCCGGTATTGGGGCGCCCGTCGCTTGGAGAGTCCGTGCCGACTATCAGTCAACTCGTCCGTTCTGGACGCGCGAAGATCGAGAAGAAGGTCAAGGCGCCCGCATTGCGGGTCGCTCAGACCGGCCCGAAGCCGGGCCACCCCGACTTGCCGCTGCGCACGTTCGAAGTGCGGGGCAACCCGTTTCGGCGCGGCGTGTGCACCCAAGTCAAGACGATCACCCCGAAGAAGCCGAACTCGGCGCTTCGGAAAGTCGCGCGCGTTCGGCTCACCAACGGGGAAGAAGTCACGGCCTACATCCCCGGCGTCGGCCACAATTTGCAGGAGCACTCCGTCGTGCTGATCCGCGGCGGTCGCGTCAAAGATCTCCCCGGGATCCGCTATCACATCATCCGCGGCACGCTCGATACGTCGGGCGTCGCCAACCGCAAGCAAGCCCGCTCCAAATATGGAGCCAAGCGCTCCGGCAAGAAATAAGGTAAGGTCGCATGCCACGTAAGGGAGCCGTTCCGAAACGGCAGATTCTGCCCGACCCGCGCTTCAATTCCAAAGTGCTCTCGCGCTTCATCAATAAGGTCATGCTCGCCGGCAAGAAATCGACGGCCGAGAAGATCACGTATGCCGCGCTCGAGATGGTCGGCGAGAAGCTCGGCCGCGACCCGATGGACGTTTTTACCCAGGCGCTCGGTAATGCGATGCCGCTGGTCGAAGTGCGCCCGCGCCGCGTCGGCGGAGCGACGTACCAGGTCCCGATGGAAGTCCGCCCGGATCGCCGCCAAGCGATGGCGATGCGCTGGCTGATCCAGTACGCGCGCAAGCGTCCGGGTCATTCCATGGAAGAACGGCTCGCAAACGAGATTATGGATGCCGCGAACAACGTCGGCAATTCGGTCAAGAAGCGCGAAGACACCCACAAGATGGCCGAAGCCAACAAAGCCTTCGCCCACTACCGCTGGTAATTTGAGATGGCATTAGTCGCAAGAGAGTACCCGCTCGAGCGGACCCGCAATATCGGCATCGCCGCGCACATCGATGCCGGTAAGACGACCGCGACCGAACGCATCCTCTACTACACCGGCCGGACGCATAAGATCGGCGAAGTCCACGACGGCGCGGCCACGATGGACTGGATGGTCCAGGAGCAAGAGCGCGGCATAACGATCACCTCGGCCGCTACGGCGTGCACGTGGCGCGAGACTCGGATTAACATTATCGACACGCCTGGCCACGTGGACTTCACGGTCGAAGTGGAGCGCAGCCTTCGCGTGCTCGACGGCCTCGTCGCGCTGTTCGATTCGGTCGCCGCCGTGCAACCCCAGTCCGAGACCGTTTGGCGCCAGGCGAACAAATACAAAGTTCCGCGGATCATCTTCGTCAACAAAATGGACCGCATGGGTGCGAATTTCTTCAATTGCGTCGAAAAGATCCGCGAGCGCCTCGGCGCGCGCGCCGTTCCCATCCAGGTGCCGATCGGCGCCGAAGCGGACTTCCTGGGCGTCGTCGATCTGTTTTCGATGAAGAAGATCATCTACACCGACGACCTCGGCTCCGTGATGGATTCCGAACAAGCCCTCGACGGCGAGCTGCTCGAGGTCGCGAAAAAATGGCGCGGCGAACTGATCGAAGCGATCGCCGAACAAGACGACGCGTTGCTTGAGATGTATTTCGCGGGCGAAGATATTCCGGTCGAACGGCTCAAGACGGCGCTGCGCAAAGCCACGATCGCGGGCGACGTGTTGCCGATGCTCTGCGGGTCGGCGTTTAAGAACAAGGGCGTGCAGCCGCTCCTCGACGCCGTCGTAGAATTTTTGCCCTCGCCGCTCGAGGCGAAAGTCATTACCGGCATCGATCCGAAAACCGACGCGCCGATCGAGCGCAAAGCTGACGACAATCAGCCCTTCGCGGCGCTCGCATTTAAAATTGCGACCGATCCGTACGGCAATCTCACGTACTTCCGCGTCTACTCGGGCACTCTCGAAAAGGGCTCGTACGTCTACAACGCGCGTTCGGGCCGCAAGGAGCGCATCGGGCGCATCTTGCGCATGCACGCGAACTCGCGCGAAGATATCAACTCCATCGGCGCGGGCGATATCGCGGCGGCCGTGGGCCTGGGCGATACGCGCACGGGCGACACGCTGTGCGACGAGAAGCAGCCGATCATTCTCGAGAATATCATTTTCCCCGAGCCCGTGATTTCGCAGGCTATCGAGCCGAAGACCAAGGCCGACCAGGATAAACTCGGCACGGCGCTCACGCGCCTCGCTCAGGAAGATCCCACGTTCCGCATGCGTACCGATGAAGAGACGCAGCAAACGATCATCGCCGGCATGGGCGAACTCCACCTCGAGATCATCTTGGACCGCCTCAAGCGCGAGTTCAAGGTCGAGGCGAACGTCGGAAAGCCGCAGGTCGCGTACAAAGAAGCGATTACGAAGACCGTCGAAAAGCAAGGCAAATTCATCCGTCAGACCGGCGGCAAGGGTCAGTACGGCGACGTGTGGCTCCGCCTCGAACCCGGCGAAGCCAACAGCGGCATGGTCTTCACGTGGGCCGTCGTCGGCGGCACGATTCCGAAGGAATACGCGAAGGCGATCCAAGAGGGCATCCGCGAAGCCTCTGAAAACGGCGTTCTCGCGGGCTACCCCGTGCTCGACTTCAAGGCAACGATTTTCGACGGCAGCTACCACGATGTGGACTCCTCGGAAATGGCGTTCAAGATCGCGGGCTCGATGGCGTTCAAAGAAGCCAACCGCGCGGCCGGCCCGATCCTGCTCGAGCCGATCATGAAAGTGGAAGTCACGACGCCGAAGGACTACCTCGGAGCGATCAACGGCGACCTCAATAAGCGTCGCGGTATGATTCAATCGAGTGAAGATGTGGCGGGCAACGCCTCGACGATCACGGCCAACGTCCCGCTATCGGAAATGTTCGGCTACGCGACCGATATGCGTTCGGCCACGCAAGGCCGGGCGACGTATACGATGGAGTTCTCGCACTACGAAAAGGCGCCGAAGTCCGTGGAAGAAGAGATCGTCGCCAAAGCCAAGGGCACCAAGAACAACTAGTCTCGCGCCGCGATCCGCGGCCGTTTCGGGCGCACGTACGCACCACACACTGGAATAAGGAAGTAAGTAAAGAGCATGGCGAAGGCAAAATTCGACCGGAGCAAACCGCACGTCAACATCGGCACGACGGGTCACGTCGACCACGGCAAGACGACGCTTACCGCGGCGATCATCAATTGCCTAGCCACCGAGAACTCGAATATCCAGAAGCGCAACGTCGACGATATCGATAACGCGCCCGAAGAGAAAGAGCGCGGCATTACGATCGCGATCTCACACCAAGAGTACGAGACGGCTTCGCGCCACTACGCGCACGTCGATTGTCCCGGTCACGCCGACTACATCAAGAACATGATTACCGGCGCGGCACAGATGGATGGTGCGATCCTGGTCGTCTCGGCGACCGACGGTCCGATGCCGCAGACGCGCGAGCACATTCTGCTGATGAAGCAGGTCGGCGTGCCGTACATCGTGGTCTTCCTCAACAAGGTCGATCTCGTCGACGACGAGGAGCTCTTGGAGCTCGTCGAGATGGAAGTTCGCGAGCTGCTCGGCAAGTACGAGTATCCCGGCGATGACGTTCCCGTCGTCAAAGGCTCGGCCACGAAGGCCCTCAACTCGTCCAATAAGCGCGGCGACGCGGATGCCGATCCAATCTTCGCACTGATGGATGCCGTAGATTCGTACATTCCGACCCCGGCGCGAGCGGTCGACAAACCGTTCCTGATGCCGGTCGAAGACGTGTTCACGATCACCGGCCGCGGTACGGTCGGCACGGGTCGCGTCGAGCGCGGCCAGGTCAAAGTCGGCGAAGAAGTCGAGATCGTCGGGCTCCAGGAGAAGGCGCGCAAGACGACCGTGACCGGCATCGAGATGTTTCGCAAGCTGCTCGACATGGGCATCGCAGGCGACAATATCGGCGTGCTGCTGCGCGGTATCGAGCGTAACGATATCGAGCGCGGCCAGGTCCTCGCCAAGCCCGGCTCGATCAAGCCGCATACGAACTTCAAAGCCGAAGTCTACGTCCTCTCGAAAGAAGAAGGCGGCCGCCACACGCCGTTCTTCGCAAACTATCGGCCGCAGTTCTACTTCCGAACGACGGACGTGACGGGGACGATTAAGCTGCCCGAAGGCGTCGAGATGGTCATGCCGGGCGACAACATCACGATGGACGTCGAGCTGATCACGCCCATCGCATGCGAGGAAGGCCTCCGTTTCGCAATCCGCGAGGGTGGCCGGACCGTCGGCGCGGGCGTCGTGACGGCGATTTCCGAAGTCGTCGCGGCTGCGAAGAAATAACGACGTAGAAAGCACGTATGGCAAAGCAGAAGATCCGTATCCGTCTCAAGGCGTACGACCATAAAGTCCTGGATCAGTCGGCGGAGCGGATCGTCGATACCGCCAAGCGCACCGGCGCATTCGTGAGCGGCCCCGTGCCGCTTCCGACCGAAATCAATCGTTTCTGCGTCAATCGTTCGCCGCACGTCGATAAGAAGTCGCGCGAGCATTTCGAGATGCGCACGCATAAACGGCTCATCGACATCCTGCAGGCCTCACCGAAGACGATGGATGCGCTGATGCACCTCGATCTCCCCGCCGGGGTCGACATCGAACTCAAAGCCTAATCCGTCGGCCCTTGCCGATGCACGCAAACGCGCTCGGGGTCACGCGGGCGTTTTTGCTTTCCGCCGGTTAAGACGCGACGCGGATTCCAAAAACGCGGAACACATTCTGAGTGTGCGTTGGCGCCGGTGAGCGCTTAGGAACCCACGTCGAGTCCCGCTCGCAAAGTCTCCCGCATACGTTCTTCGTGGCGCATGCGTCGCTCCGATGGGCGTGGCGGACGTGCCTTCGGAAAACGCTAACCGGCGCAAGCGCCCACTCAAAATACCATCCGCGTTTTCCGAAGGCACGTCCGCCACGCCACACGCCACCGACAACGGATGAAATTCGAGAAGTGCAGAGAATCCACTCGAGATGCCATCCGCGATAAAGGTCGTTCACGAGCGTAGCTTCGGAGGAACCCGGCGCCGTATCTTCCAGCTACTCTCCGAAATGGGAACGTCCGCCGATGCGATCTGGCCCTTCGCCTCGCAACCATTTATGCGCAGCGCGGGCCCGCTCGAGCCTGGCAAAACCGAAGAATGGCATAGCGGCGTGCACGCGGTACTGGACGAAGTCGTTCCCGAAGAGCGCGTCGTTTGGCGCTTCAAAAACGACGGATTCGACGGCACGCACGGCTTCTATCTCGAGGCCGATGCGAAGAAAACGCGGCTCTCGCACCGGATCGACGTCGTGCTCGACGATACCGACGGACGTCTCTTTTGGCGCCGGCTCGAAGACGTCAACGCGCGCACGATGGAAGCGCTCTTCGATAAACTCGAGCGCGTGTTGAAGCGCTGAATTAGAATTCGATCGCATTGATAAAGGAGCGGAAGGCGCGGTCGACGCGCGTGCGTTCGCCCGTGGCGAGCACGTCGAGAAGCAAGCCGCGCATGACGGCGACGAGCAGCGTTGCGAGTGCCGTCGCCCGTTCGCGCGAGAAGCCGCGTAGCTCGAGCGCCCGCGCGAAAGGTCCGATCCAATCGCTCGACGTCGCGCGTAGAAAGGGGCCGTAACGCCGGCGATCTCGGAGCGCGAGGCCGTACGTTTCGAAAAGGAGCCGCAGCAGCCGGTCGTGCCGCGGGGCCGTAAGCCATTGCCAGGCGCGCAAGAGCAAGGTCGCTGCGTCGTGTTCCGCGCTGCGCTCGTACCAGGCCTCGATCAAGCGCGCTTGCCGTCGTCCGATTTCGACCAGGACGGCCGCGACGAGCTCGTCCTTGGAGCCGAAATGGTAGAGCAGCGTGCGCGGGCTCGCCCCGACCGCTGTGGCCAGGGGCCGCAGCGACAGATCGGCGAGTCCCTGCTCCAAGACGTACGCCATGATCGCAACGAGGAGATCGGCGCGCAATCGTTCGTCGACTGGCCGTGACATCCGCGCCTCCTTCAACGAGCGAGCCGGCGATCTCTGGCCCGCGCGTGACCGTCGGCGAAACTCAACTCGGCGAACGAGCGTCCTTGATTAGCGAATCCACCCCTGCTCGTGAAGGAGCTCCGTTGCCCGTTTCCCGTCGAACTTTCGTTGCCGGTGCCGTCGCGGCGGTCGCAGCCGTGCCGTTACGCCTGCGTGCCGCCGACGAGTTGCGCGTCGCCTTCATTCCCGATATCGCCACCACGGCCGCGTCGTATGCCGAAAAACAGCCGCTCGCGGACATGCTGCAAAAAGCGACGGGCCGTCCCGTACGCATCATCATTCCGACGAACTATGCCGCAACGGTCGAAGCGATCGGCAACGAAGGCGTCGATCTCGCGTACTTCGGCGCGCTGACGTACGTCAAAGCGAATCTTCGCTACGGCGCGCGGCCCGTGGTGCAGCGGCTCGAAGATCGCCGCTTCCATGCGCTCTTTATCGCGAGCGCCGGTAACGCCGGGCTTCGTTCGCTGCAAGACCTCAAAGGCAAGAGTTTCGCGTTCGGCGACGTCAACTCGACGTCGGGACATCTCATTCCGGCTAAAGAACTCGCCGAAGCGGGGCTCGATCCCGAACGCGATCTGAAAATTCGCTATACCGGCAACCACACGGCGACGGCGCTCGCCGTCGCGTCGGGGCAAGTCGACGCGGGCGCGCTCGACGAAACCGTGTACCACAAAATGATCGCCGATAAGACGATCGACCCGTCGAAGGCGCGCATCTTTGCGACGAGCCAACCGTTTACCGATTACGTGTGGGCGGTCCGCAAGAATCTCGACGACGCGACGGTGACCGGAATCCGCCACGGCTTCTTAGGGGCCTCGGATCCGAAGTTGCTCGCCCTGTTGCGGGCGACGCATTTCGTGACGGCGAGCGACCGCGAATACGACTCGATCCGCGAGACCGCTCGGAAGCTCAACCTCCTGTGAATCCGAAACCGTTCACGCCCCGCACGGTGCTCGTCACGGGCGCGACCGCCGGATTCGGGCTCGCGATCGCGCGACGCTTCGCCGCCGACGGAGCGCGCATCGTCGCGGCGGCCCGGCGCGCAGAAAAGCTCGCCGCGCTCGCGACGGAACTCGGCGAGCGCGTGCATACCGTCGTTCTCGACGTTCGGGACCGGTCAGCCGTCGAAGCGGCGATCGCCGCCCTTCCGGGGCCGTTTGCCGAAGTCGACGTGCTGGTCAATAACGCCGGGCTGGCCATGGGCTTAGAGCCCGCGCAGCTCGCTCATCTCGACGATTGGGAAACCATGGTCGATACGAACGTTAAAGGCCTGATGTATATGACGCGCACGCTGTTGCCGGGCATGGTCGCGCGCAACGTGGGACACATCGTCAATCTCGGTTCGACCGCGGGTGCATTCCCGTATCCCGGCGGCAACGTGTATGGCGCGACCAAAGCGTTCGTGCATCATTTCTCGTTGAATCTGCGCGCCGATCTGCTCGGCACGAACGTGCGCGTCACGGACGTCGCGCCGGGCCTGTGCGGCGGCACCGAGCTCTCGACGGTTCGTTTCAAAGGCGACGAAGCGAGAGCGGCGGCGCTTTACGCGGACACGATCCCGCTGAGCGCCGACGATGTCGCCGACGCCGTGCACTGGGTCGCGACCCGGCCCGCACACGTCAATATCAACGCCGTGCAGATGATGCCGGTCGTTCAGGCCTTCGCACCGCTCGCGGTCAAGCGCTCGACCCGCTAGCGGTGCTTCGCTTCGACGATGTGACGGGCGGCTACGGCGCACGCACGGCGCTCGAACACGTTTCGTTCGAATTGCGCCCGGGCGAACGGGTGGCGCTCGTGGGCCCGAGCGGTGCGGGAAAAACGACGATCTTCCGGCTGTCGTACGGCGCGTTCGCGCCGCAGGCCGGTCGCGTGCTCGTCGCCGGAAACGATCTCGCGAGCCTACACGGAGCTCGCCTGCGTGCGATGCGCGCGCGGATCGCGGTGATCTTTCAAGCCCACGGTCTCGTCGATCAACTACGCGTCTGGCAGAACGTCGTCGCCGGCACGTTCGGTCGCCGCGGCACGATCGACTCCCTTCGCGCGGTGCTGGCGCCGCGGGCCGCGGAACTGGAAACGGCGCGCGCGGCGCTGGGTCGCGTGGGTCTCGAAGATCGCCTGTATTCGCGCGCGTTCGAACTTTCCGGCGGCCAGCGCCAACGCGTCGCGATCGCACGCGCCATCGCGCAACGTGCCGAACTCGTGCTCGCCGACGAACCGGCCGCGTCGCTCGATCCCGAACTCGGCGGCGAGATCGTCGACATGTTGCTCGCCGATGCGAAGGCCCGCGGCGCGACTTTGCTCTGTTCGTTACATCAGCCCGAACTCGCGCGCCGTTTCGACCGCGTCATCCGCCTCGGCAGCGGAACCGCCGTGCCGGAAGAACCGCTGGCTTCGAGCGGTCTATGACCGTCGCGAATCTCGGCGCGACCGCCGCTTTTCTGCGCCAACCGTTCCTCGAAACGATCGCCATCGCAGCGGGCGCCTTGCCGCTCGCAGTGCTGCTGGGCACCCCGGCGGCGCTGGCGATCGCGCGCGGCGGCCCGCTCGGAACGACCGTGCGAGCGATCGCGGCCTTCGTGCGTGCCGTGCCCGAACTCGTGCTCGCGATCGTGTTCGTCGTTGCGCTTGGCTTCGGTCCCGTTCCCGGGACACTCGCCCTCGGCGTCTCCGGGGCTGCGACCATCGCGAAATTGTACGCCGAACTTTTGGAATCCGTGCGCCGCGAACCTGAGGAAGCGCTACGCGCGACGGGGGCGACTGCCACGACGAGCTTTCTCGTGGGCCTCGTGCCAGCGGCGTGGCCGGGCCTGGTCGGCTTTGGCGCGTATGCCTTCGAGAGCATCGTGCGCGCCGCCGTCATCGTCGGCGTCGTCGGGGCGGGGGGGCTCGGTTCTGCGATGATCACGAGCATCAATCTGCTCGACTATGCATCGTTTGCGTGGTACGTTGCGGCGCTGGTCGCGATCGTCGTTGCAGTGGATTTCGCGAGCGGCGTACTGCGGGACCGCGCGCCGCCGTGGGTCGCCCTCGCGACGTTCGCGATCGTATCGCTCGTCGGAGTGGTCGCGCTCGCGACGACGGCTCACGCGCCGTGGCAGGCCTTCGCAACTGCGCCGCCGCGCGTCGTAGCGTACCTGGCACGGGCCGTGCCGCCGGCGTTCACGCCGGCCCTGCTCGTGTCGGCCGGCTTCGGCGTGCTCGAGACGCTCGGCGTCGCGCTGGCGGGCACGCTCGCCGGCACGCTCGTCGCGATTCCGCTTGCGCTGCTCGTGGCGCGCGTCGTCGCGAGCGGCTGGGTGCGCGGTACGGGGTACCGGCCGTGGTCGATCGTTCCGGCCGCACTCACGCGCGTCGGCCTCGTCGTCGCGCGTTCGGTGCCCCCGATCGCGATCGCCCTCGTGGCGTTGTCGTTCGTCGGACTCGGTCCCAAAGCCGGGGCCTTCGCCCTCGCGATCCATACCGCGGGCGTGCTCGGCAAACTGTTTGCCGAAAGTCTCGAACTCACCGATACGTTGCCCGCCGAGGCGCTCGTCGCGAGCGGCAGCACGGGCCTTGCGGGCGTGGCGCTCGGCATTGTGCCGGGCGCCTTCGCCGCGATGAGCGCGCACCTGCTCTACCGCTGGGAGTGGAACGTGCGAGCTTCGACCACGCTCGGTATCGTGGGCGCGGGCGGCCTCGGCCAGCAGATCTTCAACGCGCAACAATTGTTGCACGATCGCGAACTGCTCGCATATGTCATCGTCGCGATCGGACTCGTCATCCTGTCGGATCGGGCGACCGTTTTAGCCCGGCGCGGATTGCATCTGCGGACGATGGAACGCTAACGGCAACCGCGAAGTATCGCATGATGAGCACGACGATTTCGCGGACCCATACGATGGATCCACTCGATATGCTCGGCATCGACGACGAGCTCACGAGCGACGAACGCCTCATCCGAGATACCGTGCGCGATTTTGTCGGCAAGCGCGTGTTGCCGGAGATCGCGACGTGGTTCGAAGCGGGCACGTTTCCGAAGGCGATGGCCCGCGAACTCGGCGCACTCGGGTTGCTGGGCATGCACCTCGAGGGCTACGGTTGTACCGGCGCGAGCGCGACGGCCTACGGCGTCGCCTGCCGCGAACTCGAAGCTGCCGATTCGGGGTTGCGCAGCTTCGTCTCGGTGCAGGGTTCGCTTGCGATGTTTCCGATTCACGCGTTCGGTTCGCAGGAGCAGCGTGAAGAGTGGTTGCCGCCCATGGCGCGCGGTGAAGCGATCGGATGCTTCGGGCTCACCGAGTGGGATTTCGGGAGCGAACCCGCCGGGATGCGTACTACGGCGCGCCGCGACGGCGGCGATTACGTCGTCAACGGTTCGAAAGCGTGGATCACCAATGGCGGGATCGCCGACGTCGCCATCGTGTGGGCGCACGTCGATCCGACGCCGGGCTCGACCCCCAGCGGCAACGACGTGCGCGGGTTCGTCATTCCGACGACGACGCGGGGCTTTCGCACGCAGAATATCGAGCGCAAGATGTCGCTCCGGGCATCGGTGACCTCCGAGTTGATCATGGAGGATTGTCGCGTCCCGGCGCGTGCCATGCTGCCGAACGTGAGCGGCATGCGCGGTCCGCTGTCGTGTTTGAGCGAAGCGCGCTACGGCATCGTGTGGGGTGCGCTCGGTGCCGCTCGCGCGTGCTACGAAGCGGCGCTCGAATATGCCAAGACGCGCGTGCAATGGGGGAAGCCGATCGCGGCCTTCCAGCTCACGCAAGAAAAACTCGTCAACATGGCGCTCGAGCTGCAGAAAGGGCAGCTCCTTGCTGCCAAACTCGGCCGGCTCAAAGATGCAGGCGAACTCCTGCCGCAACACGTCAGCCTCGGGAAACTCAACAACGTGCGGGAAGCGCTTGCGATCTGTCGCGAGGCGCGCACCATTCTCGGCGCGAGCGGAATCACGCTCGAGTATCCCGTCATCCGTCATATGAACAACTTGGAATCGGTCCTCACGTACGAAGGCACGAGCGAGATCCACACCTTGATTCTCGGTCAGGCAATTACCGGGCACGCCGCCTTCGCGTAGGCTAGACGCGCGCGAGGCGTGGCCGGGCGCGGTCGTACTGCGGCGGCCACGCGACCTCGACGCCGAGCGTTGCGGCGGCGTGTAACGGCCAATACGGATCGCGCAGCAGTTCCCGCGCCAGGAAGACGAGATCGGCCTTACCGTCGCGCACGATCGCGTCGGCGTCGACGGGCTCGGTGATGAGCCCGACGGCACCGGTCGCGATACCCGCTTCGGTGCGGATCTTTTCGGCGAACGGAACCTGGTAATGCGGTCCTACCGCAATCTGCTGGTGCGGTACGAGTCCGCCCGAAGATACGTCGATGAGATCGCAGCCCAGCGCCGCGAGATCGCGCGCGAGACGCACGGAGTCATCCGGCGTCCAGCCGCCGGCGGCCCAGTCGTCGGCGGAGATGCGAACCAAAAGGGGCATATCCGGCGGGATGACGCCGCGTACGGCCTCGGTTATTTCACGCAGCAGACGCGTCCGGTTCTCGAACGAGCCGCCGTAGCGATCGGTCCGCTCGTTGGCGAGCGGAGAAAAGAACGAGTGAAGGAGATAGCCGTGCGCCCCATGGAGCTCCATCGTGTCGAAGCCGCAGTCGAGCGCGCGCCGGGCCGCTGCGGCGAAGTCGGCGAGCACGCCCGCGATATCGGCTTCGCCCATCGCGCGCGGAGCGGCGTCGCCCGGCGAGTACGGAATCGCGCTGGGCGCCAGCGGTTGCCAGCCGCCGTCCGCCACGGTGATCGCGTGGCCGCCGTCCCACGGCCGCGGCGAGCTCGCTTTGCGGCCTGCGTGGGCGAGCTGGATCCCCGCCTTCGCGCCCTGCGCGTGAATGAAGTCGACGATACGTCGTAGCCCGGCGACGTGCTCGTCGCTGTAGATGCCGAGGTCGTGGGCGGTAATCCGGCCCTCTGGGGAGACGGCCGCCGCTTCGGTCATCACGAGTCCCGCGCCCCCAACGGCGCGGCTTCCGAGATGGACCACATGCCAATCGTTCGAAAAGCCGTCGACGCTCGAGTATTCGCACATCGGCGAGACGACGATGCGGTTGCGCAACGTCAGGCCGCGCAGGGTGAAGGTGTCGAAGAGATGTGCCATCGCGCGGTTCAATCGCCGCGACTCGTCCGCGGTTTCACCGCATTAGTATAGTGGTAAACTAATTCGGCGCTACGCGCCTCATGCGATAACGCTGCCGGCGCCGGGTCGACGCAGGCTGGCACTTCCGAGGCGGGTGCCGCGCGGCTCGCGGAGGGTCGCGCTGGGCGACCCGCTAGCGATGTAGCCATAGGGCCGGGATCGTATTAGGTAATGGGACCCGTCGCAGCCGCGGGAGGCTCGACCATCGCTTGCATTTCCGGGGATTTCAAAGCGAAGCAATTCTGAAAGTACGGTCCCAAAGACGTACTGCCAACGGCAGAGTCCACGGATGGGTGTAAATTTGGAGCAGCCGAGCCCAAGATATACGAGGGCCATCGAGCGAACGGAGTGAGTATCTGACGCTCTTCCCGGAGGCTCGATGGCTAAAGAAAGTAT
>JAABUJ010000334.1_pt1 | contig 99168 bp, 117 predicted proteins | sample 5559131 | NCBI WGS metagenome assembly JAABUJ01 (sample SAMN10711875, study PRJNA513366) | rock metagenome | isolation source: Antarctica rocks | place: Antarctica: Victoria Land, Mt New Zealand nord | collected 2016-01-07
CCCCCCCGCGCGCGCGCCAGGCGTCATCCTGGACCCTGTGTACAGCGGCAAGGCGTGGGTCGCGCTGGCGGCCGAGATGGCGGCCGACCCGGGCGCCTGGGCCGGCCGGCGCGTGCTGTTCCTGCACACCGGCGGCCTGCTGGGCGCGTTCGACAAGGCGGACCAGCTGCAGCCGCTCGTCGCGGCGCTCGGGCGCTGCGAGCGCATGGCCGTCGGTTGCGCCTGAGGGCCGGGCGGCCGCCGCGCCGCCGGCTGGGCGGCGCGCGGGTTGCAGCCCTGTCGCGGCGACTGCCGCCAGTGTGGCTGCAGCTTCAATTTTTTTCGCAACTGGTGGCCTGCAGGCGCCCTCGACGAGGTGGAGCCGCTGCCAGCAGCGCTTGTGCGATGCGCTCGCATGCGGTTACAGGGCGCTCAGGAGGGGGCCGGTGCCATGAGGCACGCATGGCAGGGCGTGGTTGGCAGCCTTGGGGGCGCTGCAGGAACGCAACTCCTGATGCACACCGGCGATGCGGTCGCCGCAGCCCATGGTGGTAGCGCGCAACTGCTGTGAAGGCGCACCGCCACCATCAGCGCGCAGGTCCTGCACTGCATGCTGCAGCTTTACGGCATGACTGCCGCGAAGCGATGTGAGGCTTTCACAGCGGGAGTTATCACTTGGTGACCGGGGTTGGGCTTGCCAGGTCCGCCATCTGGGCGGTCAGCATGCATGCCCATCTCTTTTCTCACAGGAGACCAGGCCACTTGCGGTGTAAATCCGCACGCAGTCCAGGCGCAGTCCTGCAGGGTGCAAGCAGGATCCATGCATGTAACACAGAGGTCAAGTGTACACGCCATCACGCAAAGAGGTTGTCAACTTTCAGGCACGCTCGCCAGCAGCCTCCAGCATCGAGGCGTGCTAGCATGGCGACCAAAGCGCGCCGCAGCCCGCCCCACGCGCCGCAATGCGGAGGTAGCGGTCGTAGGATATGCAGGCCGCTGCGCCGTCCCCGCCCCCACCGGCTGACGCCCTGCCCTGCGAGCCGCCTGCTGCCGCCGCAGCTCGAAGCGGCCCACCTGCCCCAACGCCAGGAGCGCCGCCGAAAGCACTCGGAGGCGCTTCGCTGGCAGGCGGCGGGCCCCGCTGGCCGCCCGCAGCGCCCACCGGCTCGGCGCCCCGGCCGCTGGGTGTGAGCCCCGACCCCACAGCCCCTGTCGGCGCATCCAGCGCCCTCACCACGGCCCACCAGCAGCGCCGGTCCGCGCTCAGCAGCAGCTGCGGGACGGCGGTGCATGTGCCGTCCAGGAGGTGCGCCGCCGCATACTGCTCCAGCGCCGCGGCGGCGCCCGCGAACGTGCCATTGCGGGCGGCCGCGTGCGCCGCCTGGGCGTCATACACCGCCACCGCGACCGTGCGCAGGGTCCAGTGCGGGTCGCGCTGCAGCGCCGCGGCCCCTGGCGGACCGTCCGCGAGCTGCAGGTAGGCCCAGCGCTCGGGCAGGTGCATGTTGACGACGCCCTGCCGGCAGCCCGGCATGCCACTGCAATGCCCACTCCTTCACATGGCGACCATGCAGCAGCTCTCAGCCACTGATTGCTGGGTGAGTGCCGTATGCTTGGCTGGTGAGTGCAGCAAGCTCACAGCACTTGCGACTGTTGCTTTAAAGGCACACGGGCACGCCGGCAGCGCCCATGTCATTGCCGAATGACTGTTTGAAAGCATGCAGTTGATGCAGCCCGCACCATGGGCGCATACACCCAGTTGTCAGGGTCGCTCGGGAAGCCGGGGTCCTTCCAGTGGGTGCCGTTGACTCGGGTGACGTGGTACTCCACCTGGGAGCGCGCGCGGGCGCTCATCGCCTTCTTCTTCTTTGACATCACTGCTTGGGCTGCTGACAGGGTAGGGTGGCCAGTGTTGGGCGGCCAGGCGTGCAGGCGCAAGCGAGCTCCAGCCCTGCAGTCAGGTCCCAACCAGACCCTGAGACACATGTGTCATATCAGCACGGCCCCGACACGGGGCGCGAATGGGGCACATGGGCCGCGCTCACAAGCGTCGCCTGCTGCCTGTGTCCGCGGCAGCAACCCAAACGGCACCGGCAGCGAGCGGCCGCGCGCCGCGGCGGCGGTGCAGCGCGCGCGGGGGCGCGCCCGCGAGAAGTTGATGCGCCACAGGTCGCGCGGCCGCGGCGGCAGCGCCGCGGATGTGTTGAGCGCCAGGCCGGCCAGCGGCAGGGCCACCTCAACGCTCCAGAACCTGCCCGCCGCGCGGCGGCGGCCGCGGTCAGGCGCCTGCGGCCGCCTTGAGCACGCGCCGGCCCGCACGACGGGGCGGCTCTGCTGCCCGGGCATGCACAGCGAACACGGCATGCGGCAGGCGCGGAGCCTGCGGCGGCGCCAACCCGGCTGGGCCGTGCCCCGGCGCGCACCCGTGGGGCGCGCTCGCGGGCCATGCGCCGGGCGCCGGTGCAGCCTGCAGCAGCCCGCTCGCACGCGCCGCCCGCTCCGCCCGCAGGCGCCTATCCTCTGGCCCCCGTCCCCGCCCCTCCCGCAGGCGCCTGGCGCGCGCCTCGCCGACCAGCGGCCGCGAGGCTGCGCGCGCGCCTTCGGCGGCGCTGGCAGCCGCCTCGGCCGGCGCGGCGCGGCCAGAGCCGGCTGGACTCGCGGGCGCGCCGGCGCGGCCTACACGGGGAGGCGCCTGGGCGCCGGGGGCGCCCAGGTCGGGCGCGAACACGGCCGCGCGCAGCAGGGGCGCCATGTCAAAGCCCGCCGCGCCAAACACGCGCGAGCTGTTCTCATAGCCCCCGTCCAGGTATGGCTTGTTCAGGCACCTGGGGCAGGCGCATGCGTTGGCGAGCGCTCGGGGGCGCGCAGGCTTGACCTCATCACACCGCACAGGCAGGGGCGGGCGCACAGGTCCCAGGTGGCAGCATTGGCGTTAACCTCCACCTCCTGCCCAGCGTACCACCCGGTCATGCCCGTCGCGGCAGGGAGGACAGGACGGCAGCAGTGTGCGGCAGCACGCAAGAGCCGCCGCGCCTTGTAGGAGTGCGTGCTGCCGTCCGCGTCGACAAACACCTCAAAGTCGTTGTCATTGAAAATCACCTGCGGGTGCTGGCTCTGTTGCCGGAGTGGCAGTCCAAGACAAGATATCAAGATGGCCGCGCCTGGGCGCTCGGCGGCACGCCGGTCGCCCCCGTGGTTGCGCACCGCGTCATGCTCGGTGATGTTCGCCCAGGTGTCGGGCTCGGACAGCAGCGCGCCAACGTACAGCCACTCGTCGTCCCACCTGACCTTGGCGCGCGTGCTGAACCGCGGCGGCGCGGCGCCGCTGATGTCGACAAAGCTCTCGCTCCACTCCACCTCCTCCCAGACCGGCTCGTCGAGGCGCCCGTCGATGACGGGCGGTGTCCCCGCGCGGACTGCAACCAGCTGCCTGGGATATGAGTCTGTGAAGTCGCAGAAGCCCGCGCCGGCGCCCCGCAGGCGGTGACAGCAGGTGAGGCTGGCCACAAGCAGCAGCCAGGCGCTACGTGGAGTCATGGCGAGCGCATGGCAGCGTTCTGCAGGGCGTGCACAGGTGCGCTGCCCGGCCGGTGTCTACCAAGGCGCAGCAGGACAGGCCAGCGAGTCAGGCTGAGAGGAGACTTGGGCCAGACCTGTCGTATGTTCTCTTCTGGTTCTCCTGTACTCTGTGGAGTGCTGCTGAGCTGTGTTCTGCTGGCCAGGGGCTGAGGCAACAGACTGTCCAGAACGCTGGCACTGTTCACAGACTCCTTTTCGCAGAGTGTCACCAGGATTGTTAAGACTCTGCGCCACACTTGGTGCGACAGAGACGCCCAGTGCCAGGCTTGTATTGGGCATGGCCCATGGCGTCGCGCTACCTCAAAGCATACACATATCGCACCTAGTGGGTGCCTGAGCTGACAGGCAGCACAGCATTGTCATCGACGCAGGGCCAAGTACACAGCCATGCACCAGTACCCGCACGACCACCCGCTGTGGGCAGACATCAACTTCACGCCAGAGTGGCTGTACCAGAGCGTCCAGCAGGAGGCCGCAGAGTCCGCACGCGCGCGCAGCACTGGCGCGCACCTTCACCATTCCTTTGCAGTTCACACCAAACAGAGCCTCCTGCTGACACGCTGTGCCACAGTTGCAGCACGGACACCGCTGGCAGGCACCAGGGGCCTGCGCAGCGCGCTGACCTGGTCGGCGGTGGAGGATGAGATGGTGCACTACTGCTTCTCGCCCATTGCACCAGCGGAGGGCATGTCCGCTGACAAGATGGACAAGCTCCTGCTGCGGTGCGCGCCTCCCAACGCCGTCGCCCAGGCGAGCGGCGTAGCGTGAGGACACCTCTTAGGCACCGGCATCTATGTGCTTTACAACGCGTGTCCAAGTGCAGCGAGCGGCGGCGCCAGAGACACAGCACCACAGCGGGGCGGCCTGTGAGCTTGTCCCGGAGGTGGAGCCCGTAGCTCTGCTAACAGGCAGGGGTAGCAGGCCGCTTGGGTCAACCAGAGAGCGCTGGGAGGCGCTGAGGCACGCCGCCGCAGTGCTGCCGCCGGGCGAGGCTGCGCAGCGTGTCGCGCGCGGCCGCATGGCCACCTTCGGCCGCTTTGCAGCAGCTGCGCAGGCCGCCGCGCGGGCCGCCGCGTCGCCCGCCGTGCCGGCCGTGCCGTGGCTGCCGCAGCGGCCAGCGCAGCCGGCCGCGGCGAGCCCGGCTGCGGCCGCCCCGAGCGCAGCAGCGCCTGGCTGACGCTGGTGAAGCGCACCCGAGCTGCCACGCTGCTGCGCCTGCTGCAAGCCCTCTGTGCACTAGCCTGGTCCAAGGCGTACTACTGTAGATCACCGCTGTGGCTTTAGTTGCAAAGCGCCTTTCTCCGTAGCACTCAGGTCGGCGACGCAAGCGCAAGGCAAAACCGTGTGTGGATCACACGTCATGTACCAGGCCTTGCGGTTGCCAGTGTTTGAGCACCAGAGGTGCGTGCGCCATGCACGTGCGCACCTTGGAAGCCTGTTGAAAGAGTGAGTACAGCATACTGGACCCAGGCGTGCCCCGCTGGGAGTGCAGTGCTCCTGTGCAGTTCACTGTTATCCAACACCACCTACCGGGCGCCCAACTTGTACCCCCATGTGGACCACCTAAGTCCCAAATGTCCTGGCCAGCGGCCGGCCGCAGCTTGCGCCACAGCTCGGATGGTCATTAGTCAGGCGAAGCTCGGCAGATGTCTCTACTACAAGGCCGCACGTGTTGCTTGGAGCCCAGCCAGAGCAGCTGCGCTGTGGACGCCGTGAATCGCAGGCCATAGCGCCTTGACATGTGTCGGGCGCCGGTGTTGTGTTACGTGGAGCGCGGCGGCGGACGGCTATGAAGCATGGACAGTCAGAGCTCGTGAGTGTGAAGGTGGACGGCCAGGGAGAGGCTGGTATGCACAGCATTGTATATTACACTGCATATTACATATGTTGCATGCATACTCTGCCGCTCGCTGCCTTGTTCCTGCGTGCACGGAGTCTGCACAGTGCCCAGCAGGGTGCCCCTGCGCTTACTGCAGGCACCGGCAACGGCGTGCACAGCAATGGCAGCGCCGGGGGTGCGGCGGCGCGCGGGCGCCCGTTCCGGCGCTGGAGGCCGGGCGCCTGGGACAAGCTGCGCCACTGGGTCCTCACCGACTACTTTATCGTGTCGCTGCAGCTGGCGTTCGGGCAGTTCATCGTGTGCCTGTTTGTATTTGTGCCGGGCCTGGCGTTCCCGCAAGCGTGCCTGGCCTCCGTGTTCCTGTACGTGGGCATCATCCTGAGGCAGGACCTGCACGTCGCGTCGTACCTGGCGTCGAGCGTCAAGGTGCTGGGCGCCATCGTGTCCGGCTCGACGCTGGCGGGCGTGGTGGTGCGCGCCCGCGCTGCCGCCCTGGTGCCCGCCTCGGCGAGGCCGGCGCGCACGCGCGGCCAGTCTGGTCGCCAGCAGGGCTGTTCCTGACTGCGCTGGCCAGGCTGGCTGCAGTGCGCGCGTCGAACAGTGCAGCGCGCAGCAGCCAACGCTGAGCGCTTCGAAGAGCTGCAGAGCATGGCCAGTCGCCTACTAGGTAGCACTGCGCTGCGCCTGTGCGCGCGCTGCGGTGCGGTGCGGTGCGCTCCACTCAGCGCGGTCGGCGCACGCGCGCAGCTGACGCTGGCGCGCCTGCCGCCGACCCTGCACCTCTTCTGGCTCTGCCTGTTTGCGTTCCTGGGCGTGCTCATCGCCAGCACCGTCCGCGTGTCCACCGACGCGGGCACAGGCATCGTGACGGGTGCGGCCGTGCCCTGCTCTGCAGCTTCTCTGTGTGGGTCTAGGCGCAGGAGGTGCTCGTGGAGGCGCCCCAAGGACCCCAGTGCTTGACGATTGTGCAGTAGGCCTGGTGTGGTGGCCTGGTGTGGGATGTGCTACCGCCTTGTCTGAGACGGCGCGGCTTGAGTGACTTAAGGTTGCCAGGCGCAGTGCCCCGCTGAGCGACACGACTGGGCCACATGGGGGCCTGATTGCTTGCAAACGCCGCTGACTTCCTGCGTGCAGGTGTGATATACGGCATTGTTGTCATCACCGGCCAGTTCATCACGCCCATCGCGGCCATATGGACGGACGTGCGCCCCTCTTGTAGCTTCTAAGCTCAGGTTTGGCGTGGGGCTCCACACAGGACCCTGTATGCATGCCTTGTTGTAAACTGTGTTGACGTGCGGAGGTGTGGTCAGTTGCCCTACCTCTGCACTTCCTCAGACGGCTGACGTGCACATGCTGGCGTGTGAGCGGTCTGCTGCCGACCTGTGCCCGCCGGCCCTGTGCGCTGAGGGCCCCTGGCAGCCCCTCTCGGCGAGCGGCCGGCGCGCCACGCCGCGCAGGTCATCTGCAACTTCTACCTGGTCGGCCTGCTCGCGTCGGTCGCCGCAGGCATCAGCGGCTGCGTCGTGCTGCCGACCATGGCGCGCAACATGCTGCGCAGCACCGTCGCGGAGGTCCTGCTGGCGCGCCCCCGCCAGAGCAGGGTGAGGTTAGGGTAGGGTAGGGTTAGGCATGCAAGATGCTGCATAGCTCCGTCTCCGAGGTCCTGCTGGCGCGCACCCGGCCATGCGCGCCGCGGCCCCGCAACCCTGCAAACGCCCTCGTCCTGTGAGGAGCAGCTGTGCCTGTTTGGATGGCGTGGAGTAAGCGGCTGCCATGCACAGTAAGCACGGGAGCGCGCTCCAAGCGGCGTCATGTTCTGGTGCCCGCCGTATGTGCGGGGGCTCCACTGCCGCTCACAGAACGGCGTGTCGCGCTGCCAGGAGCCCCTACCTGTCTGCTGCGCCGGAGCGGCGTACGAAACCCCTTGCGACTCAAAAGTGTGTGGCCACGCGCTTGCTTTGAGTGCATGCGCAAGACCGCACGTCTCTGGAACACTGGCGCGTGCGCGCGCAGGGCCTGGGCATGTCGTTGTCGACCTTTGCGGCACACCTATTTGTGCCCACCCAGTACGCGGACCGCGCCTGCGGCAAGGCGCCCAACGGGCCGGCCGATGCGACCCACGACGAGCTGCCGGGCTTTGCAGCAGCACCGGTGCGACCCTCTGCAGCCCACGCGGCTGCGGCTGCCCGCACCGCATGCACTGAAGAACTCAGCTACAGACACTTTTGAGGGAAGCAGCGGTGTTGTCGAAGCTGATACACTTTGCAGAAACAGCGTGTTTGCTCGAGGCGGCCGCCTTGGATCCCTGTCCTCTGCTGCCATGCACGGCCAACGCCAGCCGGAGCCTGGGGTGCATGCCATTGCCCGCCCTGGCTCAAGCGTCCGCAGGTCACCAGGCGGCGGGCGGAGGCAGTGTGTGCCGGGCTTGCTGCTCGGGAGCGGTTGGAGCGGCCTGGGAGCGGGTCGCGGCGCCGACCAGACTCCTGCGCAGATGCCGCTCAAAGTGCATGCACAGTCGCGCGCCCTCTTCGGCGACGCCCGGCGATGCGACAGGCGGACGAGCGGCAGGAGGCGGATGAGCTGCGCGCGGGCGAGGAGGCGCGTGAGGCGGCGGAAGCGGGCGAGCTGGAGACCGCGCAGTCGGAGGGCCAGCCGGCGGTGATGGCGCACGTGCACTCGCTGGCCGGCCGCCACGCCGCGCCGCCGCTCAAGTACCCGCCGACGTCCGAGACGACGTTCATACCCTGGGAGCGCATGGATGCGCCGGCGAACAGCCCGCTCCCTGCGCCGCCGCCCGCGCCGCCGCGCGCGCCGCAGCTGCCGCCCGCGCCGCCGCGCGCGCCGCAGCCGCCGCCGGCGCTGCACCGGCCCTCGGAGCCGCCGCCCGCGCTGCACCGCCGCTCGCAGCCGCCGCCCGCGCTGCACCGCCGCTCGCAGCCGCCGCCGGCGCAGGGGGTCGCTGCGGGGCCGTTTGCGCCGCGGAGCGAGGCCGCGGAGCTGCTGTCGCCGTTTGCGGGCGTGGGGCCGCTGCCGGAGCCGGACCTGGGCCTTGGGGGCGCGCGCGACGGCGGGGACGGCGACAGCGCGAGCGAGGGCAGGGGCCCGGGCGAGCACGCGGCGCCGGCGGACCCCGCGCTGGCCACGGCGCACTCAGCGATCGCGCCGCCGCCGCCCCAGGGCCTGCCCAGCGCGAGGCGCCTGCAGGTGAACGGCTTGTCCGTGGTGCCGTGCTTGTGCAGAAAGGGCGGCGCTCGCTGCAACTGTGCGTCTTGCCTGACACTGCGCACGCGCAGCTTGCGTTCTGCGTCATTCTGTACGTGTACTCCCACCGAGCCCGCCATCCCCCTTCAACACCTTGCACATCTCCCTGCGCGGCTCACGTGGGAGCAGCAAGCACGCCGGTGCATTTTTTTTGCAAAACGCAACAAGGCTGCGAGCGCCTTTCGGCGCCGCGGCTGGTCTCTGTCGCATGAGATCCGACCCGCAGCGCATCGCAGGCCGCCGCCATGGCGCCCGCGTGGCACGCCGCCGTCAGCAGTGCAAGTGCAGCGGCTTGGTGACCGCTTGTCACTGGCCGAGCTTGGCTCGCAGGTGGCGCCGCCCGCCTAGCGCGCCATGAGCTTCAGCGGCACGCCGGGACGCGTGAAGCGCGGGCCGGGGCGCGGCGGCGTGACCGGGCGCGGCGGCGGCAAGCAGGGCGAGCAGACGCGCAGCTTTCGGGCGCGGGCGCGCAGCGGCGAGCTGCGCAGCCTCATGGCGCTGCACGTGTACGAGCACGGCATCGAGCAGATGGCCGAAGTGCTCACCGACTACCAGTGCGAGCCCTGCCCTCTTACCTAGCACCTACCAAGCCCCTGAACCTTCCCTGCTCTGAGGCGTTCTGGTGGGCGTCATGCGTCAGGGCGCGACTGCAGCGTGTGGGTGGCATGTTGGGTGGGTGCTGGACCTGCGCACCAGCGACCAGGCGGCGGCCGCCAAGCGCTGCCATGCCAAGGGCTTGCATCAACACCACTGGTATCTATTCTGTATAGCATCTGCAACAGGTCTCCATGATGGTAAGCGACCCTGGGCAGCACCATGCGCCCACACAGCCGCATCGGCACGAGCGCGGTCCAATGAGGCGGGCGCGGCACCGCTCCGCGGGCGGCGCTGCCCCGTGCCTGCCTGACGCGCCGGCCCCGCGTGCGCAGGGAGTTTCTGCAGGAGGCGTCGGACCCGCTGCGGCCGCACCAGCCGTTCCACGCCGGGCGGCCGGGCAAGCCGCGGCCGATCAGCGCGCTGCGGCCCGTCATGCTGACCGCGCGCCGCCTGGCCAGCGAGGCGCGGCTGAGCGCCCCGTAGCAGTGCCGGTGCTCTCGCATGCGTGCTGGTGGCGCACACGTGCACGTCCAGTTGACTACGAGAAAGACTTACAGAGGACCTGATGGACGCGCCATGTGCAAGGCGGCTGTGGGAGCGCCGGCGAGCCGCGCCGCGCGCGCGCAGTGCAAGCTGGAGCCGCGCTGGCTGGCCAACGTGCCCATGTGCGGCCCGCGCTGGGCCAAGGCGCTGGACGCGGTCAGCTCGCTGCTCACGCGCGCGTCCGCGCTGGAGAGCGTGCTGGAGGCGCGCGCCCTGACTGCTGCGCTCCTCGCTATCACTGGCTCCTGGCTGTGTTTCTGCACACGCTTGACGGTCTTTGACACTGTCGACTGTCACTTCCGAGGGTCGGGCGGTGATGTCACTGCACACGCGCGCATTAACGCGGTAGAAGGTGTAAAAAGAGGAAGGTTGCGGCGGGGGCATGAGCCTTCAGTCAAGTGGCAGTCCTGAGGCGTGTGGAAGGCGGCAAGTGGGAGGCATGGTGTGTGCGGCGCTGCGCGCGGCAGGGCGACGAGCCGGCGCTGGTCGAGGACGAGCTGCGCGAGCTGCTGGGCCACAACGTGATGCCGCTGCTGCGGCTGCTGTACGCGCAGGCGGCTGCGTCCTGCAGCGCGCTCTCGCGCGCGCTCAGCTGCTCCTGCCCGAAGCGGCAGGCGCGGTCCCGCCCGCTCGAGCCCCGCAGCGCCGCGGCAGCGGCTCCTTTGGCAGTCGTCCAACACTTTCCCCCGGCGCCCTCCGCGTGCTCTGGAACGGTGCTGCCTGACATGCGGGCTAGTGATGCGACCTGCGCATGCACTCGGGGTGATCTCGTGCCCATTGCCTACGTTGTAAAACGCGCCTGCCGAGCGACCGCACATGGTCATGCGCCGCTGCTGCCCAGCACCAGGTGCATGCGCGCGCCGCGCAGCGGGGGATGCTAGGGTTTAGCAGGGTTCCTCATGCCTGGCGCGAGCGGGGGGTCCCCGGGCGCGGCAGGTGGAGGTGCGCGTGCTGATGGAGCCGTCCTGGGCGGTGCTGGAGTTCGAGCTGGCCTCCGCGCTGCACGGCGTCATCAAGATGTACTGGCGCCGCTACAACGTGCGCAGCCAGCTCATCTTCCGGCCCAACCCGCAGGCGCGCCCCTGACCCTGCCCTACCCTACATGTCTGCAGCCAGCTCATCTTCCGGCCCAACCCGCAGGCGCGCCCCTGACCCTGCCCTACCCTACATGTCCGCAGCCAGCTCATTTTCTAGCCGCCCGCAGGCGCGCCGCATGCGACTAGAGACGGGCGCCTGTATCGACGGTGCCAGCTCCGATGCCGGCGAGTGCAACACTGGGGAAGCAGGCGGCACATGTCGTGGCATCACTGGCTTCTGGCGCGTGCTGTGGGTCATGACGCGCGTCTGAATGTGCGCTTTCTGCGCGGCCGCCGCCGCGCACGCAACCCTGCGCACCGCTGTACGCAGTCAGCGCGTAGAGCGGACACAAAGTGCAGAAGGAGGCGGGCCAGAGCAGCCCTATTACGGCCTGCGGCCTTGCCACGCGTTTGCCACTAGCCGTGAGAGCTGCATGCCTTGTGCGCGCGTGCAGATCCGCGCGCTCTTGTACATTGGCGCGCTGAGCAATGGCATCCTGGAGGCGCTCGCGAGCGCGGAGCGCGCGCTCAGCGACGCGATCCTGACGCCGGTGCGCATCCGCAGCCCGCCGCCGCCACAGCCGTCGGTGCGGCCAGGCGTCGCGCACGCGCTGCGCCTGCCGCTGCTGCTGGAGCGCTTCAGCGCGGTGGCCGCGCGCCTGCCGCTGCACCGGCGCAACTCGCCCATCCTGGAGGCGAGCGAAGAGGGCGACGAGTCCAGCCACGGCGCCGGCAGCGTCGCCGGCGCCAGCGCCGCGGAGGAGCAGGCCGCGCTGGAGGTGCGCCCCCGCGGCGGCGTCTGCAGGCGGCTGCTGAGCGGCGCACGGCGCGCACGCGACACGCTGTGGTGACTGTTTCGGTTACGAGCTGCCTGCTCCGGTGCGGAGGGCGCTGCGCACCCCAGCGTTCAGCGCCCTGCATGGTAAGCATGCTGCTGAGTGCACAGCGCTTTGCGCGTGCGGCGTCGTGCAACGCGTCAACGCGCCGCGCCTGCCGCGCTGCGGCAGGCGGAGCGCGAGCGCATGTCCGACCTGGAGAGGTGCCTGCGGCGGCGCTCGGCGCTCAAGCCGCTGGAGGAGGCGCTGCACATCGGCGTGGACGCGCGTGCGCATGCGCCTCGTGAATGGGCTTGCGGGCATGTCGTGAGCCCGGCTGATGCAGCAGGGTCTGCTCTTGCTGCGCGGGCACCAGCGCTCCTCGGCCGGCGTCGCGACGCGAGAGCGCCGGCGGGCGAGCGGTTAGCGCATGCGCACGTCGGGCCTGCAGGACCGCTCTCTGACAGTTCATGACCCTCTCACCCCACGGCACAGCTGGCGCATGCGGATGCAGCCTGAGCAGCTGTGTCGCCAGCGGCCCGAGCGCGGCCCAGCCCTGCCTGGGGATGAGCCCCTGAGCTAACCCTGCCCTACCTTACCCAATCCCGTCCTGACAAGCCCGTGCCGCGCCAGGCTCGGACAGCGGCGGGTCCACGCCGGCGGGGCTGTCGTCGCAGCAGGTCAGCTTCATCCGCAGCCGCTCGCAGCGCCCGCTGCAGTCGGTGTCGGCCGCCGTCGACGCGCTGGCGGCCGCCGCGAGCCGGCCTGCGAAAGGCCCCGCGTATGTGATGACGCAAGGCGCGCGCCCGCTCCGCGACGCCGATGCTGCAGCACGGGCGTGCTTGATGATATTTAACAGACAGGCGCATGCGCTGTACGGTGACCACATGCCTAGCGCACGATGCCCACCGCCGCGCTCTTGGTACATCCGCCGGGGAGCGTGAAGCACGCGCCGGAGCTGCGCAGCTATCATCGATGATGGTGAACAAGCGGAGCGCCCCTCCCTCAGCGCTCCTGGCGGCGCGCTCAGAGTGGCTGCGCGCGCGGCAGGCACGCGGGCGCAGCGCGCGCGGCAGCGCGCGGTCTGGGCGACCGACTGGATGTGGCCGCACCTGGCGGAGGTGGCGTCCGTGCTGACGGTGAAGTCGCTGTTCCGCACGGCCACGCGCACGCTGCCGGGCGCGCTGCGGTCCTGGAGCGCTTTCCGCGCGGCCACCAGGTGGGGTCCGCTTCTGATTCGTGGACCCGGCAGGCCTGTGCATGCTGCTGACCTGCTGCAGGATGGGCTCTGGCAGAACATCCGACCTGCGACTCGCTGACATGCTCAGGTATGCGTGCACGAGCGGGCTTCATGGAGACTGATAGGCACATGCAGGCTGACGTCCCACCCCGGCTGCGCGCGCAGGGGCGACCGCGTGTTCCAGTTCTGGGTCAAGTACCAGGTCGCCGCGTCGGTCATGCTGCTGCTGATCCTCATCATCTCGGACCTGGTCCCCGAGGCGCGCCCTGCCTGGGCAGGCCCACGCGGTGCTGCGGACAGCGACATGTAGCACTGAGACCGTGACCAAGGAGCTCGCGAGGCATTGCAGCGTAGTAGTGGTGTGCATGGCTTTGCTATGGGTTGGGTCGTGAGCAACCTCTTGCAGCACGAGGCGCTGCCCGAAAGTGTCTGCGGCGCGGCCGAGCGCGCGGGGGCTGCGCCGCAGGCGCGCGAGTGGCGGCTGCTGTACGCGATGACCACGGTCGGCGTGGTGCTGTCGGAGAAGGTGGACACCACGCTGAGCAAGGGCGTGCTGCGCATCTTCGGCACCGTTTGCGGCGGCGTGCTCGGTGCGCCCCACGCCAGCCGCACGTAGACTAGGGCTGGGGCCAAACATGTCTGGTTTAACAAACTTTTCGTCTGTGCTGGCGTTGCCTGGGATGTCCTTTGGCACGACGTGTGCCTCAACTGAAATTGGGTACCAGCCAAAGCCCGACGCGGCATGCAATGTGCATACTGCGTTAGGGCTAGGGCAAAGAGTCGTGCGGCTAGTTGTTAGGGCTGGCGCGACGCTGGAGTGCGGGACAGGCACCAGGTCCGCTTGCCGCCACCGTTTGCACGACCGCGCAGGCTTTGCCGTCATGGCCGGTCCGCAGCTGGCCAACTGCGCGCCGGCGCTGGCCACCATCGTCTGCGTGGCCACGTTTGTCATCGGGCCGATCACGCTGACCGTCTACAAATATGCCGCCTTCCTGTTCCTGATCACGCTGCACACCATCATCCTGTGCCAGTGCGGCCCCTGCGCCCGCCACGAAATTTTGCTGCCATTCCTGCATCGCTCAGGCGCGTCGCGCGGCACTGGTCCTTGCAGCATGGTGGTATGGATATCTTGTGTTGGCAGACAGTAGGAGTGGGCCTCGTGCTCAGGCAGCTACCTGAGCAAGCAGGCACTGCGAGAGATTGCGCCAAGTGCATGCAACGGCACGCCGCGCGACGCAGACCCGTGCGCCATGCGACACGGACAGCAATTTGAGCGCTGGGCAGACGCGGCTACTCTCGCCACAGCCCTCAGGCGTGAGGCGCCTGCCGCCAGGTGGACGGTGGCGCCGGGCGACACGGGCAGCACCATGTACTTCTACGCGCGGGTGATTGACATCACGCTCGGCGTCATGATCGTGCTCCTCTTCGACCTGATCTTCCCCTGGTGCGCCGCCTCGACGACGCGTCGTTGATGACCGCGGCGCCCGCGCCCTGTGTGGCCGCATGTCTGTTGGCGGCGCTGCATGCACCCAGGGCCCAGCAGGCCTGCGCCTGCGCAGGGGAGATGCGGCCAGCTCAACCGGCACGGCCAGCGTGCAGCTTGTCTAACGTATTCCTCAACAGGTCAGTGAAAGCAGGTCGTCTCACGGCCGTGCGTTTTTGGTGAGTGCTTGGGCCTGCAGTAGTTCTGTACCGCAGTTTGCATGCTTTGTGGCCTAACAAAAGTGGCAGCACTGACAGTCGGGTGCCTGGCGACCAGGTACACGTCCACGGCGGCCGCGGAGATGCTGGGCGACGCCTTCTATGAGGCCACAAAGCTGACATGCTGCTACTTTGAGGTGAGCGCGCCCTGGGGCCGATACGCCATGCTGGACCAGGATGTGCTGTGACAGCAATTGCTATGTGACGCTCACTGCTTGTACCTTGACAGCGCTGTGAGAGCATGCTTTCAGTCAAAGCAGACTCATGCTGTCGCAGCGGGTAACAATGGGTCCACGACATGTAGCAACTAGGCATAGGTCCACGACATGTAGCAACTAGGCATGCACGCTCTCGTCAGAGCCCCTTTGCCCAGGCTGCCCGGCGGACAATATGCACAAATTGGGCGCGGCCCAGGTGTTGTGACAAGCAAGTTGCGCTGCTGTGTCGCACAGTGTGCATTCAAGGCATGTGGGTTTGATGCGCTGCAACTCTTGTAGCATCCTCTGCATGGTGGTGCCGGGGTGCGGGACGAGGGCGCTCACCGGCGCGCGTTGACGCGCCTGCCGCGCGCAGGCGTTTGCCGAGGAGCTCGCTCTGGCAGGAGGGAGCACGCAGGGCCATGCTGGTAGCATCGGCGGCGCGAGCGGCAAGGGCGGCGCGGGCGCGGGGGCTACGGGCGACCACGCGGATGTGGAGCAGGGCATGGGCGAGGGCGCGGAGGCGGTGCAGGCCGGCGTGGCCGCGCTGGAGGACGACATGCTGCAGAAGATCACCAAGCCGCTTGGCGCGCTGGGCCCCCCACGCATGCCTGCTCATGCGCGCTGCATGCTGGGAGCGCACGAGCCAGGAGCAGCTTGTGGTGGGAGGCGTGAGCCGTCGCTTGGGTCCGAGTAGCGAGGCTGCAGTGGTTTCCTACTGAAACAGGCCGTACTTTTACAAGCGTACACAAACAGCAAACAGTTGTGGCGTTCTGAGGCTCAAGCAGAGCCTGCCCGCAGCCCGCGCCGGCTGACAGGGCAGCGGGGGGCCGCGGCGCGCAGTGACGGTGCAGGCGTCGCTGGCCAAGGAGGTGGTGATCTGGAAACGCGGCGTCCTGGTCCTGCCGCCCATCATCCACGACACCGTGGCCTGCATGCAGGCGCGCGCCCGCGGCCCTGCCGCGCGCGCACCCGCGCGCATCACATCCGGGCACCTGCAGACGCCTGACACCTACCCCATACACCCTCACCCTAGCCTCATCGCATGCGAACCCGCGCGCGCCCCATCCTGGGCACCCGCGAAGGCCACCTGATGCCAGCACGCCAGGGCGCGGCGCGCAAGCGGCGCGCCCTGCACCCGGCGCGCCCTGCGCATGTATCACAGCGAGAACTGCGGACCGCCGGGAGGTCGGCGGCTGGATGCGCTTGGCCGCCACGGAGCGCCCGTCACGGCGTGGCCAACTGGCACCCGCGACGCGTGCTGGGCCTCGTGCGCGCTGCGCTGCCTAAACTGCTCAGGGATGCTGCGCGCCGGACGATGGGCAGCGCGCGCGCGCTCAGGCGCTGCGCGCCATGCGAGCGGTGTGGACGGCGTGCGCCAGGCTCGGGCGATAAAGGCGAAAAACGGAGCGCGGCGGGCGCGCAGGTGCTGCACGACCGGCTGGCGGCGCTGGAGATGATGCTGCTGCAAAAGCCGATCGTGTCGGGGCGCTACTCCAACTGCACGCACCGGCGCTTCATGCTGCCGCTGCGCCCATACTACGACCACTGCATCGCCAGGCGCGCTCCAGCCTCACCGCGCCAGCCCTCGCCTTGGCGCCGCTGCCGCCGCGGCATGCGCGCGTGGCCGCATCTCGCACCTCGGGGCACGTCCCTCATTAGCCGATTGAATGATTGAATCGGTTGTTTTATTTTTGGACATAATTGAATCGAATTCATCAGCGCAGCGACGTCAGCTCGCTGCTCCCGTGTGGCTGCCGCAAAGCGAGGGGGCCTCGGGGGCCGCGGGGCCGCAGGACGGTGGAGCTGGGCGAGGCGATCCGGAGCGTGCTGGCCGAGGACGCGGGGCCGCTGCACCTGGTGGACGCGCAGGGCGCCATCGACCGGCTGCAGGCGTCCCGGTGTGCGCGCCCGGCGGTCGGAGCTCAGGCCCAGCGCCTGATGCGGCGCGGCAGTCGCAGCGCCTCGGCCAGCCGCGAGGCGCCAGGGCCGGCGCCCGCCCGCCTCGCCGCGCGCAGCCCTGCAGCGGCGGCGGCCTCATGGCTGGCGGTGGCAACCCTGCGCGCGCTGTACCGGGGGCCAGAGCGCAGCGCTCTTGATGGAGCGCTGCAGCGGATTACAGATATACCTGACAACACATAACCTGCACTGAAACAACCTCAACCACCACGTGGGCTGTACCTGCGACCCGCACACCCGCATGCACACCTATTGGCGCGCGCGCGCGCGCACGCACCAGCACCGAGCGGGCAGCGCGCGGCGCGCGCGTTCTCGAAGGCAGCCCGACCCGGGCGCGCCAGCGCGCGCGCAGGCTGCGGCTGCGCGAGGCGTACCTGCGCGTGCAGCACAGCGCCAACGCGGAGATGGCGGCCGGCACCGACCCGTATGCGCGCCTGCGCACGCCCGACGACAGCATCCGCTACCAGTCCACCATCTACGCGCTCGTGCGCGTGCTGGACAAGGTCGTGCTGCTCGCGCGCACGGTGCGGCCGCGGCCGGGCGCGGCAGCAGCGGGTTTTCGGAGTGCGGTGCCGTCGCGTGCCCGGAAGCGCGCGCTCGGCTGAGGGCACGCTGGGTCGCTGCTGCGCTTGCGCGCGCACATCAGACGCCCGACTAACAGTGCGCCAGCGACAGGGGCGGCGCTCAGCTGGCGTGCGTGCGCATAGCAGTCTGTTGAGGTAACGGCGGGTGGACGCATTACTCGCGACTTGTGCGGAGTTATGTGACGGGGGCGGTGCTGCGGCCGCGCGCGCCAGGTGCTGGCGGACGAGTGGATCCAGGCGGCGCAGACGGGGCGCAACCGCCGCCACCTGCGCGCGTGGATGGGCGTGCCGCGCGGCTCGTCGCGGCGAGGCGACGGCCCGCCTGCGTCCAAGAGGCAGGTCGGCGGCGCCGACGGCGCCATGTGACTTCTTTTCTTTCGTGTGTGGCTGTCAGTCCGTCGGTCGATCACTGCGGCTGCATTCAACGTGCCGAGCCAGGCGTGGGTGCTTTTTTTGGCTTGTGTTGTCTTCCTGGAACCTCTGCGATGCGGCCGACGCTGCATCTTGTGTGTCGTAGTTGTCGTGTCCAATACGTGTGTGCACGTTGGTGCAGATGTTGCGTAGTTATACCGGGAAACCAGATGGCAGTTTTGGGGTGTCATGTTGACCGGCCCTTGGAGCACATGCATGAGCCATGCATCTGCAGCCGGAGTCTTTTCAACGGCGGCCCGACCAAAATTGCGGTTTTGCGTAGCCCGCAGAACTGAGGGCGCCTTGATCTGGAGATTGTATAACTTCTCGCAATGTGAAGCGCGTCAAATGTTCAACAGAGCTCCTGGCCAGATATAAACGCTTGATGGCTTCGCTTCACTCAGGTCAGACGCGGCACATGCTCTCGCCCGTCGCGCGCCAGGGGCGCATCGACGTCCTCATCATCAAGCGCAGCAAACACGTCAGAGATGATGTCATTGGACACCAAAAAGCCCTCTGGGTCACTCAGGCGCACAACGCACGCGCTCAGACTGCGTGCATCATGCGTGTGGCCGTCAACCTGGCAGGGACCTGCGGCGGCAGAACCCGGCCAAAGCTCAGGCTCATGCTCCGCACACGCTTGCGCCTGACGGTGTGCGACCCCCTGCGCCGCCGCGCCTCCGCCCGCGGCTTGCGGTGGCGCCTGTCCGCTCGCACCCCCACCCCTGGCCCCGCACACGGCGGCCCGCTCGTCCGAGGCACACCCTCCAACCACCTCTGCGAGGCCGGCGCGCACGTGCGGCGCCAGGGCGGCCGCGGCGGCCGCGGCGCGCGCGGGGCCGAACTGGGCAGCCACAGCCGCCAGATCCAACCCGTCGGAGAGCCGCAGGCGCAGCATCACATGGTCGAGCAGCTGCTCATGCGCACTGTCCGGCGCCTGCTCGCCGCCTGCAAGCCGCGACGCGCCCACACCGCCGTCACCGCTTGCTGTGCGTGGGTGCATGGCCCCGCGCGGCTTGCTCACTCCAGAACAGGCTCCAGGGAGGATGGCAGGGCGTCCCCGCATGAGCCACAGGCATGGCAAGCACTGCATGTAAGCAGCCGCAGGCTGCAACGCTGCATGTCGGCGACCGCGGAGACAGCCCTGCTGACGGCATGAGGCGAGGCGCCGCGCCGCGCGCCTGGCAACCCGCCGCCCGCCGCCTCGAAGCCCTCGAGCCAGGCACGGTAGGCGCCCATGGCGCGCGGGCGCGCGAACCGGCGCGCGCCCAGCAGCGACGCGGCGCCCAGGCCGAACGCGTGGTACGGCGCGTTGGCCGCCCAGTACACCTGGTTGTGCGCGCACCTGCGCGGGGGTCCGGGTGCGTCTCCTCCGCCCCACTGGTTGGCAACTCTATATTTGGCTTTACCTATTCGGGCCCTGCGAGACGCAGTGGCATGGCACAGAGCCGGTGCTTGCGCGGGTTCAGCACGGCCATGTGTGTTTCGCGAAGGTGCGCTGTGCACGACCACAGTTGCAGCCGCACATGCGCACGTGGCTGCTGCGACACGGCGCAGAGGGCCGCCGCGCCTCTTCCCCGGCAGCGCGAAGCTGCTGACCTCGTAGTGCTCGTAGCCCGCGCCGCGCAGCACCGCGGAGGCCCGGCGCAGCTGGTCTGCCGCCGCGCGCTCGCTCGGCAGCGGAGCCGCGCCCGGCCGGAACCAGCGCGCAAACGGCGTCCCCTCCTCCACCTGCCCAACATGCGCGCCGGTCAAGTCTGATTACCTTGGAACACCTACGCAAATCCTATGTACACACCAACACCACAACGTCACAATGTCTGCCTTGGTTCAGGCTCCAGGCTGTCGGGATGTGCGACGCAATGCCAACTCTATGCGATCACAGAGGGCACCGGCAGGCCCGGCGCGCGTGCGCGGCGCCCGCCGCCGCCCGAGCACGGCCGGCCGCAGCCGCCAGCGCGCCGCACCTGCAGGTCGTAGACGGAGATGTGGTCGGGGCGCGCGGCCACGGCCTGCGCCAGCGACGCCTCCCACAGCGCGGGCGCCAGCCGCGGCAGCCCCGCCATCAGGTCTAGGCTCCAGGCGGCGGGCGCCGCGTCGGCGACTGCGCACAGCGCGGCGCGCACGTCGTCCAGGCCGTGCGAGCGGCCGCACGCCTGCAGCAGCTCCTGCGCACAGGCAAGTGGCGCTGTGACGGCACACAAGTGCACGTCTGAGTGCTCGCAAGGAGGCTCGCGTAGCGTCTCATTCGCTACAAGTGTCGCTGTCCAGCTGCTGCACGGAGTGGTCTGCTATCTGCTACATTCCCAGTGTTTCAAAAGAGGTGTTGCCCCAGTACAAGCGCCCAACACGCAGTAATACGAGTGTGCTGGCCAGCTTCTGTAGGCACTGGGCACGCACGTACGGCAGCTCAGAGGCGCCTCAGGCAGCGCTCGCCCGCGCCTGCTGGAAGGCCTGCACGCCGACGCTGAAGCGGTTCACGCCGGCCGCCATGTACTCGCGCAGCCGCGCCGCGTCAAACGTGCCGGGGTCCGCCTCCATGCTGACCTCCGCGTCGGCGGCCACGCCAAACCGCACCGCCAGCGCGTCCAGGATGCGCCGCAGCTGCGCCGGCGGGAGCAGCGAGGGCGTGCCGCCGCCGAAGAACACCGTGCGCAGCGGCGCGGGGCCGCCGCACGGCTCGGTCGCCGCGACCTCCCGGCACACCAGGTCCACGTACGCCTGGGCGGCCAGCGGCGCAGCCTGGCTGCACGGCCCTGGTGCATGATGGAAAATGAACAGCGCTATGTGTCGCGGCAGCGACCTGGGGCACACCTGCATGGCGTCCTGGACAGGCGCGGACCCCAGGCGGCTGCCAGTGGCGACCACGGGGAAGTCGCAGTAGAAGCACTTGCGCTTGCAGAACGGCAGGTGCACGTACGCGGACGTCGGCACGGCAAGCTCTGCACCGCCGTGCAGAGCCCCGCGCGGCTGCTGTACAGCAGTGTGCACGGTCTCTATCGCCGCGACCGCAGCTGCGCACTGCAGCGTCGAAGCGCGGGCTTGCTGGCCCCATCTGCTGCGCCGCTGCACGCCTTGTGCACAGTCAAACACGGCGCGCCAGGTGAACAGGCTCGGTAGCTGCGCAGCAACGCGCGCGGGCTGCACAAGGCCCGCTGCAGGAGCGTGCATGAACAGACTCAGGTGCTAGTGCGCAACCTCTGTACAGAGAGTCGCAGATGTATCACCTCCTGGTTGCAGGACGTACTGACCCGTGCATGACCAGTAGCGCACTTGCACGGCACTTGGGGTTCCTGCAGGGTCCAGAAGATAGAGTGACTTGCCTTCTCAAGGCAACCTCAAGGCAACTCAGGCAGCTGGAAAAGAACGTAAGCGCAGACTACCAGGGGCGTGGGCAAAGATGAGCACGGAGGCGTCGAAGTCGCAGAACGATGACCACTTCACAGGAGACGGTGCTTACGCCCTCAGCGCCGCAGCATAAAAGCACCACCTGACCCACATTGTGCCGCTGCCTATCGTTACCATCATATAAGTGGCTCTTATCTGGCAATGGGCCATGCTGAGTGAATGCATTGTAGGACAGCAAGGCGCGGCTCTGAGCTTCCCTGGTGGTGGAAGGTATTGTTGCAGCTCCTGGGTCATGTCTGTGGTGTGTCTAGCATGGACAAGACAGCAAACATCCCACACAGAGCTGCCAAAAGGCTGCGCACACGCTGCCACTGTAGTGCCTTCCAGTCCACCAGACTCATGTGGCACTGATTCGAGGTCAAATGCGGCCCGCTGAGCAGACTGTTCTGACCTGTGCGCTGCAGTGAGCCTCAAGGAGCGCTCGTACGCCAGCGTAAGCCATCAGGTGGGGTCCAAGACACCAGAGCGTGCGCACGAGGGCAGCCGCTTCGAAGACGACCTGCGGTCCATTGGCGCTCCGTCTGAGCAGCAGCCACGGCAAGCGCCGGCACCTTGTGCATGCACAGCTCCTTTTTCAAGCTGTCAGCCTGCCTGTCTGTGCCAGCTTCGAGACATCCCATCTGCGCTTGGATGTAAACGAGAACCTGCGCGCAGGAGCCTGCCAGACAACGTCACGCAGCACGAAGACCCCACTACACACGAGGTGCTGGCCCACACCTGTTGATAGGCGCCCATCCACCAGCGACTACCTCTTGAGGTTGCTGCTGCCTGGGGGTTGCCGGCGCCAGGCAGAGACACTGCAATGCTGTGAGCTGCAGGGCAAGAAGCGGTGCAGAAGGCTCAAGTTGAGGTATGTCGTGTGGTTGCACAGGTCAAGTACACAGCGGACGTGGGACGTGAGGGTGCTGGCACCAAGGTGCGTGTCTGCTCTGCTATTGCAGACGTTGGGACCATCGACGTATGCTATGTGTGAGCAACGCCCCAGGGCGAACAGGCGGGCTTCTTCGGAGACGCCAGTTACACTGCGGACGTGCGCGCCGCGTTTGCGGGCGTGCCGCGCGTCAAGCCGCAGTGGCGCGACAGGTTCATGAAGGTGCTCATCGTCGGCGAGTCCGGCCTGGGTGCGCCTGACCGGGCGGCCTGCCGCCTGCCGAGGGTCAGGTTGCAGCAAGTCTCTTGGGTGTGTGTGGCGCTGCAGTTGGCGCACTTGTCACGCAAGCAAATGACCCGGCCCCACTTGCTGAGGCAGGGCAATGCGCAAAGTGTGGACTGACAGCCTGAGGCCCGCGCACGCGCGCACAGGCAAGACCACCTTCATCAAGAACCTGCTGGCGGCGTACGCCCAGGACCCCGACCTGGCGGTCAACGACGCGTCGGGCCCGGACGCCGCCCGGGTGTTTGCGGCCTCGCCGGAGAAGATGTGCACCACAATCGTTGTGCGCGACCACTCTTCGCAGACCGCCTTCAACTACCGCGTCCAGGACACGCCTGGCGCGCGCCCTGCCGTCAGTGAAGCATGGGAAAGGGGAAAAAACGCGGGCACGCCTGCACTCTGCTTCGCACTTTGCTTCTGGCGTGGCGTGATACTGAAGCGAATGTTACCAAGACGCATTTTCAGTGCCACTCTGGTACTGCCGTGGCACCAGCAGCTGCAGCAGCGTGACGGCGCCTCTGCGGGCGGGCAGGGTACGACCGCACCGAGGACAACATGGACCCTGTGATCCACTACTGCGAGGAGGCGTGCACGCGCTGCCTGGCCGCCGAGCAGGACACCAAGCGCAAGGTACTTCCCGTTGCAGCCGCGAACGGCACAGCCTCACTGTGCGTGGCAGGGCGCTTCACCTCCCCGCAGCGGCGTAACTGTGACGTCTGGACCTGGGTGCAGAGCAGTCGTGGGTGCTCGCTCGCTACTGCGTGCGCTGGCCTCGCTCTGAGCGGGCGCGGCGGCGGCGCGTGCGCAGGGCGCGCTGGCCCTGGAGGAGGACCCGCGGGTGGACATCGCGCTCTACTTCATCGCGCCGCACCGCCTGCGCCCGGTCGACCTTGACTTCATCAAGCGCCTGTCCAAGATCGTCCCCGTGGTGCGCCTCCGGGCGCCCGCCAGCAAGGGCGGTTTGCCCTGCGTGCGTGCTCGGAGGGCGCGGGCGTTGGCAGGCAGCTCGGTCCTGACGCGCGGCGCGCAGCATATCGCGCGGAAAATCCGGCGCTGTCTCTGTCTGCCTCGTATTTCACGCCCGTGCTTCACTGTGCAGGGCATGCATGGGAAGCGTGCCGTAGGTGACAGATCTCATAACTATCGGCGCAGCTGCCACAATTCCCCTGCATGGTGGACACTTCTCTGCGCGAGTCTGCACCGCGCTGACGGGGCACCGGACGCAGCGCTCCATGCTGCGGCGCATGGGCAGCCGACGGGCGCCGGCGGCGCGCGCAGGTGCCGGTGCTGGCTAAGGCGGACAGCATGACGACGAACGAGCTGCGCGACTTCCGCGCGCATGTCCGCGCGCAGCTGGAGCATGTGCGTACCCTGCCATGATGTCGGCCCCGACGCTCACGCTGATCGTGACATCCACTATGTTGCTGTTATTTGGGCAGGGCGGTACCAGCGCATGTTGGCAGACGCTCCTGATCTTGGCGTATCCTGTAGCTTTTGTCATGCACAACCCTTCTCACACACGCCGCAGTAACCACACATGAGGTGCCTGGTTTTCATTCCTTTCGCCTACGCGCAGGCGGGCAAGGACGCGAAGCAGGACCTGCTGCGCTCGGCGTTCTCTGAGGAGGCGCTGGACGAGGCGGGCGCGCGGCGCGAGGCGCCGCCTTTCGCGATCGTCGCGTCCACCGACTATGACCTCTCCGTGGGCCGGTGCGCAGGCCGCACGGATGCGGCTGACTGCTCCGCCCCGCATGCCAATTTGAGCTCGAAACACACCTTCAGGCTGCTGGCTAGGATGAGCAGCAGGAGATGCATGCACCGGTGGCGCGGCGGGCATGCGTGGCGCAGCCAGGCGCCTGCGCAGACTGCCCTGCCGAGGGTCACGCGGGCCAGACGGCCGCTGTGCAGAGGCCTGCGTAGGTGCAGCAGGTGAGGCGGGGGGCCGGGGCGGCAGGTTCTGGCCGGTGCGGCGCTACCCGTGGGGCAACTGCGAGGCGCTGTCGAGCGTGCACTCGGACCTGCCCGCCCTCAAGCGGCTGCTGTTTGAGGCACGTCCAGAGCACCCTGTCACCCCTGCCCCGGTGTGCCGCTAGGGCTTCTCGTCCTGGTCGCCCAGTGCATGTCCAGGCGCAGTGACAATGGAGGCACGCATGTATCCTGTGCTTGCCCCCCAATCATGATCCTGCGATGCTGGCGAGTGCGTGTGTTTTTGGCGCGCTGCAGCAACAGCTCTTCAATGCCAGGAAAGGCATACAGTCGTGCTCTGTGCATGCTGTCGCCCGGTGACGCGCAATGCAGCAGCACAGCAAGCGATGCGGCCGACGTGCCAGCGCGCGCCGATGCAAGCTCGGGGCGCGCGCGCTGGCGCGCGCAGGTGGGCTTTGAGGACCTGAAGGCCGCGACGGACAAGCGGTATTACAAGTTCCGCAGCCAGCAGCTGCTGCACCTGGACGACCCCAACATGTGCGCGGCCCGCGCGGCTCTGAACCTGTTGCGGCATGCGACTGATGTTCTGGGGCCCAACATAGCTGCCGTGGGATCACATAGGTTTGGGGCACGACTTGCATGTTGATGCAGGATCCATGACGACGGCGTTGCACAGGCCTGCCAGGCCGCTCACAGTTACCCGGGCGATCTGGCGCGCGCCACGGGCGTCGCGCGCTGCAGCGCTGCTTGTGCGCGCGAGGCATGCAAGCCGGCGCTGACGCGCGCCGCGCCGCGCAGGCCGGTGAACCGTAGCTCGCTGACCGCGCACCTGCAGCGCACGCTCCGCCAGCCCGTCAATGAGGGCCTGACCGTCGGCAAGGCGCTGCGCTGGTTCGGCGGCGCGGTCGCGTTCTACTTTGCGGCCAACCTGGCGCTCGGCGGCCGCAAGCGCATCGACCACGACCTCGGCCGCATCAAGGTGCGGCGCCCGCTTTGTTTGGCGAGCGCTGCTGCGCCGCGCAATCATGCAGGCCGCGAGCTTGCTGGCGGCAGTGGCGCGTGCCTGCCGGCGGCTATGCACCTTGCCAGCTGGGCTGAAGAACGTGGCGTGCAAGCAACCTCCTGTTTGCGGCTGTGCACTCAGCATGCACAACTCACACCACTCGCCGGGCCCTCCTTGGCGCGCGGTGCTCTCTCCTGAGCGTGCTCGAGGGAGGCTGCTCATGCTCTGGTTGGGTGGCTCTGCTCTGGAAGGCGCTTGTCAGGCTGCTGGCATCTCCAGCGCACGCGAGGCTTGGCCGGGTGAACCAGTCATCTTCTCTATTTTCTGCCGCGCAGGATGTGGTGTCGGAGGCGGTGGACGTGGCCAGCGACAAGGTGGTCGACTACGGCTCCGTCGCGCTCAGCAAGGCGGACGAGGCGACCAACGTGGCCGCGCGCGCGACCGCCAACAAGGTTAACGAGGCGCGCGCGCGCGCGCTGGGCAGCCGTTCCTTGGGCCGGTCCTTTGAGCAGTCGCAAGCTCCTGTACATCGTGCCGGGCGGTCTCAGTTTCACGCGTGCGTTATTGGCTGCGCGCGCGGCGGAGTGTGTCCGGGTGCCGCAGTGATGCCCATATGCTGACATTTCCTGCACCAGGCCCGTTGCTCAACAAAGGGATGCTGTGGAGGGGCTGCGTGCGGCCGGCTGAGCGCTCTGTCGGCGCTGCAGGTCAAGGACAAGCTGACGGGCGCGGAGGAGGAGACGCGGCGGCGCGCCGAGGAGGCCGAGCGCGAGCGCCGCCGCAAGGAGCGCCGCGGGCCGTTCGGCCTCTTCGGCCCCAAGGACCGCGAGTGAGCGGCTCTGGGCCGCGGCGCGACCGCGGGGATGCGCTCGCCGGGCCGGGTGCTCGCTGGGGCGCATCTGTCACGCTGACAAGGGAAGAGCTGTGCGCGGGCGACCGCCGCAAGCTGCGCTGCTGCCCTTTTCGTCACTGCAGTTTAGGTGGACGCGCTGTGGCGGTATGGCAGGCTGTGCAGAGGTGTGGGTGGGGTGGGCCCTTAGTGTCTGGCTGGATTTTCCGGTGCTAGCGTGAGCGGTCACTGAGTGACATTAGCTGATCAACCCTGCGTGTCTGTGCTCTCAGTGTGAGCCCGCAGCGCCCTGGGCTTGCATTTGAGCTGGGGCGTTTGAGTGTGGCTGTGTCGGAGCGTTGTTCATTGCTGTGCTTGTCGCGTTTGTGCGTGGCAGTTGACAAGGGCTGGCAAGGCATTTCTCATGGGCATCAGTTTAATGGCTTGCGAACCCTTCGGACTTGCCTGCTGTGTTGGGATTTTGCACTCTTGGCGGCCCTGCTGCACTTGCTTTGCTACCTACGCAGATGGATGCTTTTGACTACATAGACAGCACCGAGTTTTGCCCGCACTAGGTTGACATGACGCTAGATACTACTTGACAGCGTGACTGTCAAGCTGCATGCACCAAAGCTGAAGGTGTAAACGCATTTTGGCCAGACCTGCATCTGTGGAAGTTTCTCCCTGTGCCACATTGCTGAGCAGACACACATGACACCAGAGTAAACCAACCTCATTTGCCAAACGGTGCCGGTGGTGGCTGTAGCGTGGCAGGTAAGGCCTGTTTGGCCGCTTCAGCTCATGATCGAATGCCCTTACAAAGTCAGCGTGTCGGGCTCATCAATGCCCGAGACAGCCAATGCTCAAGGGCCTAGGGCGACATTGGCGAGAACGGCCCCGCGTCCAGCGACTCTTCGGGCGACATGCTCGGGCGCTCCAGCGGCTGCAGCAGGCTGATCTCCTTGATGATGACCGCCTTCTCCTCCTTGAACTGCTCATCGTCTGCGACATCGCCCCGGGCACCTCGTTCACGCACATGCTTGCCGCGCATCATCCATTCCCCATGCTAGGCAAAAACCACATGCGTATAAGCACAACCAGCGAGCAGCCTGACCAGGCTCCAGTCTGCCAAAACAACAGCAAACCCTCGCGGCACAGCCGCATGCCGTGTTCTGTGACATGCGCCGGCCGGCGCGCGCCGCGCACCCTTGTCGGTGTGGAAGTCGCCCAGGTACTTGAGCAGCTTGTCGCGGTTGCTGACCAGGATGCTGACGATGGCCGGCGTCTTGTTCGGGTTGGCCACAAACACCTGCGCGGCCGCGCGCCCCGCGCTCGCTTGAAGGCTGGCGCCGGCTCCCAGCGGGCGCAGGCGCAGGCCCTCGCATGGAGCCGCCGGGCTGCAGGAGCTGGCAGGCCTCACTGCCAAGCCTCACAGCACTGCGTGACATTGGCCCGGCCGCCCGCTCGCGCTTCATGGCATGCAGGCAGCCCCGCTTGGCAGCCTGGCAGTTGCGCAGGTTGTTGGTAGTGCAGAGTGCACATCTGGCACTCTACGCATGCAGGGCCGCCGCGGGGCGCGCGCCTTGAACACATGGAAGGCCTCAAACTGGATGGAGCGGCTCGAGTCCTTCAGCAGGATCATCATGAGCTTCAGGTTGGCGGGGTCGCCAACGTAGCGCATCATAACCTTCACATTCGCGCGGTCCAGCAGCAGCTCGCCCAGCAGCTGCGCGCCGCGCTTGCGCCTGTCAGAGCCGGCCGCAGACACCTCCGGCCAGCATCAGACAGTTCTGACCAACCGGGCAGCTCCTGCATATGGCTGCAGACTCCGCTGGTGCAGCGCGCACTACGTGCTGCACAGAGCTCGACTACCTCGTTCAGGCAGGTCTGGGCAGCTGAGAGCGTCCTGAGTGACCAAGGCAGCCGCGCATGACTCCTGTGACCTTGAGAGCCGGCCGGGGACGCGTGTGGCGCGTGGGCCCACCTTCAGCGACTGCCGGCGCGTCACGTAGTTTGTGGACTGCAGCAGCCGCGTGTACTGCGCGAAGAACTGCGCGCGCGCAGGACGCTCGCGCTCAGGCAGCAGCTCCGCCTCGTCACAGTGTTAGCAGACAATCAACGACTTGGACAATCGACGCTCTCGTCGAGGCGCAGGCTCTTCGACGAGCAGCCGGGGCGCCCATGCGCGTCATGGCATGGCGCCCCATGCGCGCACGTCTGCAGCGCGCAACAGGCGCGCGGGGCAGGCCCCGCACGCCCGCCCCGGAGCGCCGCGCGCGCCTGGTCGTAGCAGGCGGCCAGGTAGCGCGCGACCAGCGCCTTGTGCCGCGTGAGCAGGTCCTTGAAGGTCGCAAACGCGTCGGAGGCCACCTCGAAGTTGGTCACCTCCACCTTCTCAAAGAACTGGCCGAACAGCGGCCCCTCCAGCACCAGCCTGCGCGCACCGCGCCCGGCTGCGTCGGCGCCGGCGCCGGCCGGTGCGCGCGGGCCGCGGCGCGCGCCGCGCCGCTCCGCACGCTCGACTGCGCGACGTGCGCTGCCGCGGGGGGCCTGGCACGCCGATCAAGCTGCTCTGGGGTGGGTGGGCAGGTTTGCGCGGCGGCCGTGGCAGCAACAAGAGCAGCGCCGGGTGCTGTGCTTAGGCGCGCGGCCCGCGGCGCGGCGGCGCGGGCGCCGCACCCCGCCAGGTTCTCGTCCCGCACGCAGTCGCGCAGCATGCTGCCGCAGTTGAGCGCGATCGCCGGGTTGTTATACCTGCGCCGCCGCCCCTCCGCATGAGTGAGCTGCGCCGGTGCGTGGCGACGCAGACCTAGCTGCACCGCCAGCCGCACGCAGCATGCCCACGCCGTTTCGGCCCAGGGCACAGTCCCTCCCTCCATGCGGCGGCCGCACCCCTGGAAGAGCGTGTTGAGGATGTCCGGGTGCTGGTAGACGTACCGGACGCCCGGCCCGTCCGCATTGCTGTCCATCCTGAAGATGGCGCCACAGACCTGCGCAGGGCTCGCAGCCTTGCACAGAGGACACGGCAGCAGGCAGCGCGTCCAGCACAGCATTTTCCATGCCGCGGGCATCAGTTGTGCATTTTGCCGTTCTACATCACAGCATTTCCCACTCGGTGGCAAATATGGAACAGCTTCACACAGCCGACCAGCCTGGAGCTGCTCAGGCTATCCACCGGTCTGCCATGCGTCTCCCATGCGTCAGCGAGTCGTGTTGCAAGGCAACATGGGTGTGTCGCAGGGCACCACAGGTGACAGCAGCCCAGACTCACAAGACGCCGAGAGCAGCCCCACTGCACAACGCTTGGCGCGACGAGCTGCTGCCGCGGCTGCCAGGCGGCCGAGAAGCCGGGCCGCGCCTGCGCCGCGTCCTTGCGCGCCTCAAAGTCCAGCAGCGCCAGCTTGTTCGCCAGCAGCGACGGCAGCCCGCACCGGCAGGTCTCGTGGCAGATGGACACCGCGGTGTCCTTGGACGGCTCTGTCTCGCCGTCGCCGAAGATTGCCGTCTGCGCACACCACGCCAGACAGCACGCCTCAAGCTGGGGCCTGGAGCTGCCAGGCTTCGCCTCAGGCTGAAGGCAGGGCGTATCAACACATGCATGCACTCTGCTACCTGCTGCGACCAAGCGTGCCACGCCCGGTCGCCTTCGCTCGCAGGCAGCGCCCGGTGACGGGCAGCGCCTGCAGGGCAGCACGGGCGGGCGGCACACCTTCATCTGGTACAGCAGCTTAGCCGCATCCTCCTGCTGCTTCTCGGTGGAGGCCTCGGAGATCCGCTCCAGCGCGGCGCACAGCTTTGCGACTAGGTCCTGGGGCGTGCGGCTGCTGGTGGAGTGCAGCACCTTCTTCAGCAGGGACGCCATCTCGGCCGCTGGGGACCCCGGCCCGCCAAGTGCTGCGCACTAGCGCGGCTCTGCTCGTCCGCGTGCCTGGCTTGTGCTGCACAGGCCGGCACGCTGCCTGCCCATGAGGGTGCAGCACAGTGCGCCACCCGGGACTGGCATGCAGTGTGCCAAAGCAGAGCGTGGACCTGATGCGGCGCACAGCAGGAGTCGGGTGCTATTCAGGATTGGGGGCAAGCCGGCGTGGAACGCGAAAGTAATGTATGTACACAACGTGACAGAGGAGTATCCAGGGGCCTTGCAACTCTGGACGTAGGCTTGCACGGGCTGGAAAGGACCTCCTGGGGGAAGCTAGGTTGAGCTTGCCCTAGTGCATGATCAGCTGATCCTGCCTTCATACTGGAAGGTTTTGTTGGCATATGGAAGCGATGTCACGATGTCAACACACCGGTGGTCGCACAGTACTCCGTCACACTTCACTCTACTGGACACAAGCAGCGCAACACCTGTGCTCAGTTTAGCATGCGTCCAAAAGCATATGCTACAAAAAGCATGCCAAGACAAGTGCCCATTATGAGCATTAGGCGCTCACACATCATCACTGTAGAAACGGATGAGTGGCTCTGACCCGCACATGATGCCTCACGCTACCAGATTCACAGTCGTGTGGGTTCCACACTCAGACACCCTGGCCACTAATAAGCACCAGCATGCTCATCGACCATGTTCGCCAGTTCTTACCCAACAAAGCTCCATGGTGAGACACTGTGCTCTGACGCCTGCAGCACCTCCACGGACCGCAGGCAGACCCTCGACCTGTGCAGCACTCTGGTGCTGCCTGGGCGCCTATCAGGACAGACCATGCGATGCGCCTTGGGCCAGGCCAAATGTGCCATGCAGCCAGTACTGAGGCTATCAACAGCTGGCAGTACTCCGCCGACCAAACAGACCCCCCGTGCCCAGAAGCAACCCTGATGCAATCCACAGATGCAAACCCGAAAGTCTTTGGAGAGCATTTGACATGAAGCCCGCAGCTGCACAAACAGCCCAATGCTGGGCGAGCCATCAAAATTGCTGGCGAGCCTCGGGCACACTGCCGGAATAGGCCCTGCCACAGGCCCTTCCTTGGGTTCAAGAACAGCCAATTGGTTGTTGCATCACATTTGCAACTACAGGTGCCCATTCCAATTCTTATATGCAGCCCTACGACTTGAGCACCCGTGCATGAGACACACTCGCACGCAGCAGCCCGCTCCCCGACCCGCACACGTGCAGCCCGCCTGTGTGGCGCGGCGAAGCGCCCAGGCACAACTGCCTCCGCGCGCGCCGGCCGCCCAGCGCAGGGCCGGGCGCCTCGGCTCCATTCCTGCCTATGTGCCCCACTTTCACACGGGCTGAGACTTGGGGGATCACACGAGCCTGAATTTGTGCACCTTGGGGGCGGCGCAGCGCGAGGGGCCGGCTCAGTGCAGGATGAGGCCCAGGGTGTACGTGATGACGCCCGTGGCGCCCAGGCGGCGCACGGCCGGCACGAGCTCGCGCGCGCGCCGCTCGTCCAGCACCACCTCCAGCGCGACGTAGTCGCCGTCCAGCAGCCCGCTCACCGTCGGCGACTGCTCCGCCGGCAGCAGCCGCGCGACCTGCGCGCCCACGCGCCCACTCGTTGGCCCCACGCCCGCTGCGCCGTCGCGCCAGCCGGCGCACTGCAGCAGGCCCGCGCCGCACTCGCCCACTGTCACATCCTGAGTATGGACCGCAGATGCATACCATGCAAGCCCTCCACTAAGCCGCCTCCTAAACATAACGTGGTGCGAGCCGCGCGAGCGGCCGCGCGAGCCAGGCGTGCCGGGCGCGCCCTGCGCGCTCCGGGCGGGCGGGGGGCTGCATGCAAGGCCGTGCAGGCTGCCCAGCAACGCCACGTTTGCATTGCAGCGCCTAGCTCCGTCACCACGACCGCGAACGCGTTCTGGCGCTGCTTGTGAGGCCCGGGCCGGGCGGCGGGCGGGCCGCGCACGGTGTCGAGCGCGTCGCGGTGCAGGTTCATCTTGAGGCCGACCTTGCGGCGCGCCGCCAGCGCGCCCTGCAGCAGCAGCGCCAGGTCCTCGATCTTGCGCCGCTTCCAAGTATCCGCCCAGGCCGCGCGGTTGGCCACCAGGCGCGTGGTCGAGCTCAGGATGGTGTCCACGACCTGCGGCACGCATCGACGATGTGTGAGGATTCTGAGAGTTCTGAATATCAGCGTGGGGGCTGGCAGTAACACGACGCCTCATCGATGCAGTCCGCACACTTAGCCCTGAAAAATATGGTTGTGCTGGACTTGTGCACCAATGGCACGCTCGCCACACAAAAGTTAAGGCAGCCACGCTGCAGCGGCGGGCCCCGGGTCCGGCAGCCCCGGCGCAGCGCCCGCCAGCGGGAGTGGGCGCGCACGCGCAGCTTGTTGGCGCGCAGGCTGGAGCCCGTCTCGGTGATGTCCACGATCGCGCCGACGCCGGGCAGGCTGGCCTTGACCTCGGTCGCGCCCCAGCTGTACTCCACCTTGACATTAACGCCGCGATCCGCAAAGTAGCGCCGCGTTGTGTTGACCAGCTCCGACGCGACGATGGTGCCTGCCGGGGCGGCGCAGGGCGGGGGGCTCGGGGCGCGGCGCAGACGATAATTCCTTGTACAGCAGATCATGTACTGCCGAGCGAGGTGCAGCGTCTGACAGCCACAGCAAGCCGCAGGCGCGGCGCACGAAGCTGCGGCATCGCCCACATTATCAGGTGCTGCGCCTTTGCTGGCGGGCAGGGGGCCGCGCTGGCGCGACCCTGCAGGCGGTACCTAATGGCCGGCCGCGCATGGGGCGCAGGCGGGTGGGGGCCCGCGAGCGCGCCTGCCAGGTCGGCCGCGCACTGGACGGCGCTGTCCTCCGGCACGGCCAGCACCCAGCGCGCGGGCCGGTCGGTGGCCTTACTGTACGCCAGCTCGCACACCTGCGCGCCGGGCGGGCAGCATGCTGCAGGGTGAGGACCTGCGGGGGCGGCCGTGGAGAGCGCAAGACAGCCACGCCGGCACGCTCGGGGGCTGACACCGCCGCTGATGCTGCGTTGCATCGAGCATGTGCGGCGGATGGAGCTGGAGGCCAGGGGCATGCGCCAGGACAGCGCACTCTCGCCCATCTGGTCACCATGCTGCGCGCCAGCTCAGCGCGCTCCTTTGCCGAGGGGAGCGGCGCACCTCCACCACGTCGGCCTCGTTCTCCACGATCCAGTCGCGCCCGCAGATGCCCGCGTCCAGGACGCCGTCCTCCACATACCGGCTGCGCAGGCACAGAAGCACTGCAGTGGTGCACAGCATGCTGGAGCCAACCCGCGCCTGGGCCCTCTGGCATGCCCAGAAAGCAGGCTTCACGGGCGCCAGCCAAGGCGTGCAGCGGCCCGCTGAGCGGGCACGTGAGCGTCGAGCACGACAGCACGCCCACACACGCGGCGCGGCGCGGCGGGCGCCACCTGATCTCCTGCGACCGGAACAGCACGAACTGCAGCTCCTCGTCGTCCACGCGCGGGAAGTAGCCGCGCTCGCTGATGTCCACCTTGAAGCCTGCGCGGGCGGCGCAGGCGGCCAGAGTCGCCGCGCGGCCGCGCTGGCTGCCCGCACGTCGGGCAATACCACACCCAGGCCTCCGCCCACGCGCACGGGGCCCCACTGGCTGCCCGCACCTGTGGCAGGCGGAGCAGCGTGCCTGCTCGGCACAGGGCAGGGGCTCGGCAGGCGGCACAACACGGGCTGTGGCAGTGTGCGCACCCGCTTTGCGGAACAGCTCGTGCGTGGAATTCTGCAGGCTGCCCTTTGGAAAGCCGAAGCGCAGGGCGTCTGCTTCGGCGGGGCGCGCCGCCTCCTCCGTGACCAACTGCGGCGTGGCCACGTGGGCGGGCGCTGCTTTGGGCGCCCAGCTGCGCCTTGCGGCGGTGTGCTGCGGACGGGGAAGCGCCCCCTTTGACGGCAATACATACGCCCGTGCTGGGACGACGACTGGCATTGCGACCGCTCAGCCGACCACCCTCCCCCTTTTGCCCGCCTGCAGTGTTGCAGCGAGACGCAGGTGTCAGCACACGCGTGGAGTTGGTTCTCACAACCAAGCTCAACTAGGCTCAGGGCGTAAGCTGCCGAGCGTGCTGGCCAATGTCCGGGAACCAAGTTGTAAGGGGCAGTCTGTGCACTCTGCACTCAGAGCTGTCGCACGATGCGGGGGCGCATCGTCAAGTTGTGCCGCCGGCGGGGGGTCCTGCGGCCGCCAGGCGCGTTGTAACGCAGGCTGCCCAGATGTGGAATGCTCACCCGGTGAAAACCTATGCACCGTCTATGCACCGTCGAGTTTTGAAAGTGGGCGCGAAAAGTCGCTGGCTTGCTGTGCGAGCTGGGTTTGGGAAAGCTCGGCAGCAGAACGTGGTCGCCTACGGCCGAGTCTGTACGTCTTGCGTAGAGCCGTGGCTAGCGCAGCAAGAGACCACGTGAGGCCAGCAATGAGGCCTGCACTGGCGCAGCGTCGCTGCAGAGCTAGGCTGTGGCTTGCGCTGGCCGCGCTGGCGCTGGGCGGACGGGGAGCGCGGGCGTGCACGGTCCTGGAGCTGGAGAGCTCGCCCCGCACCGGGTTTGCGGCGAACGTGCTGCGCATGTTCCACACGCTGCCCATCTATGACGGCAACAACGGCACCTTTTTCATCGACCAGCGCGCCGTGAACTTCAAGTGCAGCCAGGCGCGCGCGAGACTCCCGAGCGCCTAACGCACCCGCCGCAGGCCCGCAGCTCTGCGTGCTCCTCGCTTTGAGCACAGCAGGCGCGCAGGACGGCGGGCTGCAAGACTTCTTGGAGCTGGGCGGGCACGCGGTGCCGTGGACGCGCGAGGCGGAGGCCGCGGACGCGGGCGCGCCCTGCAGCAGGATCGACCTGCTGCAGGCCGACAGCCTGGCGGCCGACATAGACGTTGGCTGGGAGGAGCTGGCGACCATGTCCGCGCGGCGGGTGCGGCCCGAGCGCGCGCATGACAGCGGTTTCAAGGGCACCTGCCTGACGAGCGAGGCTGTTGAATTGAAGGCAGGAGGCCAGATGCACAGCACTAGGTCCGTCTCATGTTGTCCTGTTCTGCTCTTTACGACAGACGCAAGGCAGGCTGGAGGGAGCGTCCGGCGATAGTTCACATGCTCCTGCTCTGCGCGTGCCTGGGCGAGGCGGGTGCGCGCGGGAAGGCGCGTGTGCCCAGAGCAGACAGGCGCGCAGGTGTGGAAGCTGCATGCGTGGCTGGCGAGCCAGCTGGTGGCGCTGCGCGCGGAGCTGGAGGCCCTGCCCGGGCCCCGCATCGGCCTGCACATCCGCCAGCCGGGCACCACCGCCGTGCAGGCGCGCGGCCTGGCCGCGGCACACGCGGCGGGCCGCAACCGCGCAAGGTCTTCACACCACGCTGACGGAACGGTCCCATGATGCCCAGTCTGGCGGGCTGTTGGGTGCGCTCCAGCGGGTCAGCAGCCGTGCTGACATGCAGCGGCACCTCAGCAGACAAAGGTTTTGCTCAGGGGCCGCTGCATGCATGTGCTGCACACGCCTGCGGTCCGGCATCGCCAGCACCGCCCTATGCCTTGCCCATGGCCAGCGCGCTCACGGAGGCGACCGGCGCTGCGCAGAAGCACCTGGCGATACCGCCGCAGGAGTACATCAACCGCTTCCTGGCGGCATTCCCAGACGTGAAGGTTTGCCCCAATGCTTGTAGTTGCAACGACCACCAGGAAGGCAACCACCATGATGCTACAGCAAGCACCCTTCCATGCGCCCATCTGTGCTCTTTCTACCTGCAGCACGAGCGCCCTCAGGCCCAACATGGCTACACGACATGGCATGCACAGAGAGAGGGGCCAACATTCTGCAGACCCCATTCCATGAGTCTGGGTTAACCTGCATGAGACCTTATCGGGGCGCAGAATGGCACGTGCCTCCTGGTCGGCGGTGACGCGGGCTGGGTCGAGCTGGCGGGCAGCCTGGCCGCGGAGCAGATCGGCTGCGCGCCGCACCCGCTGGCGCCCGCGCTCGCGCGCCTGCCGCCGCCGCCGGGTGCGGAGGGCGGCGCGGGCGCCGCGTGCACCGCCGCGCGCGACCTGATCCTGGGCATGGAGGCGCTGGCGGCCGCCGACTACTTTGTGGGCACCAGCGCGTCGGCCATCCCGGGCGTCGTGCAGGCGCGCTGCCCGTGCAGGGTGGCTGGCGCGATTCCTGAAACGTGCGTGCATGCGAAGTTGTACATAGTGTCGTTGGCTCAAAGAACTTCGGAAAGGTAATAAATGCAGGAAGCGGGTATAAAGAACGCATGCCTTGCACCCTTGCCAGCCACAGCACCTCTGCCGCGCTATACCGTGCTGCCCAAGCTGCGCAGACGCTGCGGTCGGCCGTGTACAGCAAGGAGCGGCGCACCTTTGTCGCCAACGGCGGCAGCGGCGACTGGTACGACCGCGTGCGCGCCTACTTCCGGGGCGAGGTGTACTAGGCAGGGCTTCAAAGGGTCAGTGGTAGGCCTTCGAAGGGTCTGGAAGAGGTCATAGAGAGTGTGTGTGCGCATGATCAGCACTGTCCTGGGTGGCAGCATTAGCTAGGGTGTGGGATGCTTCGCTTGGAATGCATTTTGTCTCTTTGGGGTGGGCCTACACCTAGCTAAGCTCGATACCAGGCACGGGTAGGAAGCTATGATTTTATGGAGCTCTGGGGCGTTGGGGTGAGCTGGCCGCTACATGCTGGCCTGCCTGAAGCTCTGTGCAAAACCCAGACGCCCGGCAGGGGCCTGTGGCGGCCCGTCTCTGCAGCCCTATGGCTGGTCGAGCAGTGATATAGCATCCTACTTCTATTCCTCGAAAAGGTCTTTGTCACGCTGGGAGACGCTGACGGGCACCTTTCCAGCACGTCTGACTGATGGTGTAGGCCTCCTCGGTTGCTCAAGAGGTGCAGCGGAGCTTGCATGTAAGGCGCGGGCATGGCGCCCAGCCAAACAGTACACATGTGAAGCACTAAAACAATTTACACATCACACACTCTACCCTTAATGCCCGTGGTGTTACGCAGAACAGGCATACAAAGAATTCGCTAGCGCGGAACGCACTGATGTACACCACCCAGACAACATGCGACATCACCAGGAAACCCCGGCGTGGAGGAACCGCACAACAAAGAAAACCTGGAGCACAGCGTGTGGGGCCCACTGCATGAGTGCCCAGCCGCCAGAGGCGCCCAGCCAGCCGCAAATACCGCATACAAGTCTTGCACAACACGGGGGCGATACTAAACAACGAGCGCAGGGCACGCCGCAGCCCCAATTACCAGATTAAAGAAACAGGTATCTTGAGCCTCACTTGCCCCACCGCAGGCCATGGAAGCGCAGAGCGCGCCGCAGCCAGTCGCGCGGCCCCGGCTGCCGCGCGTCGTGTGCGTGGTCGCCCGCTGCCGGGCCCGCCGGCTCCGCGCGCTCGGCCGCCGCGCGCTCGCGCTCGAGCGTGTCAAACGCGCACGTCAGCACAAACACCTCGGGCGGGAGCCACCTGCGCGGCCGTACAGCCATGTCTGTGTTGATTTTGCTCCTGGTGATACCTGCCACACACAAAGCCGCGCGCATGGACGCTGGCATCCATCCTCGACTGCATGCCAGGAAGCTGGCACGTTGCTCGAGTGCTCACACCTGTGCATGAGACATGGGAGAAGGCAACCGCCAAGCTCTGCTTGCACTTTCAATACGCATTGACCACTGCTGTCGCGCGTCAGGACGCACAGCGGACTGGCAGACTGCTGATACCCTTTCCACTCAAAGTACCAGCCGCCGCTGTCGTGCGCGGCGCTGCGCGGGGGGAAGAGCCAGGCGGCAGACGGCGGCAGCCACGCGCGCCGGCAGCGGCACATGGGCAGCCAGCCATGCCCTGCGCGGTCGAGCACTTCACATATATCAGTGCAGGACAAGACGAGGCACATGGGCGCACACAGCAGCCGTCCGTGACCCGCCCTGCCATGCTGCACCTCCCTTGCAACACGCCAGGCACTTCTGCTTGAATCAGCGTAAGTGAAGCATAGCGCAGCTCTGACATTTATGACAGGTCGGATGAAAGCAAGCGTCGCGCCGCTTAACACAACGCAACTGCTGCAGACGAGCAGACCCTTGGGGGCTGGCTGCGCGAGGCGCGCGGGGCGCACCGTTGCGCGCCAGGAACGAGATGTGCCGCACGAGCGGCGTCGTGGAGCGCACGATCGTGTGCGGCGCCGGCCCCGGGCCGCCGGCCCCGCCCGCGCCCCCCGCGCCGCCCGACCCGGCACCCGCCCGCCACAGCCAGCCGCCGGCCTCATCAGCCAGCAGGCCGCCAGCGCCGTCGTAGATCGAGGTGCGGGGCTCCCAGTGGGCCGGCTCCTGCTGCGCGGCGCGGCCCTGGGCGGCCGCGCCGCCGGCTGGCCACGGCCACCGGCCGGCAGCGCCGCTGGGTCGGCAGTCTTGCGCCCAGCGGCGCACGCCCACGGCCGTGACGCGGCCGCCCACCTCCAGCTCGAGCACGAGCGGGCGGTCCGGGCGCGCGCGGCCGGCAGCCGCCGCACCGTCGTCTTCGGGCGCTTCGGCGCTGGCGGCACATCCAGCGTCGTCCGTCGGTTGCGGCTGCCTCCGGGCGCTCCGCTCCTCACGCCCCCAGCCGAGCTCCTCACCCCACCCGGAGTCGCTCGGATCGGCGCCATGCATGCAGGCGCTGCCCGCCGCGCGCTGGCCGCCGTCGAGGGCGCGGGCGCCGGCGGAGCATGCCAGAGCAGGGCTGGAGCCGCGCGGCAGCGCGCCCGCGCGGCGCTCGCGCACCGCGCCGAGCAGCTGGCGGCCAGACACGACCTGCCGCGGGTGCAGCGCGGCGGGCCGCTGAGCAGCGGGCCGCTGAGCAGCGAGCTGCCACCATCCTCATAGGCAAACGCAAGGCCGGGTAGGGGGCGCTGCCTGCCAGAAGCCGCTCACAGAGTGGGTGATGCATCCAGTCACTAAGCAAGCACGATTTGACCGCTGCAGGCCAGGCGGCACAGCCTGTTTGGCACTGCTTGACCTGGCAGACCACAGGAGCCGCACCTGCATGACGTCGCCTACGCCTGCGGCGGAGCGCTCCTCGCCCTCGAAAGCCAGCGGCAGCTCCCCGGCCGCCAGCTCGACCTGCGCGCGGCGCGGCAGCGGCCTCGGCGCGCAGCGGGTTCGGCCGCTGGACGCAGCACCCCAAAGCGGGTGCGGTGTCAGAACAAGCGGGGCCTCGAGTCGCACGCCTGGCGCGCGCCGCAGGCACGCGCGACTCGCTTGCCCAGGGCCACCGGACAGCACAGGGCAGCTCTTGTTGGCCAATCACGTTCGGCGCTCCTCTCCACGCTCGTGCAAGCCGCGGCTTGTGCAGGGTGCGCAAGCAGCGCCGGGCCGGCGCGCGCCTCGGGGCCCAGGTACGCATGTCGCAGCGCCGCGCGCAGCTCCAGCCGCGCCTGCTCCCGCACGCGCTCCACAGGCCCGCGCGCGGCGCCGCCCGGGCTGTGCACCAGCCACGCTGCCCAGGTGCCCTCCGCGGGGCCGCCATCCGCCCACGCGTCGCCCGCGTCTGCTGCGGTGGACGCGTCCGAGCTGCGCAGCCCGCGGTCAGGCCTTGCGAGAGTGTGCTGCGGCACGCAGGCTAGCACTTCGTCCTGGATGCCACCACCTGCATGGCCCAGGCTGCCCCCACGCACCGCCCCACCCCCATTCGCCCTCGAGCTGCCACGCCTGCCGCAGCCGCATCTGAGGTGCGCCACTGCGGCAACAGCTGCAGGCTTGATGGGATGCATGGAGCATGTCGGCAACGCGCGTCAGCTGCGCCCCAGCCCACCGCCCTCAGCTCCCATGCTTTGCTGCGCAGGCACCCCCAGGCCCAAGCATGCGCAGCAAGGGTGTATGGCAGCCCGGGGCCTCCACAGGCTCCGAGGCTACAGCAGCTCCTCACCTGGGCCGCGCATGCCTCGAGCGCCGGGCCCGGTGCCGCTCCTCCGCATGCCGAGCAGCGTCAGCCGCGCTGTCTGCCGCGGCTGCGGCGGCCGCCGCGCGCACGGCCCGCCCGGCCCGCTCATTCAGGCTCAGGTCGTAAAGCTGGCGCTGCCGCTCGTCCACCAGCACCTGCTCCCAGCACGCACCCCCCTACTGCCAACCAGCCCGCAAGCAACCAGAGCTGGGGCTGCATCAGTGTGATGTGCTTGCGTGCCGTTCCTATTGCTGTGCCAGGCAGAGCCACTGACACCTCACGCAAGGCAGGCCCCCACCTGGTACGCAGAGAGCAGCTGCGCAAAGCTGGCACTGGCTGCGGGGTCCTGGAGCACGTCCGGGTGCGACGCCTTTGCCCGCTGCGCAAACGCGTGTGCAATCAGCCTTCAGCCATGGACTTCTAAGGCTCAAGCAGGCGCTGCTTATGCACTTGTTGCATGCGTCTGTGCGTCTAATTGCAGGGCCAGCGCTCAAGGCTGAAGCGAGGCGGGCAGTGAGGCGGGCAGTCAAGGAAAGTGCACCTTTCGAAAGGCGGCCTTGATATCTGCTGTACTGGCGCTCGCTGCAACGCCGAGGAGGGCATAGTGGCTGCCGCTGGTTGACGACGCCCTGGAGTAAGACGCAGCCCATGGCTGGCTGCGCAGCAGGCATGCAAGCAGGGCAGGCTGCCTGTGCAGCCACATGCACGAACAGGGCGCGAGAATGGGTGTAATAGCAGCTCACGTTCCAAGCAGTGCACACTGAAGTGGCAGGAATACCACACGTAATTCAATGGTGTGCACTGTACACAGGCCTGTCTTTGTACGGTTGTAAAGACAACACAGGCCTACTGGTGCCATATATAACAGCGTCGTGATATGCACTCTGCAATTTTGGTGCGCATGCACCTGGGAACCAGCCCATCCAACCCTGTGTAACGGGAGTCCTCCCATTATTGATGCCACAAAACGCAGGCCTTGGACTCAGCAGATCTGCTCCGCTGTGCTCTGCTCTGCCCTAGAGCGTTGACGGCAGAGCCAACGCTCCATGGCGCTGCCACAGTTCACTACGCTGTCTCTGGAAGTGCGACCAGAAGGCTATGCTGTGCTGGAGCTCTCGCGGCCAGCTAAGAGCAACGCAGTCAGCACTGAGATGTGGGACGAGCTGCCGCAGGCATGCAGCAACCTGCCTACCGACTGGAGTAGCGCTGTTGCACTTTGCCACTGCTTGCCTCTGCCTTGAGTTTCAAGTACATAGACGCGTCTGGCGCACGCAGGCTTTGGAGGCGCTCGACGCGCATCCAGACGTCCGAGCTGTGCGCCTTGCATGCCCACTCCCTGGTTCAGGTGCGTTTCAGAAGCAGCCTGCTGGACCGGTGTGCCTCGCCTGCAGGTGGTGCTGTGCGGCAAAGGCAAGCACTTCTGCGCCGGCATCGACTTTGCTGCGCTGGAGGGCGTCGCGCGGGTGGTGGACGCAAAGTGCCCTGGTCGGGCGCGCGAGCAGCTCTTTCGTGACATTCTTCGCTGGCAGGTGCAGGCCCCAAGTCCATGCGCTCTGTAGTGGACATGCTCTCGAGTGCTGCTGCTGGTGAACTTCGGGATGCCTTCACACAGTGTGTCCTGCAGAAGGCTGGCCCTCGCCCAGGCAGATGCACCCACAACACGTATGCTCAGCAAGGTAGCCGGATCAAGCTCTGCAAGCGCTTTGAGTCGTGCTCTGGCATGCCAGTGACAGCAGTGGGCCTGAGGCGTGCAGGGCCGCAGGCCTCTCTGACAGCGTTTGAGCGCTGCCGCTGGCCGGTCATCGCTGCCGTGCACGGTGTCCACCCGTGCCTGTCCTGCAATCGCTGCGTGTGTCTGACTGGCCGTGGCTGTCATGTCGGGGCATGCATCTGACTTTATGCGTCTGACCGCAACGTCATGTATGTTTGATGGGGCCTAGTCGAGTACAGACAGATCCCAGCTCTTCATGCTGGACTCTGCTTTACAGTGACGCAGAAGTTCCAAAGGCTGCAGACCTCGCATGCCACCAGGAGCCACTGCATGCTCCTGAGCACCGCGCGGGGGTGAGCAGGCGCATGCGTGGGAGCGGGGGTCGACATGATTACCGCCTGCGATATCAGGTTGCTCCCAGTCGGCCCGCCCTGACCAGCCTGGCCTCATGGCACATCCTGCATAGGCTCTACCCATTTTCTAGCACCCACGTGCATCCTCTAGGAGTCCTTTGTAGTACTGTACATTGTCATGTATGCACATCGCGTCTGCTCAAGTAGCAAGGTGCACACGAAGGAACCTGAAAGCTCGCTGAGGACCGTGCGCGCGCGCTACATCCGGCCAGCATGCAGCACTGCAGCGCACGGGGCGACAAGGCCCAGACGCAAGCCTGATCGCAGCGCCGCTCTGCCGCGCAGGTACTGCTCCGCAGATGCGTTCTTCTGTGTGAAGGAGGTCGACCTGGCCATCACCGCCGACATGGGCACGCTGCAGCGCCTGCCCCGCATCGTCGGCGCCGGTGCGATGCCCACGCTATATATCCCATCAATGACTGTGACGGCGTGCATGCGCATGCGTGCAACATGCCAAGCTTTCCTTGCTAGGTGACAACGCAGCTTTGCGGCAGTTGCCTCCCTCAAGGTCATGATGCGGCACGGCGTGCCAGCCGCCGGCGCTGCTCACTGCGCTGGCGTGCCAGCCGCCGGCGCTGTGCCACCAGGTGCCCGTCACCACCTGCGCGCTGCGGCGCAGGCGCGGCGGCTGAGCTGGCGCTGACCGCGCGGCGGCTGGGCGCGGCGGAGGCGCACGCGCTGCGCCTGGTCAGCGGCGTGCACCCGGACGCGGCCGCGCTACGGGCGGCCGCGGGCGCTGCCGCCGCGGCCATCGCCGCGCGCTCGCCGCTGGCCGTGGCCGGCACCAAGCGCGTGCTGCTGCACAGCCGGTGCGCGCCGCACGCGGCTGCAGTCACCAGTGACCGCGGCCGCACCGAGCGCATGCGGCTGCTGCGCAGCCCGTATGCTGCTTCCGCTGTGCCTGGTGCTCTCTGCGGTCCTGTTATATGTCCGGCCAGCAGCTGGCCATGCTGGCCTGCCAAGGTGGGGTACCTCATGGCCTTGCGGCGTATGAACACAGCCCTGCATGGCACAGCCCTGCCCTGCAGCCCTGCACAGGCTCAGCAGGCGGCGCCCGGCCGCGCCCGCAGGGACCGCTCCGTGGCGGACGGCCTGGAGTTTGTGGCGGCGCTCAACAGCGCGCAGCTGCCCTCCGCTGACCTGCAGGCGGTGTTCCGGGCGGTCGCCCGGCGCGAGCAGCCGCGCTTTGCCAAGCTGTGACGCCGAGCGACGCGCGCCGGCCAGGGCCTTGGCTGATTCGGCCGTGTTCATCTGGGCCTGGGCTGCTCCGTCCGTGTCCGTCTGGGTGTATGTAAATGTGTGTGTGAAAGGCTTTTTGCCTGGGTTTGATGCCTGGCGCCAGAGACGTGGTTGTTTCCAGGTGCTGCAAGCATGCAGTGGCAATGCGCCCCTGTGTAGCAGGCGCGTGCCAGCAAGCTCTGCTAGCACACAGGTGCAGTGCCGCGACGATGCGCAAACGAGCGCCATACTTCTGTACATACTTCGGCAAGAGCCCAGCCCCGCTCCCTGCCGGGCATCAGCCGCGGCACACCCAAGCGGCTCGCGTGCTGGCTCGCGGCTCCACAGCAGAGCGCCGGCGCATGCAGCGGCGCAGCTACCGCGGCGGCGGAACGAAAGGCCCCGCGCCCGTCGCGTCCACCACGATGGCGACCGCAAAGCTGCCCTCGCTGGGTTGCATCACGGTGACGTACTGCCGCGCCGGCTCCTGCACGTGCCGCGCCCGCCCACGTCAGCACTGCGCACAGGCGCTGCAGTGCTTGTGCCGTGCTCGGCAGAGTAGCAAGGAGCTGGCCCTGCATACGCAGCTGCTGGGCGCTCACCTTGGGTGGGCTGGCGTCCGCGGCCCATGGATCCCGCTGCGGCTGCGCGGCGCTGGGCTGCGCGGGTACCCTGCGCACAAGCAGGGGGAGGAGTGAGCACCGGTCGTAGCAGCGGTGTCGTGATACAGAGCCAGTGGCAGGTGATCCTGAGCAGGCAGAGCCATGGACAACGCTTGCCACCATGTGCGTGCATGTAGGGGCGGGAGGACCCTGCTAGCGCAGAGCAGACTTGCAGCTCTATGGTTGGCAGCCGAGGCAAGCGCTGTATCACCTGGGTGCGAGCCCCGCCGGCCAGGCATGACTCGGCAGCACGACATGCTTACCCTGCATGTATCTGGTCACATACCGCATAAGCACAGACGGCGCGCTGTGGATCACCTGAATGGTCGCTCTTCGTCCACAGGCGTGACGCTCGCGCTGCCGCGCAGCTCGGGCGCAAATGCGGCTGCCCACGAGCGGCAGGCCGCCAGATTGACCCACACCAGCGCGAGCACCGCCAGGACCACCTGGAAGTGCAGAACTTGTGGCGACTGTCATGCGGTGGAGGCTTTGCTGGGTCTTGCCGACATAGATGCCATGGCATGCAAACGCACGCCGAGCATGCTCACGCAGAGTCCATCTGCACCAGCGATGTAAGAGCAACAGAAAGCTGGCACATCCTGCCCAGCTTGACAGTTGGGGTCACGCTGCTGAGCGGGCATGCTGCCGCGACCAGGGCCAGCCGCGTGGACGCCAGGGCTGCATGCCGGCCCCCGCCCGCACCTCGAGCGCCAGTAGGCAAAAGGCCAGGATGACGGGCGTGCACGCCAGCTGCGAGCTCATGCAGGGCAGGCGCTGCAGCACCAGCACGACGTTCACGACCGCCAGGAACAGTTGTACGGCCGGTATCTGCAGCGCGCAGTCCGTGTCAGTTGAGCACCGGGTCTGCAAGGCGTCAGAGGCACACGAGCGAGGGTATGACGTGTCTGCTGGGCACTAGGCACGCGGTCTCTGGCGCCGCGCCTGCAGTGGGCCAGCGCAGGGAGGCAGTCGCGAGCTGCCACACGCTCTGGCAGCACGGGGGTGTTGCACGTGAACTCGGACGAGGTCCGCGTAGATAGGCAAGGCAGTCACAGCTATAGTGCATCATCAGCGTGCCAGCTCGGCAGCAGGGTGCCAACACAAGCGGCCCCGTGTTTGTCTGCATCTGCACTCTGCACTCTGCACTCTGCACTCTGCAAGGCACCAGCACGGACGCTCTGGAGGACAGCGCCAGCCTCACCCCGGGTGCTCGTAGGCAGACGCCCGAAGGCTTGCAGCTCGGTGCTTCTTTGGAGCACACGCAAGTGGGGAAGGGGGGGCGCCAGCGTAGCCGGCTGAGAAGCAGGCCGAAGGCGGGGAGGTCACCGCGAGATATGTGTGGCCAAAGCTGAGCGCCAGCAGCTCCGTGAGGCGGTTCAGCAGCAGCGGCAGCAGCGGCCACACCGGCGAGTTCCAGGTGTGCACGCCGCTATGCACCGCGTTGGTCGTCAGCACCGCCGCTACGCATGCCTGCCCCGCGCGCCACAGGCTCGGGCAGCGCGGGGGGAGCCGTGTGCCAGCAGTAGCGTGCTGCGGGGTGCCCCATTCACGGGCACGGGCAACCTTGCACATCTTTGCGCCACATGCCCGGTTCCAAGCCCAGCCTGGGACACGCCGTGCCTGCTGCGCAGACTAAGCGGCCAGGCAGGCTGCTCGGCCGGCAGGCAGCGCCGCCTGCCTGCGGCAGGGCCGCATCTTGCCACCTAGCCCAGGGTACGGAGCTAGCTCGCACCAGGTCCAGTACGCTGGCGCCCAGGATGCGCCTCCTCAGCCGCCTGCGGTTCTCGTCTATCGCCTCCTCCTCTTGCAGGCTGGTCGTGGCTATCGCTGTCGCCTCCGCGGCCGCACCTGCGGGCATTTCGGCGCACCGAGGACTCTTCTCAAAGCGCGGCACTATCTGACAGCCTCGCAAGCAACTGAGCACTGTGTTACACCAGCGATCGCGCTTACCCAGGACGCAAGCTCTGTGATGCAAGAAAAAAACTTTTTGAAAAACTTCATATTGAAAGGGTAGGGTCCCTCCGTCGGCGCCGGGATTGATTGCAAGGCGCATGCATGTGGCTTAAACGCGTGAGAATTTGCCTTACCAACTCACTGCTGTCACCACCTCACTGCAAAATGGCGTCCATGCCTGTGACCACTACCCTGCAGCCGAAGGGCATGCCGCAGGATGAGACTGCGCACCTGCGCAGGCGCATTGAACAGCTCGAGGTGCGGCCCCTGCTTGTCTTGTGCGAAGAATGGTGGTGGTTGCAGCGCTCACGTGGAGCTGGATGCTGGTCTTGACATATGCGCCTGCGCGATTGCAGAACCGCTGGGCTGAGCGCAGCAACAGGGAGGTGGACCAGACCGGCACGCCAAAGGGCATCCCTCCGCCGAGCCCCAGGATGTCTATGCCTGTTCAGACCTACCTGCCCAAGCACCACGCCAACATGTGTGCACCTCGGCCGCCCATCTTGCTGTGTAAACTTGCTGCGTGCGTGCTATACGCTTGGCCTGTCTGTGCATGCTGTGCCGCCCTATCAGAGCTGCTCTGTTGTGCGAGTTCGACGGCGGCCTGCCACATAAGCGTACTGATGATATCGCCCGACTCATGATGACTTGCAAGATGCACCCTTCTCCAGCTTGATGTGCGCGTGTGTCACGCGGCGCAAGTGGCATCAGACAAGTGCAGCCATGTTGCAACGGTTGCCAGGAAGTCACGCGAGCTCGTGCGATGATGCTGAAGTGATCGCGTCTGCGGCTGCAGCAGGCGCTTGTTCTGACTGTGCTTGGGGTCGCTGCAGGACCGCCAACCCAGCGCCTCTGGGACTCTTCGCGTTCGGGCTGACGACCGCGCTCTTGCAGGTTGCCACGCGCTTTGCGCAACACATGTGCAGACTGCCTCGTTTGCAGTGTGCTGGCTAGTGTGGTGTGGCTTGTAGTAGAGCTCGTTGTGATGCTGATAGCTTCCTTGCCGTGGTTGTTCATGACAAGTTAAACATTTCCAGAAGAAGCATGGAAAGCAAGGGTCCGGGCTGGGTGTCATGTCCCTGCAGACACATCGTGCATGCTATGTGGATGTGACGCCGAGCTCATTGCGCAACAGGGGGCTGCCACGGGCTGGACGGAGCCGGCGACCAACGACATCACCTGGGGCTTTGCGCTCTTCTTCGGCGGTTTGACGCAGCTCCTGGCTGGGCAGGTGGCGTCATCCTCCCTTCACCCCTTTTTTATGTTCTGCTTGACGGTCGAATCAGCCGCGCGCTGCTGAGCTCCGTGTCATGCTGATTGTGCAGCACAGACGCCGTAAGTACTAGCGCACTCCCCAATTTAGTGCATTGCTTATGCTGCTCAAAGTTTCCACCAGTTGAGCGCTGTTGAGCACAGTGCGTGCCGGCGGCTTGGCTGTGCACATGTCAAGTGTGCTCGTGCGACGCTGCAGTGGGAGATCTGGCGGAACAACATGTTTGCCGGCGTCGCATTCAGCTCCTACGGTGCATTCTGGCTGGGGCTCGGCATCTACGGCACGCTGGCGCAGGCAGGCCCTCCGTTCTCCTGTATGTAATCAGTAGGGTGAGGGCTCGTGGTGGCGCTCAAGTTGTTTTTTTGTGGCGCGGTCGAGGCCAAGCTGTCTCTTGCCTGGTGCCTGCAGCAGCTCTGGGCAGTCAACGTGCAGACATTTGTTTGCATGCAGATGAGGCACGAGACTTTGATGAGCGAGTAAGACGCAGCTGGTGCGCTATGCATGGCGGCACCCACACGTGTGGGCGCTCCGGCGGCAGGCTGGCTCGCTGCGGGCCTTCCCCCCGGAGGGCATGCAGATGATGCTGGCATTGTGGGGCATCTTCACCTTCATGCTGTTCATCCAGACACTCGTCATGAACTTCTGCCTCCAGGTGCGCCCGCCTGGGGTGCTGTAACCCATTGTTGGCGCAAAACCGCGGAAAATCAGTGGCCAAGGGTGCGCGTCCACGGTCAGCATCAGGAGCGGCTGCGTGGACAGGCTGTGTGCGGCACAATGACGAGTGCGCTTGTGATAGTCCATGAGCAAGACGGCGCACTGCCCCTATGGTATGGTCTTGTGACACCAACTTTGTGCAGAGCTGCCTGCTTGCCTGCACAAAATGTGTGCTTTGTGTGCTGCTGCGTGACTGCAACAGAGCCGGCGCGCAGGCGCTGTTCTTCCTGCTGTCTGTGACGTTCTTCCTGCTGTCCGCTGGCGAGACGCACCCCATCGTGCACAAGGTGTCTCCCATATTGAAATCCAGCAGCTTGCTGCCGTGTCCAGCGTGCCGTTCGTGCATGGCCTGGTCTCTTCTGCGTGCGTCGTCTGGTGAATGGCAGCGACATGCGCGAGGTGTCAAACAGACTCGCAGCTAGGATGTTTAGGAATATTATTATTACAAGGTTGACACTACTCGGTTACCACGCTGACAGTGCTGTGTCCAGGTCGGCGGGTGGCTCGGCGTCATAGTTGCAGCAATTGCATACTACATTGCATTCGCGGAGCTTACGAACGAGGTCTACCGCAAGGCACGCTGCCCCCTGTGCTGCTCGGTGGCCGTTGCTACTTTGTTCCCAGGAGCACCATGCAGTAGGCTCTGTGCTGCTTTGCAATGAGTCTGTTTACCTGCATAGCCGCATCGTGACAGGGCTGCAGCCTGACAAGGCATGGCGCGCAGGACATCATGCCGCTCGGCAAGGTGAAGTACAGCGTGGCTTCCACGCCCCAGGACGTGGAGTTGGGCCGCGAGGACATCCTGTAGGCCCGCAGTGCTACCTGCACCTGGGAGGGCTGTGATGGATGCAGTCTTGCAAGGCTGCCATTTTTGGTACATCTTTTGGGTGGTTTTGTAGCGGCAACAGTATGATGACGCACTGGGAGATGGTGCCATCCCCGTGGCAGTTTTGCGGCAGAGCCTTGTCCCAGCCCCCCAGTGACCTCTTCACCTCTTTTGTGCGTGCGAAGAGGGGACTGTGACCGGATATGAACATAGATCGCTTTTCGAAAGGACTGAGGGCCCCCGCAGAGATGCCAATGACTGGCAGCAGTGGCGTGCCTGTGATGCATGCTGCCCATAGCTCATGCATGGAAGGCGGGGTGGTTTACGCCAGCCATCTGCGTCCAGGGTGAGCACCCTTTGCTTGGGCTGACCGCAACCTAGCAAGGGGTTTTGTGTGCGTGTGCTGGGCTGCAGACTGGCTGCAGACTGGCTCTCTGTGTGTGTAGAGCTACAGAGGCAGTATTTGCAGGGTTGCCCGGCTCCGCTCTTAAAGTGCCAATGAGCGCTGCTGAGCTGCTGAGCTGCTTGCTGGCACGAGCGGACTTCTGGCATTTTGTGCCTTGCTGACGTGGGCAAGGGTGCGCTGTGCTCAGTCTGCTGGGCCACATGGGTTGCCATCCATGCACACCAACTCTCCTTTCTTCTTCTTTGTATCTTTTGGTGTACATGCGATTTGGGTGCCGCAGTGCTGCTTGCAGTGCGAGGGAGCGGCGCATGGTCATGTTGCCAGTGCAATGAGCACGTGTGGCTGCTGCTAAGAGTGTAAGCTTATATCGGAGGATGGAGGATGCACTTGTCTCATTGACTGGACATCATTGGTGCTTGCAAGGCGTACCGTGCCAAACGCTCTGCATGGCCTGCAACAGGTTACAAGTTTGCACTCGGCGTATCTAAAGTTCAAGGAGGATGCTGCTTGCATGCACATGCTGTGTCAGGATCAGGGTGACAAAACATGACATTGCTGGGTTTGCACCCTGGTTGCACTGGCAAATACCCCGGCTTACCGACCACCAGAGGGGTAGGTAAGTTGGCACCACATCTCCACTTCTGACAACACGCATGATAGGGGCTCGTCTATGCACTCACTCAGCATCAAACTTGCTGGGCACAGGCATTGCACAGGCAGGATTATGAGACACACTGAGCTAAGCTGAACACTCGATGCGGGGTGCCAAGCTAGACACGCGCGCCCGCATGTATCCGGCAAGGCATCCTTTAATCACGCACACACTGCAGTTCTGACAATGGGGAACACACACCTCCTTTGAGAACCATGTGCTGCTTCACAGCATCCGTGCACACCAGGAGGCAGGCCGCCAAGACAATGCAACTCAAGACTGCAGCACTTCTGAAGTTTTAGGGTGTATTTGGTGTGAGGGACGAAGCACTAATAATCACCATAGCCAGTAAAATCCTGTGGCAACGCCATGCACACGAGCGAGCAGGCCCGAGGCAGGTCCTGCATCACCACCCCTGTGCGAGCCCCCTCTGCGCGAAATGTCGCACCAGCACCACACCCGCCCTCATTGCATGACGCGCTGCTCTCCTACGCCGCACCGGCTGCGCACGCAGCTAGACACCGACGGTGTGCATGGGGAATGCTCACCAGACCACGCCGATCCAGTGGCGAGCCCGTCATCGCGCTTGCGCGCAGCAGGGCGCTCACCACGCGCGCAGGCAGACAGCCCCGAGCCCTGACCAGCCATTTCTGTTGCTGCGCTCACAGCGCGCCCGGTGGCGCGTCGCCGCGCTCGTACACGGTGTCCAGGTTGCGCTTGCGGCTGGGCACCGTCAGTGCGGCCGCGGCGCGTTCGCAGGGGCGCGGCGCCGGGCAGGGCGTCGCGCAGACCGCCGCGTCGCCAAAGCGCTTGGCCACCCAGGCGCGGAAGGCCTGCTTGACGGCCGCGCACATGCGCGGGTCGCTGCTCCTGGAGTATACGCGGCACTGGCGCTCCTGCCGCGGGGCGCTGTCCGCTGAGTGCACATGTATGGCCCCACGCGGCATGCAGCAGGCCCTTCACGCATCCTTGATGTTCGGCAGGGCTGAGGTGACCCACAGGATGTTCCCTTGCTGGCAGGCGCGGCGCTGCGTGCTCGCGCGACAGACGCACGTTGAAACAGAAGGGGGGAGCAGGCGCGGGCGCGTTTGCGAGCGCGGCGGCGCCCTTTCCGCGCGCGCCTGGTGCACTTGCGAGAACATGGCGCTGACGGCGCGCGCGCGCATGGGGAACTTCACGAGCGACTCCGCGTGGTCGAAGAAGGACACCTGCGCCGCGGCCGCGCTCAAGCGTGCGCCTTGCTGAATGTCACCCTATAACCTATCTGAGGGCATAAAATGGACAGGCTCTGAGTGCGCGCGCCCTTCGGCGCACCCAAGCGCATTAGGTATCAGCCAGCCTGTTTCAGCCAGCTAGGGCTGCTTGGGCAACCAGGTTGTCAGGTAAGCAAGCATGGGACGGGCGGCGGGGAGGCGGCCGCGCCTTGTCCAGCGGGTTGCTCGCGCCGCTTGTCAGGTCGATCCGCACGTCGATGAGGATGACGTCCTCCGGGCGCAGGTCGACCTCGCTGCTGCTGTTGTGGCCAGTCACATCCGCCGCGTCTGGCAGCCGCCACCTGCAGCCCCGGGGTGCCGTCCTTCAGCTATATCTTTCTGTGGCGACCTTGTTCGCGACGGTGCGGCTGCAGGGCTGCTGTGCCTGTCTGAAGGCGCCGCTGTCAGCTAGGCGGCCGCAGGACCAGGCGCCTGCAGGCCCGCGCCAGACACATGCAGGCTCTACGGCCCTGGCAGCCGGGGATGCGGCCTGCGCCGGCGGGGGCGGCGCACATGCCCGCCTGCAGCGCCTCCAGCGGGACCTGCACATGGTCGACGTACTTGTACAGGTCGCGCCGCCGCAGCCGCTCCAGCAGCGCCTTGGCCTTGCGCAGCGGCCCCTCGCGCTCCACCACCTGCGCCGCCCGAATGCGGTTAGGGTAGGGTTGAAGCCTGCTGCAGCACGTGCATGCCGGCAGCGGGCCCTTCCATGTCTGCGCAGATGGGGGCGCGGGCGGCAGGCGACTGGGCGCGCCAGGTCGGGCAGCAGGCCGTGCGTCTCGATCTGGCGCAGCAGCGTGTCGTCCAGCGTGACGAAGAGCTCCGGGTCGTCGATGCGCTCGCTGATGCGCAGCTCCGCGTCGGCCTCCAGCATCGCGTCCACCACCATCAGCTCGATGGCCTTGGCCTTCCTGGGCGCGCGCGCGCGGCAGGGCCCCGTGTGCCACACCAGGCGCGGCGCATGCGAGCGCATCTGCGGCGAGGCTGAGGCGGGACGCGCCGGAGCACCGCACGACCACTCTTGCCAATGTCAGCTTCGCTCACACCATACTACCTTTTATCGTGTGCATGCGCATGTACATGATCATCATCGTGGTGCTGGTGCTGACTTCAGGTGAGGGACTGGTGGATCAGCTGGTGAGCCAGCACAGCGGCTGCACCTGTGGCAGTACACGCGGCGGTGCATGCTGGCCCTGGCCTGGTAGACGTCCAGTCTGCGCGCATCGCCTGATTTCCTCAGGAGTTCGCACCATATGCGTTAGCTCAGACCGTGCATGCCTGCGCATGGGACAGATGAAATGGTCGAATGCAAGAGCAAGAAGGTAGAGAGGTCGAGGGGCACGCGCATGTTCTCGTACTCGCTCCAGCGGTAGCAGATCTCATCATCGATCACCTGCATTACAGCAGCACAGGGTGTGGATGTGCCCTGAAGGGCCACTGCATAGCACTGAGACCTTATCAGCGCAAGCGGAGGGGTGCAGTACCTTGCTGTACTTCTGGATGCGGTCAAAGTCGGCGCTGATGCGCACGTTGCAATACATGCTGTCCCGCTGCAAGTAGTCAAACTTGTCGACGTCCAGCCCGTTCCGCCCGTTGGCCACGATCTGCGCGGCGCCGCCTGGGCTGCTGAGTGCGTCACGCCTCACGATCTTCTGGCTGCCCTGCTGCACATTCAGGCAACCAGCACCTGGCTTGATGCCAGCACAACTTGACCAAAGCAAAGGGGCACTGGCCCCTACATCAACCAGCTTGCTCGCCCACCACACAGAAGCCCTATCACCCCACTCGAGGGTGCGTGCCTCATACTGCCAGCGCTTGCCCTCGGGCGCATAGATGTTCTTGCGGACGTCACCGGCGCGGATGATGTCGCGCACGCGCGCCCCCTCATCCTCGCTGAGCTCGCTGTCAAGGATGTTGTGGACGTTGTCGCTTCGGATGCTGTCAAACAGCTGCACGGACATGTCCTCGTGGCTCCTGCAAGCCAGACTCCATTACGTTTCCATTACACTCATGAATCACTGCAGAGGCGTACCCTCAAGCAAAGAACGCTGCTATTTTCAGAGCCGATGCCTGGCATGTCTTTCGTGGCAGCAGTGAAAAGGGCAGACACAGATGCACTGCAGGGCACGGATTGGTTTCACCACTGCAGAGCTGCATGCCCGCAAGTGAGCAGCCAAGTCGAGTGACACCGCGCACCAGCCGATGATGCCTTTCCTTCGCAGGAACTCGTGCTCGAAGACGTGTGAGAAGGGACCATGCCCCAGGTCGTGGCAGAGGCCTGCGGACCAAAGCGCTCGCTGTTGCATCAGCAGGCAAGCGTGCAGCTGGTACGACACATTCAATTTCTTACATGCAGTGCATGAGCATGGCTGTAACATGTGGGGAGCACAATGCGTGTGGACCTTGCCATGCAGCATCAACCAGACAAGGGCTCCCACCTGCAAGCTGGATGACCTTGCTGTCTGACTCATACTCCCGCTGTGACCAGCCCAGCTCCGCTCCCTGAAACTGCTTTATACGCGTGGCCAGCGTCCAGGCCAGGTGCGCCACACCCATGGAGTGCTCCAGCCTGCGCCGGAGCCAACCTTCCGTTTAAAGCGTGACCTGTGGTGACTCAAGCCTACTGAGGCGCACGGGGCGCGCAGCAGGCAGACAGTCCATCGTGACGTCGCGACGGAGCGCAGGAGGGCACCTGTTGTGGCTCGCGCCACGGAAGACCTGGTACGTCAGCCCAAGCTGCTTCAGATCGGACAGCCGCTGGAACTGCCGCGTGTCGTAGAACTTGGCGGCCAGCGGAGGCAGATAAAGGTGTTTGTGCACAGGGTCGTTGAAGTACTGCGCACACCGACACGTGCTTGTTCAGCCGCGACTGCAGTGCGCAGCTTTGGTGCAGCACAGCAGCGGGGAGCGTTCGTGCACTGCGCTGCTTTGACAGGCGGCCGCTCCTGCCACCTCCCACTTGTGGCAAGCCTGGGAAGTCCTCAACGCCATAAGCATGAACCACCGCAGCCAAGAGCAGGGCAAAGTTGCTGCTTGCTGCATCCATGGAACCACAGAAGCTCACACTGGCGCAGCACATACCTTGCCGTGCCGCCTCGTCAGGCCAGTGTCTGCTTTTGCAACTGGCGCCGCCACCATTGTGTCCACAGGAGCGTTCAGTCGCTGCGAAGCGCTGAGGAAGTTGTCATCATCAGACTCACCCCCCACGCTCTGCTGCGACCCCAGCACGTCTGCCAAGTCGAGCATGATGGCTTGCTGCACTCGCGCGGCTGCGCTACGGGTCTTGCATGCTTGTCAATCTAGCTCACATTACCATCAAGGCTGTCACGCACTGATTCTTGCACTTTGCTCTTGCAACTGTAGCCAACCTGCCTGCAACATCCACAGCGCTCCTTTCCATCTGAAATCGCCATCTGCGCTCCTCCTGCTTTGAAAAACCCCAGCCACTTCAGGTTTCTCAGCTGCTGCCTCAGCGTGCACAATGTCTGAGAGGGCGCTCCTCCAGGCCTCCCGGGCACAGTGCACACACTATCAACGCCCGCTGCATTGGAGAGGAGCGCACAAGAAAGCACCGTGTGCCGTGCTTTGCGGTTCTACTGCAGTGCGCTCTGTAAGAGGCAGGTCTTGGCATACCGCGTCAGTCGCAGGTCGCCCCGCAGTGGCCAGCATGGTGTCCAGCAACGGCCACAGCGCTCACGCGAACGCGTCCGCTGTCGGTGGGGCGGTGGTGGCTGTTGTCACGCCTATGAGGCAAGATGGCGGCATCGACGAAGCAGCGCTGCGAGGTTACCTGCAGGTGGGTGCGAACGGGCAGCAAAATGCCCTTGCGCACGCGGTGAATATTAGCTGTTGACCGTAAGCGAGAATGCGCAGTACCTGCACACGAGCGGCATCCGTGACATAGTTGTCAACGGGTGAGCGCCTGCCGCTGCTGAGGTTGCAAGCGGCGCCTGCTGTTCGTGTCAGTGGACAGCCTGCGACGCAGCGGGCCTGACACACTTCGCGGCTTGGTGCAGCACGACCGGCGAGTTTTGGGCGCTGACGCTGGACGAGCGGCGGCGCGTGGCTGAGCTTGCGCGGCAGTGCTGGCCGGGCCGGCTGACCGTCAACGTCAGCGCATGCGCCCTGCAGGACGTGCGCGCTCTGCTCGACCACTGCAGCTCGCGCCTGGAGGCGCGCCCATAGCCCAGACGCATGGGACGTTGCGCTGGCACCCTTGAGCTCCGCCGCACACATTATAAAGTGGGGCAAGGCCCTGCTGCCGGCGCCGCTGACGCCTGCTTGGGCTGCAGGACGGGCGGCAGCTGGCAGACCACGCGCTGCTGCTGCCGTCGTTCTACTACCAGAATGCAGGCACTGCGGGCGTCTCTGCGTTCTTGAAGGCGGCGCTCGACCATGCGCGGGTGCCGGTGCGCGCGCTGGGCGCCCAAAGCCTGCAGGCTGTTGCTGAGCAGTGCGACTGCTGAAGAGCCGGCGTGCTCTGCACCCATTGTGACAAGGGGGTCACAAGCGGCGTCGTGGCGCCCGGCGACAGGTCATCCTGTACAACTACCCGAAGCACACAGGGAATCCTGTCACCGCGGAGGCTTTCCAGGAGCTCCAGCGGCACTCTAGCCTCGTTGCGGTGGGCGCCGCAGCCAGCTCCCTACATGTGGGGCTCAGTCTTCATGGCCAAGCCTTGGTCTGGCAAGCAGTTATGAGGAAGACAGATTGGCGACTTCAGCTGTTGTGAAGGCGCAAAAGCACCCCCAAAAACAGGCTGCGTGCACGGCGCATGGCAGCTGTTGCCAGCGCCTGTGGCTCGTCGCTTGTGGGCGCATGCATCACCGGCCCGCCCTGCCAGGCCACATTCCACTTGGCTGGGGCGGAGATGGTTGAGGCAGCATTGACGCACGCGCTTGTCAGGCTCGTCGCGCGCTTGCGGGAGTGTTTGGCAGAGCACAGCCCGGCGTCCTGTGAGCCGCACGGGAGGCCTGCAGACGGCCCGGTGCGCGCGGCAGGGCATAAAGAACTCAGAGATGCCGCTGGACGAGTGCCGCGCGTTTGGCAAGGGCGGCCTGCCGGTCCTCATCGGCACAGAGGCCATGTGCGAGGCGCTGGAGCACGGCTTTGCGGGCTTTGTCACGGGTGCGCTCGCCTGTGCACCTTCAGCTGCTTGGTGAGTGTCTGCCCGGCTGTCAATGCGAGGATACCTCTGCCTGTGCTCTCTAGGCTGCCTGTGCGTCTGATGACCAGTGGCCGCGTTTCGTGTGGTCTGTCATGGACTTGGCAGGGAGGGTGAGGTGGACCGCATGCTGGAAGGATTGCACAGTGCATGCTACGCCACTTTGGCAGTTATGTGCAGACGCTGTGGTCCTGCAGCATGGGGGCTGTGATGAGACGCACCGAGGGTTGCGCGAGCCTGCTGCGCAGGTGGGGCGGGAAGCGTGCTCGCGAGCGCCGCGGCGAAGCTGCTGCGCGCTCACGCGGCGGGCAACCTCGCCGAGGCACGCGAGCTGCAGAAGGGGCGCATCGACCCCTGGTGCGGCCGACCGCTGCATCGCTGCGCTCTGCTGCTGCTCAGGCTCTGAGAGAGCTCAGAGGTGTCACTTCTGTGAACGCCTCGCGTCCTGCCATGACGCCAGCGCAAGTGAGCTGACGCTTACAACAAGAGCCTGCCGGAGGGGGCATCGCGCAGGACGCCTGTTGGTACATGTATGCATGTGAGCAAGCCTGTGTATGATGCCCGAGGTATGGCGCAGCTCTGTGCGCGCCGAGGGAGCAGCAACACCCTGATGATGCGCGCAGGCTCGCGTGCACGCTCGCCGTACGGTGCGAGCCGATCGCAGCCGCCAAGGCCGCGCTGTCAGAAATGCTGCCGGGCTTCAGCCCGGCGGTCAGGTACGCAGCGCACACGCCCTGTCGTTCCGCTGCGCGCCAGCTGCGCCTTGTGGCCGCCGGCCAGCGGGGCTGGTGGTTGGCTTTGCATGCTGCTCTGCGCGTGCGGCCAAGGTGTGTGCGGCCAGGGTGTGTGCGCTGAGTGCGATTCTGTGCGGTGCAGGGCGCCGCTGCTGCCCGCGGACGAGGCAGACATGCGGCGCATTTCCGACTTTGTCGCTCAGCACGGGCCGGCGGCCAGCCGCTGAAGCTCGCGTGCTGCTTCAGGTTGTTAGAGGGTCGCGGGACAGGCTAGCAGGTGGCCTGTTGGTAGCGCCACAGAGCATCACGACTGCTGTGCTGTGCGTGAGCACACCAACGCTTGCTCTGAATAATGCATGGCAGGGACGGGGAGTAGTAGCTGGTAGGTAGTCAGCTCTAGTGTGGCGGACGCTCGTCCAAGCGACAGAGCGTTGCAGGTCTGCTGGTATGCGCCGACAGCACGAAGTCCTGAAGTCCAGACGCGTGCCTGTGTGTACTTGGGTGCAGGTGGTGGCGCATGGTAGCAGGCGACTTGAGGCTGAGCTCTTATCCATGTATGCTAGCAGCAGCCTCAAACAAAGCTTGTTGAACGGGTGTGTAAATATACGTGACATGGTGGTTCTGCCGCGCCTTGAGCATGGGCTGCAGCGCCTGAAACATGGCAACTTGGTGTTCGAGGTGAGTGCGACAGAAGCAGACAAGTAAAGAGTGGGGGCGAGCAGTGCCTGCTGCTGCAGCAAAGACGTGACTTGCCAACAAATCTGAAGCAGACTCTAAGCTCCCACACATGACGCCGATACACCGCATGTAACGTTCCTGCCCCAACCCAAGACGTCCCCGGGTTTGCTTGACTACAAAGTAACTCCGGAAGCAAACAAGTACGGACCCAAGAGGGCGCAAGTGCTCAAAAGACTACAAATGCAAAGTGAAAGCGGCAAGTATACAGCGGCAAAGCGCCGAAAAAATCTCAGCAAAGACAGGGACACCACGCCAAGCACTGCCTGACAGGCACGATCATATGAGGACCCAACACTCACAGGGCCCGTGCGGCTCTCGCTCTTCAATTAGCGCCAGGTCTCTGTGCGCGCTACACAGGCCCGCAGGCAGCACTGTTGAACGTGCCTCGTGTGCAATGCCAAATCTCCCAATAGGCTGCTAGCCAAGGCACATGGCGAGGTGGCCCAGCCACATCTATATATTGGATCAGGGCACCGGTCGACATGCCCGCCCATCGCATAAGAAGAGCCGAACCGCAGGAGCTCAGTGGACCACAACAACAGTCGCGTCTCCCACGCTGCACGCGCGCCCTGCCGGCCGCAAACATGCTGGGCCGCTACTAGGATCAGACGACACCGTCACCTGCGGAACCTGACCAAGCGCTCGGTCGGCTTTGTTGCGCCGTCTGGTGGTCGCAATCCTAGCCCTGCCGGAGTGCGCCTACCAAGAACTCGTGCCCCTCCCGCCCGGGCTTCGGCCCGCGTCGGGGCACTCCCAGGCCCACAAGACGGTGGACCAAAGACGGAGTCGTGGCCTGGCCTGGCAGCATGCAGCTCTTGCATGATCAGCACCCGTGCGGATCACTGATCTGGTCCTTGACCAGGCCGCACCGACCCGGCCAGCACAGCCGCGCCAAAGCAAAGTTGCAGCAGACAAGGGGGGCCAGGGGTGGCGCCGGCGCTGGCGGCACACACCGTGCCTGCAGCATGCAGTGAGCGCCGGCGCGCACAGCAAAGGTAGAGAGCGCGTCAGCAGCAACCGCCAGGGAGCTTGCCAAACAAGTGAGCAGGGATGTAAGACAGCAAGGGGGCATGCAGAGGACAGCAGGGCACTGCGATGCGCAGACGCTGGCATAGCCGTGGTAGGCGTGATGCCGCACTGTGCTCTCAGGCGTCCCGCATGCGGCGCCCCGGGCCCCGCTGCGCAGTCACCCGGCTCGCTAGGGGCGAAGCAGGCGCCGTGTTGAGGGGGCCCGGGTGCACGCGCTCCCGCATGCCTGATTGACAAATTGACGACCGGTTGCATGCCCACATGCCTTTCCATGCGGCAATCCCTCCGCGTAACAAACCCTCTGTGCATGATAAGTAGGCTGTGCCTAGGTCTTCTCAAACGGGTTGGGGCCGCGCTGCTGCCTGCCACCCAGGCGGACGCCCGCGCCGCCGCGCGGCGGCTGCACGCCCGGCGCGCCAAAGGGGCTGGCCGCCACGGCGCTGCTGGACGCGCCCGCGGCGCCCGCGCCTGCGCTGGAGTCCGCCGCGAAAGGGTTTGGCCCCGGCGGCCGCGCGCGCCGGCCGCCACCGCTGGCGCCGCCGCTGGCCGGCGTGAGCGGCTCGCCCAGCGAGCCGCTGCCGCGCGAGAGGGGCCGCGCGCCGCGGCCGCCGTCGGCGCCGACAGAGCCGCCGCTGCAGCTGCGGCTGGGCCCCCAGGCGCCGGGCGTGTGCAGGCTGCCCGAGCCGAGCGGCGGCAGGCCGCTGGAGCCGCCGGAGGAGGCCGTGGCGGCAGCCGCGGCGACCGCAAACTCGGCCGCCGCGGACGCCTTGGACAGCAGGCGGTGCGTCTGCGCGCCGCTGCTCATGCAGCTGCTGCTGGGCGCGCCGAGCGATGCGATGGAGTGGCCGCTCACGCGCGCGATCATCTCGCCGCCGTCCGGCGTGGCCGCGCCGTGCACGCTGCTGGTCGTCGCCTGCGCGCTCGCCGGGCGTCGGCCGGACACGCTGACGTCGCACAGCCGGCGGTCCGCCCGCAGTGCAGGTTGCCAGGACGGACCGGCCTGGTGAGAGAGGCCATTGCAGCGAACAAGACGACGAGCAAGCACCGGCACGAGCACACCCGCCGTCACCCGGGTCACCCTGCGCAAGCACGCGGCTCCGGCAGAGCGCCAGAGACCTGCAGACGGCCTGCAGCTCAGAGCCCGCAGCAGGCCGCCGCCCTCACCCGGCATGCAACCCCGCCCGGCTACCAGGCGCGAGCGCGCGCGCACCTTGCTGCACACGCGCACGAGCGCGTCGCTGGCGCGCGCGGGGATCGCGCGCGCGGCGGACGGCTGCACATGCGCGAGCGCCGGCAGCACGGCGGTCCCCTCCGCCAGCCCGGCGCTGCCCAGGCGCTTCAGCGGTACCGCGCCCCCGAACGCCTCGTGCCCGTACGCCCTGGCCCAGGCGCCCTCGCGCGCCGCCTTGACGAGCGGCGACGCAGGCTCGCCGCCCGCTTTGACCATGAGCGCGCTGGCGGGGGGCGCGGCGTCGTCGGCCGGCGGGCGCGCGACCTCCTCTGAGCGCGCCAGCCGCAGCGCGAGCGGCTGGCTGCCCGCGCTCGACAGCCCGTCCGCGGAGCCGTGCTTGGCGCCGCCGTCGCGGCAGCCGCCGGGGCGCCGGGCGGCCTCCGCGTTGCGCGCCGGGGTCCAGACCCTGGCGTCCAGCCCCGCCGGGTCGCCGCTGCCGGGCGAGCCCGGCCAGGGCGCCTTGATGGGCACCACGAGCGGCGGGAAGCCCGGTGGCGTCCGGCCGCCCGCCAGCTCGGAGCTCCCGACGGAGCCGCTGCCCGTGAGCGCCATGCTGCCGCTGCCCGCGCCCGGCAGGTGCGCGGCGCCGCCGGCCGGCTCCGCCGCCGCCGCCGCCGCCGCGGCCGCCTCCTCCAGCGTGGCCGGGCTGCGCGCCGCGCGCCGTCAGGCCCTGCCTTACTGAACGCTGGCGCACGCACACGACACCAGGAGAACAGCTCATCCTGCAGGGCATCGTCCGGCAATAAGTCGCGCTGCGCGTGCGCGGCGGCGGGGCGCGCGGCGGGAGGCGGCGCGCACCTGGTGGCCAGGCGCACGAAGACCTCGTACGCGGACGGCCGCAGCGCGGGCGAGCGGGCCTCAATGCAGTCGTCCACGAGCGCGCGGACGGACGCCGGGCACTCCTCCGGCACGCGCGGCGCGCGCAGGTGCCCCCGCAGCGGGCGCTCGCGGCACAGCAGCTCCTGCGCGCGGCGCGGGGCCCGGCGCCTCAGCGCGCGCCGCTTCACCTGCGCTCCCTCGCCCCACGCTCGCGCGCGCAGGCGCTGCGCCCCTCGAACGCAAGCGCGCCGGCGCTGCAGACGCTGGCATGGGGAGCAAGCCAGGGGCACGGAGACACGCACTGACAGGGCTCCCTCATGGCGCGCCCGGCTCTGTAGACACCCGCCAAGAGCAATCAGGCTTTTGCCGGTTGCAAGCGCGGGTGGCTACGCACCCAGAGCACGACGCCAAAGCTGTACACGTCCACCTGCGCCGCAGGCAGCCGCCCCCGTCAGCTTGCCGGCACGGCACGCACACGAAAGCACCTGAGCAGACGAGCGGCGCCAGTGCCGCTGTGCCGCTGGACAAAAAAAGTCCGCATACTGTTGCAAGTTGCTCAGACCGGCGAGCGGCAGCTGCCCGGGCGGGCTGCACAGCTGCGGCGAAGGAAGCCCACAGCGCAGGGTGCACGACTTGTGAACTCGTGGGTCTGCGAGGCTACAGCGTTTGCCAAGACTGGCTGGCGGCGCCTGAGAACAGAGCCGGGCGGCGGCGGTCGGCGGGCGCGGCCGCGCCGAGCGGGGGGCGCGCCTTCTCGTCGCAGCGCGTGCCCATGAGCAGCTCCGGGGCGGCGTAGGCGAACGTGCCGCACGGCGCCACGCCCGTCGCCAGGTGGCTGGTGTCCATGATGCGCGCCAGGCCCACATCCGCTGCGCGCGCCGCGCGCGGCGCCTCAGTCGCTCGCGCGCGGCTGCTGTGCGGCACGGGCAGGCTGCGAGCGCGCTCGACTCACGCCGCCCAAGCTCCGCTCGGCGAGCTCCGCGCTGCAACCGCTCCCCGCACCCCACAAGCAGCCGTGCCAAGATTTCCAAAAAAATCACGCACAGCCCAGACGAGTGCGCAGCGCGCTCTGGCCTTCCGTGCACACGCGTTCATACAGCCTCCGGTGGCCATGCAGCTGGGCGCGCGGCGAGGCTGCAGGCGCACCGATCTTGGCGGTCTCGTAGCCCTTGGACAGCAGGATGTTCTTGGTCTTCAGGTCGTTGTGCACCTGCGCGCGCAGGCCCACGGCCTCAGATGCCCTGCGTGGCGCGTGAAGAGGGCGGGCAAAGGGCCGGGGCAGGTCACGCCGGCGCTCGTCGGCGGGCGCCTGCCCTGGTCCGCGAACCGCCCGTGGCAGCGCAGGCCCGTCACGCCGCGCCGGCAGCGCAAGGTCAGCCTTGCAACGGACTGGCAGCGCCGGCTGCGTCGCGGCGGGTCAGCCTGCGGGCGGCGGAGGGTGCGGGCCGCCGGCGCGCGGCGCCGCGCACCACGTGCTCGGAGTGTAGAAAGTGCAGGCCGCGCGCGATGTCGAGCGCGACGCTGCGGCCGCGCCGCCACCAGCTCAGCGGGTGCGCCGCGCCGATGCCCTGCGCGTTGCTCTGCAGCGCGCTGTACAGGTCGCCGCCCTGCACGCCGCACCGGGGTGCATCAGGGCAGGGCAGGGCAACTACACCATACCCTAGCTCGCGACAGCAGGGCGCATCTCAAGGTTATCGAGCTGCCCGGCAGACGGGGCGCGTAAGCTGCACACAGGTTCCAGAGCAGAGGCTGACACACGGCGCGCTTCCTCGCCTGGGCCCGCCACACCCCTGGCGCGACTGTCTTGCTGGGGCGCGCGTGCAGCGGCAGGCCGGGCAGCCCAGCCTTTTGCTACTTCGACCGCTGGCCGGGACCGGCCGCAACTAGCGCCGCGGCGCGCGGCCCGGGCGCGCGCACCCCCATGAACTCCATGACCAGCATCGGCGGGCTGGTCTCCAGGCAGGCGCCGTAGAACTGCACGATGTTGCGGTCGTGGCTGATGCGCTCCAGCAGCTTGATCTCCTGCACCGCCCCAGCCACACGCCCGATGTCGCCGCGCCCTCCTGCATCTGGCCAGTCGCTCGCCTGGGCGAGCTCGAGCGCAGACGCCGTCGAGGCTTGCTGCATGCTCGGGATGGTGCCGGCCACGCGCGCCGGGGCCGCAGGCTGCGACAGCATGGCAGGGCGCCGCATGCCGCCTGCGCTGCCAAGCGGACGTGTGCAGGCCCACTGCACGGCATCGCCAGTGAATACAGAGCGGGCGCCGTCGGCGGCGCACGTTGATGAACACGGCCAGCTGCGCGGCGTCCACGTTGGTCAGCAGCTTCACAGCCGCGTCCTGCACGCCCTTGCGCAACGCGCGGAACACCTGCGCGCGCCGCGCGCGCTCGCCGGCCGCGCCCCGGCGCACGCGCTCTGCGCTCCCGGCCGCTGTGGTCACGCAGGGGCGCCCATGTGCTGAGCGGCATCGGCATTATCCAACATGTCACTGGGACGCTGCCCTAGTTGCACTGGCAGCGCCGTCACCGCTCGCTCTGAGGCGTGCCCTGCTTTGAGCAACTGCAGGCCTCGCTGCGCTGCCACGCTGAGGCGGCCCTGTGAGCACGCGCGGGCCGCTCACCTTGCCATGGGTGCCCGAGCCGAGCAGCCAGTACTGGCCGTTCTCGCGGCGGCAGAACTGGATGTCGCCGTGCGAGAGCAGGCCGCGCAGGATGTCGTCTGCGCGCGGCCGGCCGGGCGTCAGGCTGCAAGCACGCTGCGCAGCTGGGCGGTACGTGCAGCACAGGGCCGAGCTGCGAGCGCCGGCCACAGAGCCAGGCACGTCGGGATGCCAAGCAGGCGTGGCACTTGCTGCCACACAACACTAATATACCAGACTGCTGGCATGTAGTACTTCGCGCCCAAGCGCAGGAGGCGCCGAGCCCGCTGGAAATACTAGCACGGACGCACGCACGGCGCGCGTCTGCCGCGCGCGCGGGTCCGCGAGCGCCGGATCGCGGGGCGCCGCAGCGCGGGCGCGCGCCTGTGGCGTCGCCCGAGTCGGTGCGCGGCGCGAGCGCGCCCTTAGCCGACCCCGACCAGCTGCCGTCGCAGACGGCCTTGCGCGGCAGGCGGTGCCGGCCGCGCCAGCGCCAGGCCAGCAGCGCGGCGGTCAGGCCCGCCGCCAGCGCCGCCAGCGCGGCCGCGATGCCGAGGATGGCCGCCACGGCGAGCGGCTGGCCGCTGGCCGCCGCCGGCGCCGAGGCTGCGCGCGGGCGCCGCGCGTTCAGGCACGGGCCCTGGCCGAGGGGGGTCGACCGGCACAGGCGGCACCACCCGAATTTGTGGGAGGATGTGCCAGCAGGCTGTCTTACACCGCGCAACGCGGCAACGCATCCAGCTTCTGCACGACAGCCTGTTTGCAGGCGCAGCCGGGAGCGGCGTGCTCACAGCACGCCCCTGCGCGCATGCACAGGACGCGGCGCGCCAGCCCGCAGTCAGGCCAGCGCCGCACGCGGGCGCACCCGGCTCGATGCGCACGGCGTCCACGTCCACGCCGCGGCGGTGCAGGCCCTCGATAAAGTCCTTCTTCAGCACCGGCCGGAACCGCTGCGCGCGTGGCGGCCTGCGCCGTCAGCCTCGCGCGCCGGCAGCGGGAGCCTGACCAGCACGCACACTGCCACTGCAGGGCGACGCGCGGGCGGCCGAGCAGGCACCCGCGATCCGCCGGATTACAGCGCCTATCTCCCATCATGCACCATCGAGCGGCGGCGGTGCTCGGCGGGCGACAGGCCTCGCCGCGCCACGGCGGCCGTGCAAGGACGGCTGCGGTCGCTATGCCTGCGCCGCGCTGCCGTGCCCCGGCGCGCCGCCGCCCGCCCGAGCCTGGCCGGCAGGCAGACACAGCTGGCGCGGCGCCGCACCTCGAACTCGCTCTCCAGCACCACGACGTCAAAGTAGTCGTACGAGAAGGTGAGCGACACCGACGGCCCCAGCAGCGCGACGCCGCACGGCGCGCAGTGGCCGCCGGGGCCCTCGCGCAACCTGCAGAGCTCCGCCGGGTCGTTCGGGTCCGGCGCGCCTGCCGCGCATGGCCACAGCTCGGGCTTTCAGCGCAGTGCCGGCGCTCGCGCGCGTCCTGCTGCAGCGTGGTCCTGCCGGTCTTTGCGCTGCGCGCTCTGGCGTGCCGCGAAAGCGCCGAGAGCAGAACCCCCCGCTCCAGTCAACAGCCCCCCTCCTGACCTCTGTGCGCGCGGCTACGCTGGGGGCAGCCTCTCCCGCGCGCCTGCAACAGGCTGCCACCAGCTGACAGTGCTCGCCGCCGCGTCTGCACAGCGGCCGGGCGCCATGCTGCGATGCATGCAGGCGCGGCAGGCGAAGTGACACCCAAAGCACGGCCGCAACCGTGGTGTGCATGCAGAGCCCGGGGCGCGGGCCGAGGGCGTGTGCAGGAGCAGGGCCCCACCTCGGCCGGGGAGCGGCGCGGCCGCGACCTGCAGCACCTCCATATAGATCGCGACCTCTGCATACGCGTCCCACAGCGCACCCTGCACAGCGTGCACCTGCGCGTGCCGGCAGCGCTGGCATTGGTAGGCCGTGTGCCGCTCGAGCCCCGCTCGGCTCCGCGCCGAGAGCCGCGGGCCCGCCCGCAACACGCCCGGAGCAGAGCGCGCGTGCACAGAAGCACAGAGCGTGCGTACGCCTGCCTGATACAACCTGCGACCTGATCCAGCTCCCTTGCGCCCCGGAACCAAACAGCCCGCCGCCCGGCCGCCTGTGCACGCTCTCAAACGCCGCCGCGACTGCGCAGCTGCCCGCCGAGTTGCCTGCTTTTGCACCGCCGCCGGCGCCTGCATGCGCTAGCAGCCCGCAGTGCAGCCAGGCCAGGCGCCGGGGAAGGCCGCGGGCGCGCGCCTGCCAGTCCGCCAGCGCGCCGAGCCCCGCGCCGTACAGGTGCAGCGTGCTCACGTTGGTGCGCGTGGCCAGCGGGCTGCCGAAGCGGCCCACCGGCGCCAGGCTGCCCTTGATCACCTCGCGGTGCATGTACTCGGGCGGGATGATCGGCCCCGCGTTGCTGTCCGTCCAGTACCGGATCAGCGACGGCAGCACGTTGTAGCGCGTCATCTGATCCAGCACCTCGTCCAGCGTCTGCGGCGGCGCGCCGCGCGCGTCAGCGCCGCCCGCGCGCTGCACGACGCGGCCGGCCGGCCGCCCGCGGCGCCGCGGCACGCGCGCGCGGAGAGGCTGCATGCGGGGGCTGGCGCTCGGGCTGCTACTGCGCGCAGGCGAGGCGGGCAGAGGCGGCGTGCGGGCGGCGCCGTGCGCGGACGCACAAAGCAGGCTGACTCACACAGTGCGAACGCCGCCGCGCCCTCCCCGCCATGTTGCTCTCCTGCTTGAGCCGTGCCGCAGCGCGGCGCGCGCACGGGCGGCGCGCCGGGGCGCACCGCATCGGGCTTGGACGGGATGTAGACGATCATGTTGGCGCACATGCCCGGCTGCTTCAGCTCCGGGAACTGGCACTCTGGGTGGCCCAGGGGCGGCGGCTGGTTGATCTGGTACTCGTACGTCAGCTGCGCGCATGGGGAGCAGTAGGAGGCGGCGCGGCGGCACTGTACGATGCGGCGGCTGCACCACACGGTGCCAGCACACCGACCCTTGATTTGTGGCTTAGGCTGACCACTCAAATGCGAAGCACTCCAGCGCGTCCCCGGGCGCAGCCTGCAGCGCGGTAGGGCGAGTGCGCTGCACAGGTGCTGAGCAGGGCCCAGCGCGCATGCGCCCCCGGGCGGGCCCCCGACCCAGGCGCGCGGCGCGCGGCGCACCGTCCACAGCAGCTGCTGCGCGTACATGCTGCGCGAGTGCAGCAGGAAGCCGCTGTGAAACACGTTGGCCGGGCCCGGCGGGTAGCCCGAGTCGTTGAACGTGGGCGACAGGTAGTTGATGCCGTTCTGCGCGCCGCACGCTCACGAATAATGATGTCTGTTGATGCTGGCCGACGCGGGTCCGCGGCAGACCTGTGACCAAGGTGGGGTGCGCCGCCCTCCCGCGCGCCCGCGTCTCTGTCAGGCACTGGCTGCAGTGCGTGACACACAAAGGGTCGGGCACGTGCCGCGACAGCCCCGAGTGCCAGGAGCGGCACTTTTGAGCGCGGGAGCAGCAGCGTGCTTTCCGAGAGTGCCTCAGCGCGCAGTGCCCCAGCTTCCGCCAGGCCCCGCCCAGCGAGCGGGGGCCGGGTTGCCATGCAAGCCATGCACGCCTGCATGCCTGCATGCGGCTCGCGAGGGCGCCGGGCGCACCAGCACGACATAGCTCGTGTTGATGAACAGCCGGAACTCGGAGGAGTTGTACGCCGGGCCCACCGGCCACGGACGCGGCTTCTCGGGTGAGACTGCATTGGCCGGCCACAAGCTGGGCAGGTCAAAGATGCCAAATGGGTCGGCGGGGCGCGGCGCGTGCGGCGCAAACTGCCCCGCGCAGTCTGCCGACACCAGCGCTCGCGGGATGGGCGCCTCGCCGGGCCATAGCGCGGTGCCCGGCGCGGGCTGCCACAGCCCCGGCACTGCGCTCACGTTGGGCGCGTGCTCGGGCGCGTTCGCGCGCCGCCCCAGCAGCGTCGTCGCGGCTGCCGGGTCAAACCCCGTTGCATTTACTGCGCGCGCCGGGGGCCGCTCGCCGTCAAGCGCGCTCCTCCGGCATCGCTACCCTTGCCAGCCTTCAAGACTCCATCTGCATGCAGGGCTGCAGAATGCAGTAGCAGTGTAGAGCGCCGCTGTACCTGGCGCAAGAAGCAGGGGGGGCCACCGTCACTGCCCAGGGCGGGCGGGGGGGGGTGTGCCACCTTGGTCTGACAGCGCCACGCTGCTCCAAAGCGCGAGCAGTCCCGCCAGGAGGGCGCAGTCCCTCCAGCCCGGGCCGCTCATGACTGCGCTTTCTCCATCTCACAACCGCCGGTGTCCCATTTGCCGCAGTTCGCAGCTGTAGCCACGCTGCTGACAGGAGCTCGCGATGCTGCAAAGGCACCCCTACCGCGTGAGATTTGGCTGGGCTGTCAAGAAGGGTGGGCTATAGGGTATCCTGGTCGAAATAACATTTGCTCCGAGACCCATTACTGATGGTCTCGGAGAACCATTATCTTTCAGACCACTCGGGCTGCCCCCGCGCCGTGCGCACTTGCATCTACCTGGCTATGTTTAATTTTCATCTGAGCACCCGGACACTTGCACAGTGGCCTGCGTGCCTAGCTTCAGATGAGCTGCCCTGCAATGTGTAGACCTGCATAGGGCTGCGCCCGTGAAGAGCTACAGTTGGCTGAGGCACAACCGTAATTCATGGATTCCAACTGCCATCCTCTTCAGCAGCTGACCTTCAGCTGCAGCTTGCCAATTGCGAATACCACTTGCAGTGCGCCAGGCGCGGGCAGGCATATCTGCACGCCAGGCATACATGCCTACTGCAGAAAAGCAGAATGTATGCCACTGGCATGATGCCAGGCAACCATGCCTGTTGCCAGAAATGCTGAGTTATTCTGATACGAAGCTTGTCATTCCGTGAAAGCTGGAAGCGCGCTTATGTAGTAAAAGGCGACCATGTCGTGCAGACATGCAGAGTGGCTGACAATAGTTTGTCAGCAACAGCCGAGCGCGTCAGGGTGGACGTGATCCGGCCGCCTCGTCATAAGGCCCAAATGTCATGCGTGTCGGTTAAGCAAGGACTAGGTACAACTGGTTTAGGCTTCCCCTCGTGCGACAAGGTCCAGCAGCACACCAATTCTCCTGACAGCTGCATACGGGTTACAGGCTTGCAGCTCTCCGGCGACATGCAAGTGTCTGGCAAGGCTAGGCAGACTGGCAGACCTAGTGTGTGACAAAGAAAACACTCTTAACATGCTGAACAAATTGTTCAGAAGAGTTTCAGAGCGGATGGTACAAACTGGTTTCAGCACATGGCATGCGGCAGGCCCCCGCCGTCTATCTCGTGCTGGACGTGCGCCCACAAGGATGCCAGGCGTGCTTGGTTCACGCCGAAGTCGCTCAGGCCGATCCGCAGGACGCTCTGCGCGCCAAACAGGTCTCGCGGCTGGAAAACAATGGGCGCGCATGCGCATGCGCACTGCTCATCGTAACCCCGGCGTCGGCCCCACGCCGCTGCGCGCTGTGCGTTTGTAAAAATCAGGTGCCAAGTGCAGGAAATGCTGCCTGTGCACGCAGGCGCCGCAGTCACGGCAGCCCAAGGACAGGCACTGCATGCACGCCGCGACCCCGCCGTGGCAAAGCATGGCGCTGGCCGGCGCGCGCGCGCCTGCGCCTCCAGGATGGCTACGCTGCCGGCGGCCGCGCAGCGCACGCTCACCAGCACGTCGTCCGCAAAGCCCCAGGCGCGGGACACAGCGCGCGCGTGCAGGAAGCCCCTGCCCTGCCTGCGCTCGTGCCCACACGTCACAGCTGCAGCCATAAGCCAGATGCGTCCCAGCGGCCTTGCGGGCTGCCACCATGAAACAGCGACCGTGCACCCCCCATGACATGCGCATGATGCATGCACAGACGTTCGGGGGCGTGCTCGCCACCTCAGCGCGTGCGGACGGACTCTGCATGACTGATGTAGCCAAGCTCACCTCAACATCACCGTGCGCGGCTGCGCCCTCAGCCAGGCGCGAGCCGCTGCCGCCAGCGCCGCGCCCGATGTCGGCACATGCAGCGGCTCCAAGCCCCTGCCACAGGGCGCGCACGCGTTGCCGCAGGCTGCGCCTCCAGGCAACCCGCTCCTCGAGTCACACGCCCGCTTTCATTTGTAAAGTCGGCCACACCGTGTGGGAGGGTACTGTGTGCCCTGCGCATGCCCTATTTCCTCAGCCCGTCAGGTCACAAATGAGGCTGTTGCGGATGAACAGCACGCACCCTTGTGGCGGCGCCCTGCTCTTTACGGACGTGCGGCTGGCCGACGACGCAGCACTGTCATACTCGCATCAACGTACGAGAGGCAAGCAGTGCGGAAATAATGGCGCAGCGCACCCTGTGCTGTGAGGCTGTGACGCGGCGACCCGGCTGCAGCCGCCCAAGCTGCGCGGCGGACAGGCCGCCGGAAAGGCCGCTATGGTCGGGTCGCCGCTCAGCAGGTGCACCTGTGCACCCCAGCATGTTGCTCTGGACACACAATGTAGATATCAGGCCCTATGGCTTTTGACGGCCGCAGTAAAAACCTGAGCGGAGTGCCAAGCCATCAACGAACGTACGGCAGCGAGGCAGAGCGGCTCTCCAACATGCAGACGGTGGTTGAGCCCGGCGCTCGACGGAACCCTCATTGGCCAACTGGCCACCCAACAAGCCAGCCACCACAAAGCTAGCAGCCTGGCGGGCGCCGCACCAGCAGGAGCAGGGCGCCCCAGGCGGCCAGCGCGCGCATCGGCCAGCGCAGGCCGCGCAGCGCGCCCAGCGCCCTGGGCGCCGCTCCAGCAGGGCGCTCACTGCCGGCGTGCTCAGCGAGCTCCCTTCGTGCCTCTGCCGGCCAGGACAGGGGCTCAGACCGCCTCCGGTGTAAAGGCCCCAAGCGAGTGCGAAGGCACGGTGCGCGGCCAGAAGCAGGGTGACCTCCCCTCGCCCGGGAGCTCCTGTGCTGGGTGTAGCTTGGCTATGCGGAGCACCTGCTCGGCTGGCGATGCTGCAGCATACGAGCACGGCGCCCTGGAGCACCAGCAGCGTGCCCGCAGCCAGCCCCACGGCATGCCGCCAGGAGGCCGCGCACACCGCTAGCGCAGCGCCTGCGCCGCGCCGTTCGGTTTCTTATGCAGTGCCAATGTATGCTCGCTGGACACATCGCAGTGCGATGAGTGCAAACAGTGAAAACGCAGAGGTCGCTGAACCGCGGGAGGTTGCCGCCTGATTTCGGCGCACCAAGCAGAGCGCATGCACAGCCACCCAGCGCCCACCGCGTGAGCCGGAGCGCATGGTGCGGCTGCTGCGCCCGCACGCCGCGGTCAAACATGCTGGTCTGGCGCAGACCAGCACGCCGTATAGGCGCCAGCAGCGCTTGCTCTCGCACTCTTCCGCAGGGCAGCACCACCAACAGCGCCCGGTGGCTCGCTCCTAGCACAACAGGAGCAGAACGTATCCAACAGCGCAACCCGTCCAGCGCCCGGGCCTGCCAGCAAGGCGACAGGAGCTCTTCAGAAAATTTGCCAGTGGCGAGGCTCGACTTCGAGATTTTGTTATTATTCAGCCAGTAGGGTTTAGCTTAGCCTGCAGAGTTACAGCGGGGGAGCACGCAGGAGCGTGCCTGGCGTGTGCCCGAAGCGTTTCCCCCCGGTTCCCCCCAGCGGCCTCCCATTGGAACATAAACTTGACAGCCATGGCCTCCGTCACAGGCAAACAGGCGGCCTTCGTGCCTGCAGCCGCGCCGCTGGCGTCCACCGCATGCGGGGGCAACGCCAGCCCAGACTTTGGCGCAAGCTTCAACCTGCGCGTGGTCACCTTCTTCGTCGTCCTCACCTGCTCCTCGCTGGGCATAGTGCTGCCCCTCGTGCTGCGCTTCCGCCAGAGCCTGGCCGGCATATCGCGCAGCAGCTGGCTATTCTTGGCCAAAGCCTTTGGCGCGGGCGTCATCCTGGCGGTGGGCATCATCCATGTCTTCCCTGACGCTTCCACCGCGCTGGGCGACCCGTGCCTGGGTGCGCGCCAAGGCACCGCCGGCACTTTCCCAGTATACTGGTGTTCCCGTCAACATGCCTTTTGTTATGGGCAGCCCCTGCGTCTCTCCCACCGCGCACCGCCCTTTGTATACGCTCGGGTGCTTTGTGGATTGATTGGATATATCTGCACGGGCACGATCATGCTTGATCACTGCGCATGCATGCCCTCGAGCACTGGCGGCAAGTCCTCACTTCGCTTGCTTTCCGCAGGATGGCAAAACTACCCGTGGGCGGCGCTGATAGCCACCCTGTCGGCCGTCGGCGTGCTCATGCTGGAAGGCTGCATCCAGGCCTTCTACGAGCGCGCGCACACAGCGGCGGCCGCCACCGACGCCCCCGCAGACGTCGAGGCCAAGGGCTCGGCAGCGATGCTTGGCTCGCCACTGGGCACACAGACGGACGGCATCGCCGCGCACCCGCACGGCGGCCACGCGCTCGACCTGGCCGTCAAGGAGGACAAGATCCGGCTGCTGACGATCGCGCAGGTGTGCCCCGCGCCCGCTGCGGCACCAGCTCACTGCGCCTGTTGCGCAGTGCGCCGCACACAGGCACAGCGTACATGGCGAGTCTTGGCACCCCAAATGCATGGCTGCGCGTGCGAGCTCACTGACCGGCCGCCGGCCCACGCAGGTGCTGGAAGCCGGCATCGCGGTCCACTCGGTGCGCCCCGAGCTCGGACGTCAACAGACCCGCCTCACAGGCCTGCCTGTCCGGTGCCGCTCAGGAGCTCGCTCCTGTTGCAGCCCGTGCTGGTTGCTGCGCTTGCCTGGACGTGCGTGACCGATTGCCTGAGGGGGGCCGCGGGGTGCTGACAGAGTAAGGCGATGCGCAGCACGCATGCGCCAAAGGCCAGCAGACTCAGCGCGCTGCGCGCCGCAGGTGCTGATCGGCGTGGGGCTGGGCGTGACCAGCGACATGGGCACCGTCCGCGCCCTCCTGGCGGCGCTGCCCTTCCACCAGTTCTTTGAGGGCGTCGCGCTGGGCGCCTGCTTCAACGAGGTGGGCCTGCCTGCCAGCGCCTCGATCCTGCTTGCGGGGGCTGGCGGCATGCAACTGGTCATGGCGGGGCTGCTGTCTGTCGGATGTTGGTGGACGCCTGGTGTCCATGCATTCAGGTGCTGTGACTGCTCTTGCTTGGGCTGCTGTAAGGTGCCTTGGTTGGGCCGAGCACAGATGCTGCATCCTCCGCACCTGCCTGGCTGCCGGTGGGGGCTGCGCGTCATGCAGCGTGCCGGGCGCCACGCCGCCGCACGCGCCGCATGCCGAAACCCTGGCACTGGCCCGGCTGAGATTTCCATATGCGGCGCGCAGGCCGGCATCACCAAGTGGTCGTACGTGGTGATGGGCGTCATCTTCGCATTCTCCACGCCCCTGGGCATCGCGATCGGCCTGGGCGTGCAGAGCACCTACAACGCGCACTCGCCCACCGCGCTCGCCGTGGAGGGCATCTTCGACTCCATCTCGGCAGGCGCGCCCTGTATTGGTGAAGGCCGCTATCTAGAGTGTCACCCGCTTTGGTGCCATGGGGCCGCCTTGAATCTGCACATCGGCGGTGCGTACTGCGCATCATTGGTGCTCACTGTGTGTGGCCTGGCGTTTGCTGCGGCGCTGCCTGTTGCAGCGCACCCTATATTGTATTGGGATGAGTGGTGTGCTACCATCATAGAGGACTAGGAGGTAGTACGAGGCGTGCTTGATTATGCTGCGGTGCTTCAGTGGGCTGAAAGGGTGGGGCTGTGCTAGCGTTGCACCTTTTACACCCCTGGCATGCGCCGGAGCAGCTGCATGGTCCTGCTGACACATGTCTGTCCACTCCGGCCCTCCTTATTGCGCTTGGACGCGACCCTGCCCGGCCCTTTAGACTGCCTGGCGTCGGAGCACGGCCAGGCGCACGGCCACGGCTCTGACGCTGTGTAGCTTGCCACACGGCCGGCGTGGGTGCCTGATCCTGGGGCGTCACGGCGCCTGACGGCGCCCGGCCGCGCAGGCATCCTGATCTTCATGGCGCTGGTGGACCTGATCGCCGTCGACTTCATGGACGCCAAGCGCCCGCTGCGCTCCAAGGTGCAGGGCTACGTCGCGCTGCTGCTGGGCGTCGGCTGCATGGCCGTCATCGCCTACTGGGCCTAGGCTGCGGCATGGGCACCCTCGAGACGGGCGACCGCACCAGGCGGGCGTCAGCACCGTCGCTGCATAGGCCTGGGCTGGCGGCTGGGGCCTGGGTGCGCCAGCGGGCGCGGACGCAGGACGTCGGGGTGTCGCCCAGGGGCGGTCCAGGCCTCTTCTGATATGAGCACGCCCGGTGCCACACGCATGACAAGAGTCCAAGGGTGCAAGTGGCATAGCCTTGCTGGAGGGTCTACGTCGGCGGGGCTTGCGGGGTGCCAGCGCATGCCTGTTGCCCTCGAGATGGTCCGTAGTGCGCATTCGGCCAGCGTGCGTCCAGAGTTCCTTAATTATAAATTAGGACTGTTACAGACAGTTGACGTAGGGCCTGCAGGATGTTTGCACCGATTTGCGAGCAATGCCGGGCACTGCCCAGCATGCGAGCGCATGAGCTAGTTGCGGCCCCAGCTGGCATTGCATGCGTAGCAGTACAGTGACCATGTTTGCTGGAGCGGCCGCATGGCCCCTTGGTCATTCCCACACCCCCGCTGATCGCAGTCTCAAGCTGGCACACGTAGGGCGTGGAGAAGTTAAATCTGACTGGGCATGCGGGGCTGAGAATGGGCGCTGTGCACTGCCACCCGCACTGGCACGTGCGAGCGCTCTTTTCAGCTGGCAGCGCATGCCTGGGAGGTGCAGTGATGGCGTGTGAGAGACTGGGAGTGGCTGGAGTGGCCGCTCGCTATGCCACAGCAGTGTGATCCTGTTGTAGCCTAAGCTTGCTTGAAGCGAGCGTTGAGCATGGGGCAGTGCACTGACAGGGCATGCAGGGCTGCAAAAGGGTGTGTGGCACTGCCACTCGCTTGGCATGTGCGCGCGCTCTTTGCAGCTGGCATTGCATGTCTTCCAGGTGCAGTGGCCGCGTGTGAGGGGCCCAAGTGGCTGCATGCTGTGCAGCGGCCCGCTGTTTTCCATTTAAGTTGTGAGGCAGGTGTGATGCACTCAATTGGCGTGCAATCTCGCACAAGGCTGTCAAAGCTTGCACTGCACCGCTGTGTGCCCTGCATGCACTGCCCGTCCGAACTGGCAGCAGGTGCATGTCCGGACTCCAGCCCGCTGCATACTACAGCATGCTGGCAGATGGCGGAGTGGCGTTGAACTTCAGTGAGGCACCAAAAAGGGCTGACCCCATACCACATGGCATGTGGCACATGCGCTTCCAAACATTGCAAATAAGTGCTCTAGTAAGCGCCGGACCTACACATGTATTTGGATGGAAATGAGAGGGCCGGAGGCTTGGGAGAGTTTCCTATGGCCATGACCAAGCACTTGGGGTAGCTGGATGCAGCAAGGGAGCAATGGGTGCTGCTGGAGTGGCATTGTGCACTGAAAAGAGAAAACTACAGGCAGGTATTTACATGTGTAAAAACCCCGGCCAACATCGTGCGGCCTAGGGGCCAAGCAGAAGGCGCTTACTCAGGAACTCGAGCAGCAGCCAGCGACTGTGGGCAAGCACAGCGTGCAATGGCAACGTACACGACGTCTCAGAACCCTGCCGGCGCGCCCGCCGCCGGGCCAGCCGCAGACGCATGCGCGTTCGACGCCAGCGCGGACTACTCGCAGAGCTTCCACCTGCGCGTGGCAGCCTTCTTCATTATCTGTGCATGCTCCTCCGCTGGCGTGCTGGTGCCGCTGCTGACGCGCCTCCGGCCGCAAATGAACGGCACTCAGCGCGGCGGCTGGCTGTTCATCGCCAAGGCATTTGGCGCGGGAGTTATCTTGGCGGTCGGCCTCATACACGTGTTCCCTGACGCGTCCACCACGCTCTCGGACCCGTGCCTGGGTGCGGGCACGTTAGTACGTCTTTGTGCGCGCGCGTTGCTGCCGACTGCTGCGCCGTGCACTTGCAGGCCTCTGCTCTATGCCTGGCTGGCAGCACTTGTGCTGCTGCCGGCGCAGCAGGCTTGGAAACCCCTTATCCCATTCACGCCATGGCCCTCGACGCATCGCGTCCTGGCTGCGCAGGTTGGGCCAGCTACCCCTGGGCGGGCATGATAGCGACGCTGGCGGCTATCGGCGTGCTCATCCTCGAGGGCCTCATCACGTCGATGTTTGAGCGCCTGCACGCCAAGACAGCTGCCGCCTCCCAGGGCCCTGCAGGCGTCGCGGGGAACGGCAATGCGGCGGAGTTCACCACCGCGAACGTGTATGGCCACGCGCACGACCCGGAGTCGACCAAGCAGGACAAGGTCAGGCACCTGACGATCGCGCAGGTGCGCCCTGGCCAACCAACGCATGGCTGCAGAGCCAACCAACGCGCGTGCACTTCCCGCTCGCTGCCTGCCTGTGCGTCCGAGCACGCGGTGCTGACCAGCTGCTGCGCCGCCCCCAGGTGCTGGAGGCCGGCATCGCGGTGCACTCGGTGCGCCCAGGGGCGCGCTACAGCACACCCTGCCTGCGCGCGCCTGCCGCCTACCGCGCTGCAAGGCGTGGGGGGGTGGTCACGCCCAGGCTGGCTGGCGGGCACCGACAGGGCGCCTGCGGCGCAGGTGCTTATCGGCGTGGCGCTCGGCGTCAGCAGCGACCTGGGGACCGTCCGCTCCCTGCTGGCCGCCCTGGCCTTCCACCAGTTCTTTGAGGGCGTCGCGCTGGGCGCCTGCTTCATTGAGGTGAGCTGACTGCCCCGCTGCGTTGCGGAGGCTGCGGCTGTCCTGCGCACAGGGGCGTCTGTGAGTGCGTTCATGGGCCGCCTGTGCCAACAGGCAACAGGTTTGGTGGTGAGGGAAGCACAGACTGCGATGCATGTTGCTCCTGTCCTGAGCGGGCGCACCTCACCCAGCTTGCCAGGTGTTGGCGGCTGTACCAAACCCCGCCTGTCGTTGTCAGGCTGCATATATCACGTTCAAACTGGCCTTCTACCCCGCGCAGGCTGCCATCTCCAGCTGGTCGTATGCCGTGATGGGCGCCATCTTCGCGCTCTCCACGCCCCTGGGCATCGCCATCGGCCTGGGCGTGCAGAGCACCTACAACGAGCACTCGCCCACCGCGCTCGCTGTGGAGGGCATCTTTGACTCCATCTCTGCAGGCGCGCAAGGAGCATGTGTGTTGAGAGGTGCCGGTGTTCCTCCCCTGGTCGGCCGTGCTTGTGCTGAGCGCGGGGTCACGTACACTTGTGCACTTTGTCCGGAAGATCGGCTGAAGTGCCTGCTTGCACAGGAAATCGTTTTATATACATGGCCTGCAACGGGCTGTTTGCGTAGTAGTCCCGCTGCAGTGTGGGCCGGGCGCGTCCTGCCGCCCCAAGCGGCGCTCAGGATAGGGTAGTGTGTGCTTGCCTACAATGCGCCCGGCCGCGCAGGCATCCTCATCTTCATGGCGCTGGTGGACCTCATCGCCGTGGACTTCATGGAGGCCAAGCGCCCGCTGCGCTCCAAGGTGACCCGATCTAATGCTTCGCCTGGCCTCTTATGCATGGGCGCCCCCGCTGTCTCTTGGAGCGCCCGGCTAACGTGCACCGCGCGCGGCAGGCGCTGGGCTACGTTCTGCTGCTCCTGGGCTCGGTCTGCATGGGCATCGTGGCCATCTGGGCGTAGGCTGCCGGCAGTTCATGGGATCACTGTGCGGGCGTGACGCAAGCTGCCACGCTCTGAGGGCAGTCACTCAAGCGCACGTGCGGGCCTGGGCGCATATACAAGCATCCATCAGCAGGTCTGCCGCCGGCCACTGCACCTGGGAGCAGCGGCATGTGTGCATGGCCTGGTTGCCACGGCCTTGTCCTGAGATTTTTGGGGTGAAAGCGAGGCGTGTGTTTGGGGCCTATAAACGGATCGACGTAGGGCGGGCGTGCACCATGCGAGTACGCTTGCAGCAGTGGCGCTTGGCTGTTTTCAGGAGTGTGGTGATTGGGTTCGTGAGTGCATGTTGTCGTACCTGGTGTCTCTGTGCTTCTGTTGCCACGCCAGCGTGGTGTGGGCCCTCCTGCAGTTGTGCTGTAGCAGGGTCATCAGATTTTTTTCTTGCGGATGTATGACAGGATGCATGCGTGGGTTGCGTGTGATTGCGCGCAGTCAGTAGGAGTGTATGCATGCTGTCCCTAGCCCCCTCCCCCCCACCCCCCGCGCCCACGCTCAGGGGCTCCTTGCGTATCTTTTGGACGAGCACATGGCTTTGGAGCAGAGCCCTCACCCTGCATGCAGGGCTGAGACGGGGCACGCGGCAACCGCCACGTGTATGGCGTTTGCCGCGGCCTCTTCCGGCTGGCATAGCATGCCTGGGAGGCGGAATCCGTGGAGAGATAGAGAGGGCCTTAGCGCTGCTTGTTTGTGCGGCAAGCTTTGGATGCAGATGTGCTGCTTAGAGTGTTTACCTCACCTTCCGACCCGGCACAGCTATTGCAGAGCTGCGGATGGTGTGCACTGCCCTGCTATGTGCTCGCGCGCGCACATCGGTGCATGGCCTATCCCGGCTGGCTAGCATGGCGTGCCCGGAGGCACAGTGCGAATGATCGAGCATGACAAACAATAGGCATGAGCTTGTGGCTTGTAGAGCCCGGGGATGGACTTGCTGGTCGTGCATGCAGGGCCGGGAACGCGCGTGCTGCCCTGCCACGTGCTCGCGCGCGCTGTGTCAGTGCACCGCCGTCCGCGGCTGGCTCGCATGTAGGTTGGTTGCATAAGCTGTTCGCATTTCGGCCCGCAGTAGCTGCGCGTGGCGCGACTGGGTGCATGGCACCTCAAGCTCAGCCTGAGGAGTGTGCTTGGGGGCTGATTGTAACGCTGCACAACAGGACACGTTGCGTGCTGACTAGCATGGAGGACAAGCAAATATCAATGCTGTTCCTGAAGAGTATGATGTGGTGGTGCAAGGCAATGCTTGTAAGAAAGTGGTGTGGTTGCCCACCCTAGCAGCTCAGGCACGTGCGCAGCAGTCCAAGCATGCGCTGCTCCGCTGTGATGCACATGCTTTGAGCCACTTCCGACCATCGCACTGGTCCGCTTCTGTTATCTCCTGTACGCATACTAGCTTGAGCGACCGCGGTTTGCTGTGGGAGGCCGCAAGCTGTACCTTATCACCATCTGCCTGCTCCTTCCCTGCTGGTAGCCCGGCAATGGTGAACCAGGACGTAGATGCCTTCCAAGCACGGCCTAACTCTGGCGGCGTGCACTATATCAACGTCGAGTGTTTGGAAGAGCGCGCCAGGCGCAAGTTGAGCAGTGTGGAGCATGGAAAGATGGCGTATGATTACTACAAGAGTGGTGCTGAGACGGAGAGCACCGTGAGCGACAACCGCGCCGCATATGCGCGGTGGCGCTTCCTGCCACGCATAATGGTGGACGTGTCGCGTGTCGACACTTCCTGCACCCTCCTGGGTGCGTGTGGCCACAGACTCACAGCAGTGGTAAGCAGGCCTGCTGTGGTGTTGCGCGTCCTTGCGTGTCTTCTTACCAGTGCACACGCGCTGGTGACAGGGCAGCGCCTGGCCTACCCGCTGCTGGTGGCGCCGATGGCCATGCAGTGCATGGCGCACCCCGAGGGCGAGGCCGCGGTCGCGCGGGCGGCGGGGCACGCCCAGGTCGGCCACGTGCGCGCCCACGCCCCGGGCAACAGACCTCGCGTCCGTTCTACACAGGCAGCAGACTCGTGCCTGAGATCTCCCTGAGCGCGTGCCCCCGGGCTGGGCGCGTACTTCCAGGCTGTGGCCCTGCAAACGAGAGCGGCCAGGTCTGCAGCGTGCGCTTGTCGTCCACATAGGTCAGGCACAGTCGGCCAGCTCTCCTGCTCGCCCAAGGCCCTGCGCCGCGGTCGCGGCCGCGCAGGTGCAGTCCACGATGGGCACGGTGTCGCTGGAGGGCGTGGCGGCGGCGGGCGCGAGCGCGCCGCTGCTGATATTCCAGCTCTACGTGCTCTCAGACCGCGTGCTCACGCGCAGCCTGCTGCAGCGTGCGGCGCCGCGCCCCGGCCCCCTCCTTCTACGCGCACCTGGCTGTCTGCCTCACTATCCATGTCATTTTGCTGTCCAATGTGGAAACTGTTTGTCTGCCGACCAGCCTGCTATTGTGTGGGCGAGCACTGCAGTGCTGGTGCGCTTCGAATCGGCAGCCATAGCCAGCATGCTCGCTGTGGCGACCCCCTCTTGAGACGCTGCCGCCAGCGCCGAGTCTGAGGAAGCACAATGACAGAGACCTCGGCCCGGCGCAGGCGCCGAGCGCGCAGGCTACAGGGCGGTGATGGTCACCGTGGACGCGCCCATCCTGGGCAAGCGGGAGGCGGACGAGCTGAACAAGTGCGCAACCCTACCTGACTCTCTGAATGAGGTTGAGTGCCGCCGTCCTGCCGCCCGGCTCAGCCCCGCCGCCTCACGGCGCTCCCACGCGCGCGCAGCTTCGAGCTGCCGCAGCCGTTTACGCTGGCCAACCTGGAGGGCCTGGGCAACGCGGACGCCGACGTGGCCGCGCCGTACCGCGGCAGCTCGCTCGCCAGCGCGTTCGAGCGCCGCATCGACGCCAGCCTGACCTGGGCCTTTGTGGCCTGGCTGCGCTCGGTCATGCGGCTGCCCATCTATGTCAAGGCGCGCGCGCGCGACCGACACCTGCATCACGCGCGTCCATGCACCCACGCCCCTGCCGCGCCCGCTCGCAAGCGCGAACAACAGGGGCGGCGCTCCAGGCGCTGGCGGTGTCCCGGGCACAGAGATGCGGGGCGCCCCCCACAGTGCCGCTCGGTGACAGCCTGCGGGGTCCTGCGTGCACACGGAACAGCTATGCGGGGGTTCACAGGGCGCGCGCGGGCGGCGGCAGGGCGTGCTCGCGCCCGCGGACGCGGAGCAGGCGGTAAATGCCGGCGTGGACGGCCTGGTTGTCAGCAACCACGGCGGGCGCCAGGTGCGGCGCGCTGGGCGCTCTGGGGTTTGATACGCACGCGAGCGCGGACGAGAGTCACAGGACCGCATTATAATATGTGAGAGCACTGCGATGCAGGACCGCAAGGTTTGTGCTGGACGCCCAGAGGCAGGCGCCCTGCGGAGCCGTGTGGGCTTGCATGTCAGCAGCCATCAGGATGGCTGTGCACCCTCATGTACAATGCACACTCCGCACCGGTGGGCCGGGCCGAGGCCGCCGGGCGCGGCGGCAGGCGGACTACGCGATCGCGTCGCTGGACGCGCTGCCGGCGGTAGTCGCGGCCGTAGCGGGCCGCGTGCCGGTGCTCATGGACGGCGGCGTGCGGCGCGGCACCGACATCATCAAGGTGCGCCGCGGGGGCGCTGACCCTGTGTCACCCTGGACCCGGCCCGCGCGAGCTTGTGCATGGTCACAGCGGCTCTGGTGGGCTGGGATGTGCGGGCGCGCGCGCTTGTGCAGTGCTTGTTATGTGCGCAGGCGCGCCTCTCACCTGAGCGCTGCCTGCAGAGCTGCCTGATGCGGCCCGTGTGCACAATGCAGAGGCGCTCGTGAGCTTTATCTGAAACACTTTAAGCACACCTCGCTGGGGTAGCCTGGCTTGCGAGCGGAGAGGCTGGAGGTCCGGCAAACTGAAGTTCAATACTTGACTGTTTAAAGTGAGCACCAACAAGAGGCCTTTCACCGGCACTTGAGGCTGCGCGGTGCGTCGACCCGGCCTGACGCGCGCGCGCGCCAGGCGCTGGCGCTGGGCGCGGACGCGGTGCTGCTCGGCCGGCCGGTGCTGTGGGGCCTGGCGCTGGACGGCTGCGACGGCGTGGCCGCGGTGCTGGACACGCTGCGGCGCGAGCTGGCGCTCAACCTGGCGCTCAACGGCTGCACGCGCCTGGCCGATGTCACGCGCGCGCACGTCCTCGCGCCCGCCGAGGTCCAGGCCCGCCTGTAGGCGGCTGCAGGGCAGGGCGGGAGGTGAGCGCGGCGCGCCGTGCGCCCGCGGCGCCGCACAGTGTGTGTACCTTGCCTTGGAGCGGCAGCTGACGGCAAGTTTTGGATGGTGAGTGTTGGGCTCCAGGGCGCGGCCTGAGCGTCGGCTCTTTCGAAAGGGAGTTGGTTGAAGTTTACTTGCTTTCCACAGAGCGCGGCAGGGTGGTCACAAGAACTCCAGCAGGATGTGCAGCAACAGTGCTTTCAGAGTGTCTGCTTCGCATCACGTTTGCAGCATTCTTTGACGGGCTTTCATGCTGTAGCAGTGAGAGGCATAGCAGCAGCTCTAGACTGAGTTGGTAGCATGAGCATGAGAGGAACCCTGCACCTGCGCCTGCATGCACATTGCATGCTCTCCTGCCTGTGCGTCTTGGATCGCTGTAGGCTCTCAGTTCTGCTTACAAGACTCGCACGGCAACTCACTCAAGGCCAACGCTCTGGAGGCCAACACACTGTGCAAAGTCGTCTGCCTACCCTGCCTGCCAAGACCAGCTTTGTCCGCTGCCACGACCAGACGGTTCCCTGCATGCTGCTAAGTGCACACAAGCACGCCTGCACCTCAGCGCACAGGGTGCACTACATATGAAGCAAAGCAGGCTGGGCGCGCGCTACTGCACGCGCCAGCCTGCAGGGCAGGTGCGCACAGGCGTCCCGTGCGGAGGCGACATGGTGGCAGGGGCCGTGCACGGTCGCATGCCCCCCGCGGGGGGTCGGGTGCACGCAGCCGATGAAACAAGGTGCGCGCCGCAGCCCGGACTGACCCCACGCGCATGCAGAGCGAAGCCTGCGCGATGATGCAGCCGCGCTCCGCAGCGCGAGCGCCGCGCCCGGCCCCTCGCCTTACAGGGTGGGCTCCTGACGGTACTCGCGCAGGATGACCGGCACGGACGTGGGCGGGATCACGCCGAACTCGGTCGCGATCAGCGTCACGTAGTCGGCCGGCATCGCGTCATACATCAGGTTGAGCAGGCCTGCGGCGGCGCGGCGCGCGCATGAGCGCGCTCTCGGCCCGTAATCATGCGCGGTCAGCGGGGGCGGCCCGGGTCGGAGACATGGCATGGAGGCGGGTGCGCGGGGTTGCGCTCGAGCGCGGCAGGGCGGGGGCCCGCACTCAGGCGCGGCTGCGCGGCCCAGCCCTCCAGCGCGGCCAGGTCGGGCCGCAGCGGCACGGCCGCCAGCGCGCCCGGGTCGCCCAGCTCGTTGAGCGTGATGGAGTCCAGCAGCACGCGCTCCGCGAACTTGTACGTCTCGGCGCACACGATGACCGGGCGCGCGGCGGCGGCGGCCGCCATGGCCACGCTCGCGGCGCCCGCGCGCGACAGCACGGTCCCGTTGCTGAGCACCGCCGACGCGCCCAGCAGCACCTTGCTCACCTCCTGCGCGCGCGGCGTCGGGGCGGTCAGCCGGGCGCGGGGCGGCGGGCGGCCGGGCGCCCGCGAGTACGTGGTACCACTCTGCAGGGCAATGCAGGCCGCCGCGCCTGCAGGACGAGCGGCACGGCGTTGAGCAGGACGTAGGTACAGGCGATACCGGCGCGCAGCAGCGCGCGCAGCGTGCCGCGCCCTTCCCCGCCCGGCCGCGCGTCCGCGACCACGACGCGGAAGCGCTTGCCGCGCTGGCGCACGCCGCGCACGCCCGCGGCGTCAGCACACGGAGGCGGCGCGCCCACGGACGGCCGCGCATGCCGCATACTCTAGCAACATTGACATTGCAAAGCGCCTTCAAGGGCCAGGAGTGTCAACTCTGGAGGTCAGAGCAAGCCCCGGGAACATGGTAACACTTCAGGCGGCGGTGTGGGCCTGCGGCGACGCGTCGGGCAAGCGTGGGGCGCGGCCGCCCGCGCGCCTGGTGCGAGTGCAGCAGGACCTCCAGCACGACCGAAGATGCCGCGTAGGTCAGCACGACGTCGCCGGTCGCGATCTTGGTGTCGGCCGTTGCCACCAGCTGCTCGTCCGCAAACACGATCTTCTCCTGCGCGCCGCGCGCCGCGCGCTCGCTCAGCGGGTCGCCGCCCGGCCTCTCTTCCGGCTGCCTCTGCCCCACCTCTGCCTTGGTCTCAGGCGCTGGCCGGGCTGAGTGCGTGCCGCCGCGCTGTCAACACGGTCAACTCAAACCCCCGTGACAGGCTGTTTCAGTCCTCAGCCATACCCTGCCCCCGCACTGTGTGAGAGGAGTCCTTCATTGCGGACCCCACCGATCACAACCTACGTGCCCGCCTTTGCACAGGCTGCTCAGAGCGGGGCGGGACGGCGCGGGCCGGCGGGCTGGGCCGGGCGCGGCGCGCCTGGATGAAGCCGGAGATCTTGTCGGCCAGGTGCGCCTTGGCCTCCTCCTGCGGCATGCCCGGGTCGATCTTGCTGACCTGCGCGCGGTGCCGCGGGGCTCGCCCGCGCCCCGCCGCCCTCCTAGCGTCATCTGCGACAAGCTCGGCGGGCACAGCTGATGCCGCAAGCGGGCCAATGCATGATGGCGTGGTCGCATGAGCGCCGCGGCGGCGCATGCGTGCTTGCGATGGTTCCCTGAGCAGGTCCTCAAGTAACGCGCGCACGCCGGCTTTTTCTGCTCACCCGCCTGTTTGCATCGGGGCGCAGATGGCAGGCCCGCTGGCGGGGGCGCGCCTGCAGCTTGACGAACTTGATGGCGTTGCCCATGGACACGGAGAGCGGGCGGAACTCCACCAGGCACTGGATCGCCGTGTTGATGACCGCGGTCAGGTCGCGCGACAGCACGCGGCCCTCCGGCGTCGTATAGCCCTGCGCCGCGCCGCCCCGGGCTCAGCCCTAACCCTGCTCATGATGCTGTGCGGCACCGGGCCTATCCCTCTTTTTGGAGCCCACGCACCCATGGAGCAGGCTTGGGCTCACTCCCCGTCTGCCGGGGCGGGCGAGGCGCTGTGCAGGAACACAGGCGAGCAGCCCGCAGCGACAGACCCCGCCGCAAGGGTGCGCAGGCCCGGCCCCCTGACCAGCCTGCTCACACGCCGCACGCCCCGCGGCACACGGCCGGCAGGGCCCCGCCAGGAGGCCGGGCGGCGGGTGCGGCGAGGCACGCGCGGCCGCGTGCGGCGAGGGGCGCGCCTGGATGACCTGGCGCAGCGTGGCCAGCAGCGCCACGCAGCGCGCGTTGCCGCCGCGCACGGAGCCGTCCGCGTAGCGCAGGCCCAGGCGCAGCACCGCCGGGTGCACCCGGGCGGCCGCCTCGCTGGCGACGAGCGCGCTCAGGTCCCGCGCCGCCTGGCGCCCGGCGCGCGCGGGTCAGCGGGGCCGAGCTTGGCGGGTGGGCGCCGTCGCCCCGCCGCTCTGCAGCTGCGCAGCTGACACACTGTGGCCCCCCGTGGAGCCTACAGGCGGCCGTCAGCTGACCCGCCGTAGCCCCTGCAGCTGCCGGTCGCTCCAGCGCTCCAGCGGGGCAGAGGTGCGCGTCAGCTCACAGGCACACGGCCTCCTTTCTGGCCTGGCAGCGCACGCCCCGCTGCCCAGCACCACGTTCATCGCTGTGGGGGCCGCGGCCACACTCTCGGGGCGGGCGGGCGCCAGCGCATGGCCATGCGGCGCCGCCTGCAGGGAGCGCTGGCGCCCGGGCCGGCGCGCGCGCGGCGCGCCTTGAACTGCGGCAGGTGCGCAAAGAGCTGCACCGAGCGCGCGGGCGCAGGCTCGGCGGCCGCCGCGGGCTCCGGCCTGGCCCTGGCGCCGCCCGCTCCTCCCGGCCCCGCCGCGGCCGGCGCGGCCGCCGGCGCTGCGCCCGCCGCCTGGCCGCCGTCCCGGGGCGCGCGCTTGGCCTGGTCGGCCGGCGCTGCGCGCGCGGCGGCGGGCGCGGCGCCCTTGCCCTTGGGCGCGGGCTCGCCGCCCTGCGCATGCGCCGCGCGCTCGGCCCCCGTGCCATGCAGCGGGATGCTGGGATTGGTGCCCACAGGCAGACACCTTCCCCGACAATCTCCCGGCCCCCTGGCGGGACATGCGCAAAAGGCGACTCGCGTTGGCGCTACCGCAGCCGGGCGCGCGCCTGCTTGGCAGCCTCCTTGGCCGCCTTCTGCCGCTCCTGCAGCTCGCGCCGCTCGGCGCGCGTGTGCGGCCGGCGCTCGCCGCCCGCCGGCGGCCCTCGGTCCTCCCCCGCACGGCCGCCCTCTGGCCCGGCCGCCTGCTGCCCTCCCCCGCCGCGCTCGAGCCGGCTGGCCGCAGGGGCCTGCGCGCTGCCCGCTCGCGCGGCCTCCTCGGCGCGCGGGCGCTCGTGGCCATCGGCGCTCGAGGCCGGGCCCGCGCGCGCTCGGCTCACGGCGCCTGCCTCCGGCAGCGCCTCAGCCGGCTCTGCAGGCGGCTGCGGCGCGGGCAGCGGCGGCAGCGGCGACCCCACTGCCTGCGCCTGCTCTGGCGCAGCCGCTGCTGCGCGCGGCCGCTCCTGCTCCGGCTGCAGCCGCGGCGCGCTTGGCGGCTGGGCATCAGGCGGCGCCTGCGGCCCCGCCGCAGCCCGCTCGTCCGCCTGCGGCGCCTCTGCGCTCGCCGATGCCGCCGCCGCGCGAGAGTCTGCGGGCGGCGGCGCGCCGGCGCCGCCTGCCGCCACGCCAGACCCGGCGCCGCCGTCTGGATCGCTGTGGCTCCGCCTGGCGGGCGCCATGTCGCTGCTGCGCGGCTGCCCCGCCGGGGCGGCGCGTGCAGGGTCTGCAGCGTCCGCCGCCGCTGCCGCGGGCGCCGCCGCGGCATCAGCCCCGCCTGGCGGGGCGGGCGGGCCGGCCTCGGCGCGCGGTGGCGCGCCGGGGACGGGCGGCGCCGAGGGGCTGCGGGTCGGGCGCAGGGCGGGCGCCGCGCCCAGCGACGCAGCCAGGCTCGCGCGCCAGCTGGACGGCTCGGCGCCGCGCGCGCCCGCGCCGCCCGCAAATGGGTTGTCCGCTGACGTGCTGCGCAGGTCCAGCGGCTGCGTGTCGCCCGCCCGCTCCTGCCCTGCCGCACCGCGGAGCACGCGGCGCCCATGTCAGCAAAGGCGAGCGTAAAGTGCAGTCTGGCAGCTGCATGCCAGCTAGCGGGTGCCGCCCCTGCCATGCGCAGAGGCGCTAACCCGTCTCGGCCTGGTGCACCGGCGGAGCACACAAACACCAACCACTGCCACACGCGCGCTGGCTGTGTGCCGAACCAGGAAAACCTGCTCTGATCGCCCGCTCACAACCCTCAAGAACACATTGCTCAGCGCAGCCACGGGTGACCACGCCTTCGGCCCGGCCAGGTGCGCAGGCGGCAGCGCGCACGGCGCAGAGACGGGGCGCACCCTCCTGCGGCGGGGATGTGACCGGGGTGGCTGACGCGGAGGGCCCGGACGGCGGCCGCGGCTGGATGGGCTGGCTGGGCTGCCTGAAGGCGCGTATGCCGTCCTGCGCGGCAGGTAAGGGGTGATGGCTCAAGCGCGGCAGGGCTCTCGGCACCTTCAACATGCTGGCAGCTTCAGCACCGTCCCAGCTTGGCAGGCCTGAGCACAAACACTTTAACACAGCAGACCCGCCACTGCAGTCTGCGGGGCACGCACGTGACGCACAAGACAAAGCAGTGACAGCAATGCACAGCGCATACGCAGCCTCGCCCCACCACTCGCGCACACGGCGCCGCACCTGGTCGCCCCGCTGCATTGGCGGCAGGCTCTGCGTCGATGTCAGGCCGCCGCCGTGCCCCGAGGCGCCTGCAGCGGCCGAGTGCACGGCGGCCGCGCGCGCGGTTGGGGACAGCATATCCTGGAGGCGCACCGGCTGCACTCAGCCACAAGCGCGGGAACAAGCCGTTCCCTGTGGGACACACTGCCACGTCCTGTCCGCTTTCTCTTGCAGGCACAGTGTTGCCATACGTGACGCGTGCGAAGCGCAAAGCGCACGTCAACTTGGCTGCAAAGTGCAACGTGGAAAGTGCAAAGGCGCTTCTGATGAGGACGCACGGTGCGCGCCGCCCATGCTGCCTGCATGCAGCAGCACAAGGGCAGCGGCCGCGCCTGGAAGGACGGCGGGATGATGACCGGGTTGGGCGTGTCAGACACGCTGCTGCCGCCCTGCATGTCCTGCAGCAGGTGCGATGCCGGCGCGGGCGAGCTCGACGCGCCCTCGACATGGAAGCCGACCACCTTCAGGCGCGGCGTCGGGTTGTTGCCGATGCTGTTGCGCTGCAGGCTGCGCTCCATGCCGCAGCACGCCTCGCGGCTCAGCCAGCTGGTGCGCTGGCTGGCAGGCCTTGCGAGCCCGTCAGCTGCGTCGGACTGTGCAGAGGAGGATCTGGCTGCGCTACAGACTCGAGACTGCCTCGTAGATGGGGGCCAGATCGCTGCTTGGCTAGGCATGGGCGCATGGGCTACCCGAGGCTGCTCCGGCCTGCCCGCAATGCAGAGATGGATCGGGGATGCCTTCCAAAGTGCAGCCAGCGTCCCCGCCGGCAGTGAGGTGGCACGGGGTCCTGTGAGGCATGGACTTGCTTGACGGAGATGTCTGGCGTGCAGTCATCTCCCAGCTGGACAATCGCAGCACCTGCAGCCTGGCCCAGGCTAGCAGGCTTGGATGGCAGGCAACCTGCCACGCCAGTGCTCTAGACGTCCAGCTCGGGGGTGTTGGGCAGCTGGAGCAGCACATAGCCAGTCTCCTGGACTATGTCACCCACCGCCGAGGCATGCAGGTGCACTCCAATCCTGCACGCTAACTCGCGCCCTGCTCCTGCACCCCTCTGTGTACCCCCTACGAGTGCATACTGTTCAAGTGTTGCTGCTCAAACACTGCGCCATGTACAGCGCAAGAGCGCGCACCTCTTGGTTGGTTGGCTGCTTATATACACGTATACACTGCTCTGTGGCTGACCAGGTCTCTCGCCTGGATGTCGACCTCGATTGGGATGCGGTTCACTCCTTGCGAGACCCGCGTAGTGCAACGGCGCAGCTTGCCAGCCTCATCCAGGCTTGCAGCGAGCACCTGGAGGCCGTGAGCCTCTGTGTCGGCAACGACGACAACGACTGCGCTGATGTGGAGCAGCTAATGGTGCGCCCTGACTTTTCATTCTGCTCGTCTGGAAGCTCTCGCACCTTACTCACGCCAGTCCTCACTCTGGTGGCCCAGTGTGCATTGGCGGACTGCCACGGCCTGAAGATTCTCGTTGTCAAGCTCAGGTACGCTTCAGTGAGGTTGCTGAAGCCCCAGGTGCTCAGCTGGCTTGCACACCTTGCGGTGAGACGGTGGTGCCTGGCCAGGTGTCAAGCCGAGAGCTACAAGCTGCCCAGGCTCGCCCTGCCAGAGCATGCAAGTGGACTTTTGTAGCAGACTAGTATGTCCACACGCACGGCCAGTTATCGCTTGTGCTCATATTAGCCAGTCATGCAATTGACCGTGCGCAGGTGTGTCCCGTTGGTCTGCGCTTCACGAGTTTAATCACCACGTCCGTCGTACAGGCGCAAGAGCATCACTGGCGTATGCCAGCACATGCTCAGAGTCATCGACAGGTCGGCAGAGCGTGGCGGCGCACAGTGCGTGTCACCACGTGCCATGTGCTTGTGCGTGGGATGCAGGGCCCTCGAAGTCCTCCACCTCCACGGCTTCAGCATGGCGGCCGTGCTCCACGCAGCTGAGCGGCCCACTGCGCCACTGCAAGAGCTGCTCGCGGCCGTCACGCAAACCTCGCGCCTGCGCGTCCTGAGCATGTCTGCTGCAAGGAGCGCGGTGCGCCGGCCCCGGCCTCATGCCAAGCATGCGTGCTGAGCGCGCAGCTCGCGAGCGCCAGGCAACGCGCTCAGCGCACTGTTGAGCCCCTAGACAGCATGTCAGGGAGTGCACCAGAAGACCAATCTTGAGTGATGGGAGTAATGTTTTAAGCTGAGCTCCTGTTTACATTACTTCACACTGGCCTCTTTCAGGCCTGGTCAAAGTAGCACTGTTCGTTCTGCCCGGCGGTCAGGCCATGAGCAGATGCATGCAGCTCAAACAGCTGCCATGCATGTGCACGCATGCACCTGCATGTGTAGACTGCATGTTGCACAGAGCCGCTTGCATGCTTGCGTCTAGCAAACACGATGTCCCCGCGTGGCCTGGCTCAGGCTGGCATGAGCTGTCTGCGTTGACCCATGTGCTCGGCTGCGCGTGTGCCCCAACGCGCAGGTGGGCTGCAAGGCGGGCAACCAGGCGCTGCTGCGCGACACAGTCGAGGGCCTGCCGCACCTCACGCACCTCGGGCTGATCGCCCGCACCAATACAGTATATCATAACCATGATGACTGCATCGTGCCGCGCTGTACGGAGGTGAGTGCCGGCTGGGCGCACCCTGGACACACCCTGTGTCGCGCTGCAGAAAGCTTTGGACTTGGGCAGACACGGACGCCGGCGCATGGCCGCATCTGCAGCCCCAGACCGAAATGCAGGAGCATGGGGACGATGCTTGCTCCTTTGACGGGCTGCCTGCCCTGCCATGCCATCAGCGCAGTGGGAATGCTGTTGCTGTCGGGCGCGGCAGCAACTCGGCGGTGTGCTGGAGCACGGCAAGCTGGAGGTGCTGATTGCCACGTCCGCCTGGCTGGGCCGCGATGCTGTGCGCCTCAGGCGTGCACCGCGCCCGCCCCGCTTCTGGTGTCATACCTGCCCTCCGTGCGTGCTTGCAGGAGCCGCACCCACATGCTGCGGGGCTGGCGCTCCCGGAGGCCCGTCAGCCGCTGTCGGAACGCGGGGAGCGCATGGCAGCGGCCCACCTGTGGGGCAGCAGGGACCTTGTCTGCAGCCTGACACCAGCCCAGCAAGGGGTTGCGGTGGTATCCGGCGGCTGCTCCGCTGACGCCTGCGCGCATGCGCGGCTGTGGCCGCAAAGCAGCACGCGACCTGAAGCCGCGGGGCTGCGCAGCGGGCGCTGCGCCTGGCGGAGAGCGCCGGGTGGGGCGCGGCGGCAGGTGCCCGAGCCTGCGCACCCTGGTGCTGCTGCTGGGCCCGGCGCCTGAGGACGGCTCGGCGGGGGACGAGGCCGGCGTGACGGCGGAGGCCGTGGCGTGCGCGCTCGCCGCCGCGGCGGGCGGCGCCCTGCACCTGCGCACGGTGCAGCTGGTGCTGGACGCGGAGGACTGGCGGTGCCCGAGCACGGCGCGCGCGCTCTGGGCCGCGCTGGCGCGGCTGCCGCGGCTGGCGGCGCTGACGCTGGGCTGGGCGTTTCACGGCGCGGAGGCGGAGGCGCGCATGGGCGAGGACATGGCCGCGTGCCTGGACGAGGTGGCCCATATGCTTGCACCACCGCCCTGCGCCCTGCGGTCCTGCCGGCCGGGAGTCCTGCTCCATGGAGACGGCGCGGAGGCCGGGGGGTGCACACGCGAGCCAGCGGGGCATACGAGTGCAGCGCTGTTGGGGCCTCTGTCATGCTCGCCTGTCTTCTGCGACCGAGACAGGCTGTGGTTTGCTCCGGCCGGGCGCACGCCCATGGGCCAATGCCGCCAGACACTCCAATGCTTGTGTATGTTCGGGCATGCGAAGGAACTGCCCGCCTGCCCCCGGCAGTGCCGGCAGTCACGGCGCGGGCGGTAGAGCGGGTGGGGACAACCCGGCGACTGGCGGGGTGCGCGGTCCCGCGTGGCTGCATGTCGGGCGAGGACGCCTGCACTTTGGGACACGCTACTGCTTTTGCGCAGTAGGGCGATTGTCTCTGCGCCGCGCGGGCGCGGCGCGGCCGCCCGTAGCACGCCCACGACGTGGAGCTCTGCCATGTTTCCGTGCTCAACCCGCAGCGCCGAGGGCGCAGTCAACAGGTTCAGCCGAGCCGAGCGTGCAGTCAACAGCACTGGCTCGGAGCATGGAAGGGCACAGTTGGCGCGTGCCATGAGGCCCCGCCGCCTGTGCGCAGGTGAGCGCGGTGCTGCCGGGCGTGACCCAGCTGGGCCTGTTCGCATCGGGAAACGACCTGCTCCTGGAGGGCCCCTGGCAGCACCAGGCGCGCCCCCTGCCGCGCGCGCTGCTGGCGCCTGCGCCTGCACCCTGACGCGCCCGCGCGTACCGTGATGGGCTTGGTTGCGCCGGCGCGCCGGGTTGGAGGGCCGCGCCCGCCCCGCCCTGCCTCCGGGCATGCATGTCTAATGGCAGCATGCTGGGCACGCAGGCGGGCCTGGCTGCGGTGATCCATGCTGCGGGGCGCATGAAGCGCAAGCGCGGCGTGCTGCCCGGCCTGCGAGCGCTGCATGTGGCCGGCCACGCACGGTTCGGCGGGCCGCCGCCTCGCCCCGACGCCGCGCCGGATGTGGAGGTCGTGCTGCTGGGGCTCCGCCGACGGCTGCTGCTCGCCGACGTCGGGGCAGGGGGCGGGTACATGCTTGCGACGAACGACATCCTGCATGATGTGCAGATCGCGCTGGCCGTTCCTGCAAACTTGGAGTGGGGCAGGGACTGGCAGGCGAGCGCCTGAGGACTGCATGGCGCCGGGGGCCACAACCTCCTATAGCCCAGTCCGATTGGGCCAGCTCTGGGTGTGGCGGCCGGCCGCCACAGGAGAGCTGCAGGCACTGCATGTGAGCCGCCATGCCGCCCTGACGAGTGCTGTAACGAGCAAGCTGGTGCGCCATTGAGCTCATACACCCTCTGCGGCAGCTCATCAGTGCGGCAGCAGCGAGGCCTGGCCCGCGAAGCCTGGCCAGCGCCGTGCCCACTCAGAGGGCGTGAGAGCATGCGGACACATGTGTGCATGTGGGCCCAGCATGGCTGGAAAGGAGCCTTGCGGCAGCCTGGCTGAGTTGATGTGCAGGTTTCCGTTTCAGTGTTCTGATGTGCGGCGGCGCCAGCACTATGGGAATCGAGGCGGACGAAAACATGTACAAGAGGGTGATGTGCGGTCCGTGACGGCCTGCTCAGCTTGCCAGACGCCGCACCTGCCTACGCGCACGCGGCCGTGCCTGCCCCACCCTGGTTGTTGAGCACTGGTCCAGAGTTGCAGGAGAGGCATTTGAGTGCCAGGCCGCCAGCGCTCTTGCGCACTGCTGCCGTGCAAGTCCCACGCCTGCCAGCTGGCGTGCTGCTCATCATCCAGGGCCCTGCCCCAGGTCGCCGAGGCACAGCGCGCCGCGGAGCGCGCGCCGGAGCGCCGCCGCGGCCAGCGCCTCCTTGCCCTGCAGCAGGCTGGCCATGGCCTGCTGCGGGTCGTCCACGGCCGCCCACAGCCGCGCGTACAGCCCTGCCACCTCCTCTGCGCGGCCTGCCGCCTGACCGCGCCTCTGAGCAGGTGTTGCCCGCGGCGGACACCGTGCAACGCATGCGCGGCACACAGCGCGGGCGCCAAGACCAGTACAAACGTGCGCTGTCGCGCCCAGGGTGATTTGTTATAGACCAGCCGGCTGCTGATGAGGGCATCGAGGGACGCCAGTCCCCCACCATTGCATGCGGCCTCGCAGGGCCGCACCGGCGGCCGCCAGCGCCGCGTCGGCGGCCTCCAGCCGTGCGGTCAGCAGCTCCGCCGCCGCGGGCGGCAGCCCGCCGGTCAGCAGCGCGGCGGCCGAGCGCGGGAAGCGCGCCGCCAGCGCGCCCAGCACGCGGCGCACCGCGGCCGGGTCCAGCGCGGCCAGCGCGCGCGTCGCCGGCGCATCCAAGCCCAGCTCACCCGTGCTGGGGGCGTCCGTCGCCCCGCCGCTGCCCACTGCACCAGCCGCGCCAGCTGCGCCCACAGCAGGGCCGCGCGCGCGCCCCCAGTGGCCGGCTGGCCGGGCGCTGCTCTCGCCCTCCCGGTCGCCTGGACCACCGGCTGCCGCGGCTGCCGCGCGCGGCGCTGTCCCTGTCCCAGGCCCGGCAGCCGCGCCGTCGCTCGCCGCCAGCGCCAGCAGCGCGAGCGCGCGCTCTTCGCGCAGGCACAGCGCGGCCTCGCCGCCCTCCTCCCGCGCCGCTCCGTCGGCCGCGGCCGTCGCCCCGGGCGCGCCGGCGCACGCGTCCACACGCCGCCGCCGCTTGGCGCTCTCCCGCTCCCCTGCTGCTCCTTCCCGGCCTTCCTGGCGCGCTGCGGGCGCGTCCGTGCAGGCGCGCGCCGGCCGCCGCTTCCCGCCACGCGCTTCGTGCGTCGGCGCGCAGCCGCCGTGCGGGCGTTTGCCCGCTGCCGCGCCCGGCGCGCTGGGAACAGGGTCCCTGCAGCCGACCGCGGCGCCGTGCGCCCTGCTGGCGCCCCGCGTCGCAGCGGCCGCGGGCGGCGCCCTCTCCGCGCCGGGCTGTGCTCCACCTCCGGGCGGCTGGGCCCCCTCGCCGGTGGCGCCCCTGTCTCCGTCCCTGGCGCAGTCGGCGGGCCGCGCCGCGGGCGCGGGCAGCGCGGCCGGCCGCACGCTGGCCAGCAGCGAGGCGCGCTCGGCATCGGCGGCCTCCTGCGCGCAGCGGCGCAGCTGGTACGCGGCCATGTGCGGCGGGCCCAGCGCGGCGCCGAACCTGCGCGCACCCCCGGCCCGGCAAGCTTGGCACGCCGCCGCTGCACACGTGACAGCGGCGAGGAGGGGCCCGGGAGGGAGGGGGTGTTCAGTGAGTGCTACTTCAAGTTATCCTGCAGGCCTGTCAGTGCCTAGACTGTCTGGTATCATCGCACGATCTGCTCCATGGCTGACGCCAGGCCCAGCGCCTGCTGGACAGGCCGGGCTGCTCGTGCGCCCAGCAAGCGCGCGCCAGCTGCTACACCAGCGGCGCGTCTGCCTCTGCCTGAAGCAGGCAGGCATGCGGCGTGCGCCGACACCGCCGGACTGATGGCGCGCTGACGGGCTCGCCGCGCATCAGAGCTCCGAGCGCGGGGCGAGCACGGGCGCACGGCGAGCGCCACCACAGGTTGACCGCGGCGCTGGCGGGCGCGCTGCGCACGCTGTGCCACCAGCCCTCCGGGATGAACAGCGCGTCGCCTGGCTGCCGCGCGCACAGCAGAGCTTTCGCGGTCTGAAACAGCGGGCTAACTTGCTTCAAACGCGCTGCCTTCACAAGCGCTGCCTTCACAAGCAGAGGGCATGTGCACCAATGCAGTGCGCCGACCACGCGTTTGAGGTCCTGCAAAGGACAGAGAAAGACACGCGGGTGCGTGGCAGAGCGGCATGCACGACGGGCCTGCCGACAGGTGGAGACAGAGGCCCTGCCTGCAGCGCGACTGTCACGACGGCGCCTGCGTAGCCCTCGAGCCCGCATGCAGAGCTCTCGCCTCGTTCGGCGCCCTGACGGCGGCCGCATGCGCCCGCAGCGGACGCCGGTGCACCAGGGCGAGCGCTCGCGACGCCATCCTCGCCTCCGCACGGCGGCCAATGCCCCGGTGCCAACCCCTCGCCGCGCACCGCACCCGCCAGCCCGGCCTCGCTGCTGCGCGGGGCCGCCGCGGAGGGCTGCGGCGGCTCGCCCGCACCGCGCGCGCCGGGGAGCGCCGGGGGCTCCAGGTCGCCTGCGGCGTGGTTGCTCGACTCGCCCCACAGCGGCAGCGGCCGCAGCGCGGCCGTGGCCGCCGGGCCGGCCAGCGCCAGGGCCTTGGCGCCGCGCACCACGCAGAGCAGGTTGTGGAACGGGTCGTAGTGCGCGCTGGAGCGCGTCTGCCTGCGCGCCGAGCTGCGGCGTGGCCGAGCGGCACGGCCGGGAGTGCCGGCACGGCCCGGCATCGGGCGGCGCGCGTGGAGCCGGGCAGCTGCTGGGAGCGAGCGCGGCTGGCACCCTCACCGGAGCGCCCGTCCGAGCAGGCTAGCAGAGCGCTTTGCATCGCGCGCAGCCTGCTCCGTCGGTGCGTGCAGGCACGCCGCACCCCGCGTTCATCCACAGGTTGACGTGGCTGAGCTGCTGCGCCGCCAGGAACGCCGGCACCTGTACGTCGCGCATCAGCGCCGAAAGCGCCCCGGCCTGCGCGCACGGAGCGTGGTTCAGCCCCCTTGCGCTCGCACGCTGGGCGTGGGATGCCGGTGCATGCGTCTTCCTACTGCGCTGACCACCTGGGTGAGACCAAAGTGCTGACAGGCCAACTTGGTAGGGGAGTGGCTGTTTATGCCCATTGTTCCAAGCCACGCCAGGGCACGCACACGGTGGCGCACACACAGCAGAGCGCGCAGCGCGGCGCCCCACCTGGCCGCACTCCCCGAGCATGGGCGCCTGCGCCAGGTAGTGCTGCTCGGCCTCAGCCGGACGCTCCGCCTCCGCCGCGCCCCTGGCTGCAGCAGCCCCTGCGTCGGCACCGTGCCGCCGGCCGCGCAAACACAGGACGCCTGGCTCACGCACTGGTGGCCGGCGACATGCACGAGCGGCCAGGTCCCCTGCTGCAAGCTCAAGGCGGCCGACGTGCTCAGCCGCCTGTGAGCAGCCGGGTGCTGCGGCGCAAGCCGCCCGCAGCGCAGGACCGGGACCAAGCGACCCGCGGGGCGCACGCGGCGCTCCGCAGGCGCGCGGGACGGCGGCCAGGAAGTCCCGGAAGGCGTACTGCAGCCGCTCGTGGCGCTCCAGCGCTCCGTGGAACACGGCGCCGGGTGAGCTCACGACCTGGGCGCCCGACGGCCGGGCCGTCGGCGTCCCCGGGCCGGCAGCCGCTCAGCGGGCGCGCCGGGCGCCGGCCTGGACACGCAGCAGCAGGCGCTGCGACGCGGCCGGGGCGGGGCACCGGGCGCCCACCTGCACCTGCTGCACACCGGCCAGCTCCGCCAGGCGCTGCAGGCCCGCCTCGCCCTGCCACAGCTGGACGGCGGGCCAGTCGGCCACCGCCCCTGGCAGCGGGCGCGGCGCGCGTTACCAGGCGCTGTTGCGCAGTGGCTGCGCTGCCAGGTGACAGCGCATACGCCCGCACCTCTGAGGACCACGGGCAGGCACTCTGCCTGGATGGCTGCAAAGCGCTCTGCGCTCGGTCGGCCAGTGCAGACTCTGGCCATGCTTGGCAGGCCTTGATCGCACTCAAAGCCGGCGGCGCTCGCCTGTGCAGAGCAGCATCAGACCAGTCGCCCGCCGCCCGGCATGTGGCACCGAGCAGCTAGGCTGAGTGCAGCGTGTCCGTGTCGCCTGTCTCTACTACCACAGTGTGCGCACAGCTGACACAAGCCTCTGCTCAAGCATACCAAGCTTGGCGTTCTGCCAGGAGAACTCACTGTTACACCTGGAGCCAAATTGAAAGTTGTCTTCAAGAAAAAAAGAGCAAAGCAAAGCAAAGCAGGCAGCTAAGCAGAGGCCCTGCCTACAGGTTTCCTGTGTGCACCAAAGCCGCGGATAACAATTCAGGCTCTGCGCCTGTGGACGGGTAGCAGCGCGGGAGGCGTCCACTGGAAGCTGGCAGCTTTGATGCGACGTGCGCGCTCGCAAACAAGGCTCCCACTTCTCGCCGACAGCAGCACTGAGCGCGTGCTGGGCGAGCGATGAGCGCGCTCAGCGTGGGCGACCTGGCCTGGGCGCTGGTCAAGTCTTCATGGTGGCCCGCTCAGGTGCGGGGCAACAGCTTGCCTCGACGCTCCCTCCCACGCCCTGATGCGTTTGAAAAGCACGCAGTGGCCAGCGCGCCTGTGCGCGGCCGAGCAGGTCGCGGACCCGGAGCAGGCGCCGCTGGCGCTGCTCAGGGGCGCCGGGCCGCAGGCCATCCTCGTCTGCCTCCTCAGGGACAACAAGCATGTGTGGGTCGTGGAGGGCTGCCTGCTGGCCTTTGAGCCGCACTGCGACGAGCTCAGCGGGCAGAAAACGAGGCGCAAGGCGCGCGCCCGCGCGCGCTGACATTGGTTTTCGGCCAATGTCTGCATCGCGCATGTCCCGGTCTGCCTTCGTTTGAGAGGCTCGCGCCCGCGACACCACGCCTCAGCGCCAGGCTGTCGGAGGCGGTGCACCAGGCGCTGCTTGGCAGCTGGGGCGCTGGATGCTGGCCTTGCTGCTGCTGCGCACGCACGCACGAGCTGCGCGCGCGCGCGCGCGCGCAGGCCTTCCAGAGGGCACTGGAGGAGGCGCTGGAGCTGCAGGCGCGCCGCGCGGGGCGGCCGCCCGCCACCAGCCACCGCCCGGTCGACTTCCTGGCCCCCGACGCGAGCGCGGGCGGCGCCGGTGCCGCGCCAACGCCAGAGGCCGACGCGCTCGACCTGCGCCCGGCGCCCGTGAGCACGTCTGCGGCAAAGCGCGTCAGCGCGGCGCGCGCGGCGGCGTGGCTGCGCGCGGCGGCGCGCGCGGACGCGGGCGGGCTGGCAGCGGTGCGGCGGGCCGAGCAGGCCTGCCCTCGTGCATACAAGATGCCAAATAAATAGGAGGCTGCTCACCATGGCCGCCGAGCGTGCGCTGCTCTGTTCGCAGCCGCATGCGAGCGCGGTGGGACTCCCGAGGCCTGACCGACTGGACCTGTCTGGCGGCTGAGCCAGCGTGCCTGCGCACGCGCAGTTTCATGCGAGGGACGCAAGCGCGGCGCGCCGGCTGCTTTTCTCGGCGGCCGCCGCGCACGCCCGGGCGTGCTGCACAAAGCGCTGGCCGAGCGACGGCCGCGGCTGCGACGCTGCGAGGCCCGCCAAGCGCAGCCGCACGGTGCCCCAAGCCCGCGCTGGGCCGGCCGGCGACCAGCGGGAGCAAACGCAGGGTGGGGACGGGGCCGGGGACGCGCGCGCCGCGGCCGGCGCGCCCGGCAGCGCAGGGGCGCTGGGCGGCGGCGGGCCCGCCGGTCAGCGCGGGCCGGACGGGGTCGAGGGAGGGGCCGAGGGGGAGGCCGCGCGGGAGGCGGCCGCCGGGCGCGCCCAGCGGCAGCCGGCCCGCGGACGGGCGCGGAGCGTGAAGTGCGCGCCCGGCGCGCGGCTGCGGCCCCAGCTTCCGCGGGCGGGCCGGGGGTGTGCGTGGGCGAGCGCGGCGTCTGCTGCCATGCACGCGGAGCAGGTCGCTCGTGCACCAGGCGGTGTTGTGCTGGGCGCCCGCTCGCGTCCCGGGCTCGTCCGGTGCCAGCCTGGGCCCGGCCAGCGCAGCGTCGCCTGCCCGCGCACGAGGGCCGGGGCGATGGGGCGCGCAGGGAGACGGCGGACGGCTGGCGCATGGAGTGCTTCCTCGAAGCCTCCGGCAACGCCCAGAAGCACTACTTTCCGCCCGGGGGCGCCAAGATGCTGCGCTCGTGGAAGCAGGCGCGCGCCCGCCGCAGCGGCGCCTCGTCTGGGCGCGCGGCGGGCGCCAGCCGCGCGCGCGCGCTGGTGCCCACGGTAACGGTGTGGTGAGCGCGCTGCCAGACACGAGCAGGGTGGGAGCGGGTGCTGCGCCACGGCGAACTTGCAGCGCCGCGCCCTCCCCACGACCGCGCGTCCCTGCGCCGCAGTACGGCCCTGTGACTGCCACGCATCGCGGATGCCTGACGGTCTGCTGTCGGTCTGCTGCGGGTGACGCCTGCGGACGCAGGCTGAGAGCTCTGCCCCGGGCGCTGAGCGCAAGGCGGGTGCGGGCAGGTCAAGGCGCACTGCGAGGAGCGCGGCCTGCCGCTGCCGGACCTGGCGCCTGTGCTCAGGCGCACGGCCCTGCCGCCGGCGTGCGAGCAGAAGGCCGCGGCGCCTGCACGCGCGCGCGCGACGGATCCGGGCGAGCCGGAGCAGGCGCCGGAGCTGCGGGTGCCGACGCCGCGTGCGGGGTCCCACCACGACCGCGCGGCCGCTGCGGCTGCAACCCCCGCAGCGGAGCCGGCAGCAGAGTGCAGCGGTGCATCTGCGACCCGCGCGCGCCTCGGCGGCCAGGCAGGCGCCAGCCTATATATAGGGTTAGGGTATAGGTATAGGGTATAGGGCAGGCAGGTATAGGGTTAGGGTTAGGGTAGGTAGGTATAGGCAGGGTATAGGGTTATAGGGTATAGGGTTAGGGTAGGGTTAGGGTACAGGGTTAGGGTATAGGGTTAGGGTATAGGGTATATAGGGTAGGG